>JAEEGL011843434.1_pt1 | contig 12132 bp, 9 predicted proteins | sample 9134231 | NCBI WGS metagenome assembly JAEEGL01 (sample SAMN16246548, study PRJNA631951) | gut metagenome | biome: gut microbiome; feature: rumen; material: fiber-attached | host: Bos | place: Iran: Karaj | collected 2018-10
TCGACCCCAATCTGCCCGCCGGTTTGCCGCTTTTTGCCGTGCTGGGAGCTCTGATCACCCTGACCGGCCTGATCATCTTTTTCATGCTGCGCGGACGGCAGGTGGAAGAAAAAATGGATATGGACGAAAAATTCCGTCTGTTCCTCATGTTCCTGCCGGTGCTGCTGCTCACCTTCGTGTTCGCCTATCTGCCCATTTACGGCTGGCGCTTCGCTTTCTTTGATTACAAGATCGGCGACGCTTTGAACGGGGATAATTTCGTGGGCCTCAAGTGGTTCACATTCCTGTTTGAAAACGGGGCCACCCGGGCGGACCTGGGACGCGTGCTGGTAAACACCCTGGCCATGAGCGGCCTGGGCATCGCCACCTCCTGGCTGCCCATCGCTTTTGCCGTATTCCTGGCGGAGGTGCCCTCCTCCAAATTCCAGCGCTTCGTGCAAACGTTCACCACCATCCCCAATTTCATTTCCTGGGTGCTGGTGTATGCCATCGCTCTGGCCATTTTCTCCACGGATGGGTTCGTAAACTCCTTTCTGCGCCTGCTGGGGAACAACAGCGTCGCCGTCAATTACCTGGACAGCCCGGACCATACCTGGCTGAAAATGCTCCTGTGGGGCACCTGGAAGGGCGTGGGCTGGAGCGCCATCATCTACATCGCCGGCATTTCCGGCATCGATCAGCAGCTGTATGAAGCGGCGGACGTGGATGGGGCCAACCGCTGGCACCGCATCTGGCATATCACCATTCCCGGCCTGATGCCCACCTACATGGTCATGCTGCTCATGAGCATCGCGGGCATTCTGTCCAACGGCATGGAGCAGTACCTGGTGTTCCGCAACGCCCGGAATACGGATGTGATCCAGGTGCTGGATCTGTATGTGTACGATATCGGCATTGGCCAGGGGCTGATTCCCCTGTCCACCGTGGTGGGCATTTTCAAATCCCTGATCGGCGTCACCCTGCTGTTTGGCGCCAACCGGATTTCCAAAGCCATCCGCGGCGAAAGCATCATATAAGGAGGTGTGAACATGAGCAAGGCCCAAAAGACCACGCATATCAAGCGTTCTGTCAATGACAGGATCGTGAATGCCGTTATCATCCTGGTGTTCTCCGTGTTCACGCTTCTGTGCATTTTCCCGTTCTATTATCTGTTCATCAACACCATTTCGGACAACGATCTGGTGTCCTCCGGAGCCGTCAATTTCTATCCCCAGGGCATTCATTTCAATAACTATATTGCGCTTCGCAATGTGTCCGATCTGGGCTCCTCCGCCCTGGTCACCGTGGCCCGCACCATCATCGGCACCGCCCTCATGGTGCTCACCTCCGCCTGGGCCGGATATCTGGTCACCAAACAGAAAATGTGGCACAAAAGCCTGTGGTACCGCCTGCTGGTCATCACCATGTATTTCAACGCGGGCCTGGTGCCCTGGTACATGAACATGATGATGCTGGGGCTCACCAACAATTTCCTGGCCTACATCATTCCCGGCATGGTGGCCCCCTACAACATCATCCTGGTGAAAACCTATATTGAATCCATCCCCGCCGCCCTGGAGGAAAGCGCGGTGATCGACGGGGCGGGGCCCTTCAAGGTGTTTCTGTCCATCATCTGGCCGCTCTCGATCCCCATCCTGGCCACCATCGCCATTTTCGGCGCGGTGGGCAACTGGAATTCCTTCCAGGATTCCCTGCTCCTGATGAGCAACCGGCCCGATCTGTACACCCTGCAGCACCGCCTGTACACCTACCTGAACACCTCCTCCAACCTGGGCGCGCTCATGAGCGGCTCCGGCGGGGTGAGCACCCAGGCGGTGCAGAACATGCTGAATACCAAGGTGATCAAGTACACCATTTCCATGGTCACCATCATCCCCATCCTGCTGGTGTATCCCTTCATGCAGCGCTACTTTGTGAAGGGCATCATGCTGGGCGCGGTGAAAGGGTAACGCTAGTGTATCCGTTCAGTCGTGGTTAATTGAAGAACCGCTTTCAGGAACGGGGAAGAGAACAGCGTACAGAGCGCAGAGTACAGATTTATATAGCCGAGACAATGAATCACGTTCCCTTGTGATCACCATATCACCTGTACTATGTACTCTCTTGCAGATTGAAAGTCTTCTCCCGGCTTGACGACTGAACAGTTATGTTGTGACGATATAAAGCTCCACAGTCCCCCCTGATAAAACTCTCTTAATTTCCCCGTGCAAATCAAAACTGCAAAATAAGGAGGTCTTTCTATGAAAAAGCTGGTATCTCTGTTTCTGGCGTTCCTGATGCTCCTGTCCGCCGTTCCCGCCCTGGCGGACACCGCGGTAGACAGGGACGGCCCCACCGTCACTCTGACCGTATACAGCCAATTAGCCAACTATTCCGGCATTCAGACCGGTTGGAGCGCCGCCCTGCTCAAGGATAAATTCAACGTGGAAATCAACATCATTCCCGATCAGGACGGCACCTATGAAACCCGCATGGCCAGCGGCAATCTGGGCGATATCGTGGTTTGGGGCAACAACGGCGATGATTACAAAAACGCCGTGGCCAAGGGCATGCTGCTGGATTGGGAGGAGGATCATCTGGCAGAGGACTACGCGCCCTATTTGTGGGAAAACTACAAGGCCGCTCTGGAAGCCAACCGTTCCATCAACGGCGATGATAAAATCCATGGCTTCGGCCACAGCGTGGCCTTCACCGAAGGCAGCCACGGCGCGTTCTTCTACAGCTGGGATCTGCGCTATGATCTGTACGATCAGCTGGGCAAGCCGGAAATTGCCGATCTGAACGGCATGATCGACGTGTTCAAACAGATGAAGGAAATCTGCCCCACCGATGAAAAGGGCAATGAAACCTACGCCGTATCCATCTGGCCCGACTGGGACGGCAACATGGTCATGTACGTCAAGGCCCTGGCTACCGCCTACTACGGCTACGACGAGCTGGGTATCGGCCTGTACAATCCCGTCAACGGCGAATTCTATGATTGCCTGGACCCCGACGGCCCCTACATGGAATGCCTGAAGTTCTTTAATCAATTGAACCAGGCCGGACTGCTGGACCCCAACTCCATGAGCCAGACCTTTGACGTGATGTCCGAAAAGGTCAAGAACGGCGGCACCTTCTGGTCCATCTTCAATTATGCCGGTTCCCTGGCCTACAACACGGATGCGCATATGGAGGAAGGCAAGTACATGTACACCGTGCTGCCCGCTCAGGCCCGGCCCATCGCCTACGGCCTGGGACAGCTGGGCGGCAACCGGGTGTGGAGCATCGGCAACGATACCGAATATCCAGAGCTGTGCCTGGAGATTCTGGATTACCTGGCCACGCCCGAAGGCAGCATGACCATGTGGTACGGCCCCAAGGGCCTCATGTGGGATTACGATGAAAACGGCGGCGCTTACTTTACGGAGCTGGGCGCGCTGTGCAATAACGACAAGAAATACGATCTGAACGGCGTGCAATGGACCAGCCCCGAAACGGGCAATACCTACACCCTCAGCAGCAACTTCAACGACGGCTGCCTGCAGATCAACAACACCACCCTGGCCCAGGATATGCAGAATCCCGATTCCAAGCTGGGAGAAACCTTCAATAAGGACACCTGGGTGTCCGTGATCACCTCCACCACCTATCCCATCCAGCAATCCTGGCGGGATTGGACCGGCGTAACCACCTCGGAACAGTATATCGAAGCCCATCCCTACCTGATCATGCCGGAGCTGCCCTATTCCGAAAGCGTGATGGACAGCGGCTTCAAGGTTACCTGGAGCCAGGTCACCAACGCCATCCGCACCTACACCTGGCGCGCCATCATGGCCAAGAATGACGGCGAATTCAATTTCCACGTCAATGAAATGCGCAAGCAGTGCAATAACTATGGCTACGATCAGTGCGTGGAATGGAGCCGGGGCGAAGCCGCCGCCAAATGGGAATTGACCCAGCAGCTGGCGGGCAAATAACAACCCATAGCCAACGCAAAAAAGGGAGAGCGTTCACACGCTTTCCCTTTTTCATTGGATGCTCAGCGCAAACCGTCAGGCGCGGGGCAGAAGAAGCGTTCCCGCAGCGCTTCCAGGCGTTTTTCGCCGATGCCCGGCACATCCAGCAATTCTTCCATAAAGCAAAAGCCGTTTCTTTCTTCCCGGAGGGTCAGGATGCTTTGTGCGGTAGCGGGGCCGATGCCCGAAACGGATTCCAGGTCCTCCGCAGTGGCGGTGTTGATATTGATTTTGTCATTTTCCTCCGCGCTGGGCAAAGAACGGGTCACAGGCGCTTCCTGGGGAAGAATGGTCAGGGATGCGCGGCGCAGGGACAGAAGATAATCCCCTTCAAAAAAGAGAAACAGGAAAATACCGCCGGCAAAAAGAAGCATTAAAAGCAGGCGCGCCGCAGATTTGTGGCGCGCCAAATATTGCTGTATTCCATTAGTCCTCATAAGGGGAGGGCGGGATTTCGATGCCCGCGGAAGCAACCAGCTCGGACACGGTGACCAGCTTCAGGCCCAGGGTGTCCTGATAATAGGGGATCATGCGGTCCAGCACCTGGGGGGTGTTCCAGCCGTCCAGGTGGAACAGGATCACGGTGCCGGGCCCCACATTCTTGGTCACGCGCTTGATCACGTTTTCGGGGTTATGGGCAAACTCCCAGTCCCAGTCGTGGGAATCGATGCTCCAGAGCACCAGTTCCATGCCTTCGGCGCGAACGGGAGCGGAGATGGTGAAATCAAATTCGCCGAAGGGGGGACGGAACAGCCGGGGGTTCACGCCCAGGTATTCCCGGATGATTTCCACATTGCGGCGTACCTGCTTGAAGCGCATATCCAGATGATAAGTGAGCAGATGGGGATGGGACAGGCTGTGGGCGGCGATTTCATGACCGGCATCCCGGATCTTTTTCGCGGTTTCCGGGAAGGTGAGCACGAATTCACCCGCCATAAAGAAGGTGGCTTTTACGTTGTACTTGTCCAGCACGGCCAGAATATCGTCGGTATGGGGATCGGTATAGCAGCAGTCCAGGGTCACGCTCATCCAGTTTTCCGGCGTATCCACATTGGTGCCGGGGATGGCGACGGCCTTGCGGTGCTTGTCCGCCACGGCGATATAAGCGGAATTGACGCTGATTTCCGTATCGCCGCACCAGACGGACAGATCATGGCCCCCCAGGAAGGATTCATCCAGATGCGTGCGGAAGGACAGCTTTTGGCCGGGCTTATAGGCCTTGGCGTCCCACACGCGGCCGTCCTGATCCCGCAGCTCCAGGGTTTTGGAGCCGGAAAAGGAGCCGGTGGCCGACACTTCCATGGCGACGGCAAAATCTTCATCCAGCACGCCTATATAATTGGCGGCGGGGAATTTGATCCGGGGCAGTCTTTCCTCGGAAAGGCCCGCGGCGGGAAGCAGCAGGCAAAGCATCAACAGCGCGGAAATCAAACGTTTCATGAGGCGATCCTCCTTTGGAGCGTGCGTATGCAGGAAAAATACGGGGGGAGAATTACCGTTCGGAATAGGGGCGCCAATCCTTCTGAGGAATCAGATCCATGGCGGAGGGGTAGACGCCCTTTTTGCGAAGCTGGAAGCCCAGATCGCAGTGAAGATTGCTGTCGCCGCTGGGCACGATCACGCCGGGCACGATCACGGTGAGGTCTTTGCTTTCGGGCATGATGCTGGCTACCAGGGGGAATTCGCTCTGATGCGCGGTGGCCTTCAGTTCCGCGTGCATGGTCACATGCATTTCATATTCGCCGGGATGCAGATCGGAAAGCAGATAGCGGCCGTATTCATCGGTAGTGGCGGAAGCAATCAGCTCGCCGTACTGATACAGCTCGATCACAATGCCGGGCATATCGGGCTCGCCAATATCCTGCATGCCGTTCCCATTTTCGTCCAGCCAGGCCCGATCGCCGATCTGGCCGATGGCGCCGATGCCGATATCGATACCGGACAGATCATCGCCCATGGGCACGCTGAAGGGGATGGATACGGGGGTTCCATCGGGCTGGGACTGAACAAAGCTTTCCCGGTCCCGGGTATCCTCCGCCCGGGCGAACAGATGGCCCTGGGGCAGCACGGCGGACAGGGTGTAATCACCGGGCATGAGGGTGCCGAAGGCATAGCTGCCGGAAGCGTCGGAAGCGACGGTGGAAAGCACGGCGCCATCCGCGTCCAGCAGGGAAACGGGAACGCCCGCAACGCCGTTCAGGGTGCCGTCCAGGCTCCAGACCGCGCCGCAAATGGAGGCGTAACGCATAATGGGCAGATCCTGGGAAGCGTTTTCCAGAGCGCTTAGCGGCAGACGCCATTCATCGCCCTGGCGCTGGGCTCCCTCCACATCCACCAGTTCTTCGTTTTCATCCAGCGGGATGCGCAGTTCGTACTCGGCAGGCACCAGATTGGCGAAGGAGTAAACGCCGTTTTCATCCGTTGTGGCGGCGGCGGCTTCCTCCCCGTTCATCCACAGGGACAGGCCCCGTTCCTCCGCTCCGTATTCCTCCTCGCCCATATTGCCGGACAGATCGTCGTCGTAATACACGGTACCGGTCAGGGATACGGGAAGGGAGGCCAGGATATTGGCCCGCATCAGGCTCTTGCCCATGCTGAAGGACAGATCGGCGGATGCCTGATTGCTGGCGGTGGGCTGGATGGGGGAACCCGGAAGCTGACCGAACACCAGGCCCTCGGGCAGGGTGACGGTGAGGGTGTACAGATCAGGGCGCAGGCCGGAGAAGGAATAGGAGCCGTTTGGCTGCGTATGGATTTCGTAAGCCTGGGGCACATTGTGGCCAACCAGGGTGAGCAGGGCGGAGAAATTTTCCAGCGTACTGTCATGCTGGATCACGCCGGCCAGGGTGGAGGTGTAAATGCCCCGGAGCTCGGGCATGCGGATCTGGGACCCGCTTTCGATCACAAAGGCTTCGCTGGTGATTTGCTTCCTGGTGGTATCGGGAGAAGTAAACGCGCCGTTATCCGGCAGGATATAGGACAGGGTATAGGAGCCGGGAAGCACGCCCTTGATGAAGAAATAGCCGTTTTCATCGGTGGAGCCGTAGGTATAGGCGGAATAAACATCGCCGTTTTGATCCAGCAGCTGCACGGTCACGCCGGAGAGGCCGTCGTTTTCGGTTTCTGCATAAGCCGCGTCCACCAGCACATAGCCGTCCACCAGGCCGGCCCGGAACACGCCGCCGTCCATATCGGCGATCTGCTGGCCGGGGGCCAGGGAAAGGGTTTCGGTTTCGCCGTATTCAGGCGTTTGGGTTTGAATATGGTTGACTCCGGGATTCTGGCCCTCCACAAAGGGGGAAGCCACATAAGCGTCGTCCAGCAGGAAACGCACGGTATACGCGCCGGGCACCAGGGGAGAAAGCGAGTATGCGCCGTTTTCATCGGTGACGGCCTCAGCGCAGACAGCGCCGTCCTGATCCACCGCCTGCACCGTGTAGCCGGAGAGCAGGGCGGAACCGTCCTGATAGACACCGGAATTGTCCAGATCCTCAAAGAGCATGCCGCTGATGGCGGCGGGCCGGGTCACGGCGGCGGCAAAACGGGCGTCCGGTTCCGTGCCGTCCAGCGTAACGGAGGCCTGAGCTTCGGTCTGCGCGCCGGAAATGGAAAACAGGTTTTCCTGATCATAGGTGAAAATATAGCCTTCGGGCAGGGAAACGGCAAGCGCGGTTTCGCCGCCCCGCAGGGAGGACAGCGCCGCCGTGCCGCTTTCATCGGTGACGGCCTTTTCCACTGTGCGGCCGCCCTGGGAAGCCTGAATGGAAGCGCCGGGGATCATGGGCTCGTCCTCGTCCCGCATGCCGTTCAGGTTCACATCCTCATACAGCGTGAAGGAAAGCCCGGCCGCGGGCATGGCGCCCACGGGCCCCAGGGAGGTGGTGACATCCACCTGAATGAGCACGTTTACGCCGGAGCGGCTGGCGGTTTCAGTGATCAGAGAAGCGCCGGGATAGGTAAAGATCATGCCCTCGGGCAGGGCGAATTCCAGGCGGTAATCCCCGGGCTGGAGGCCCCGGAAGCTGTACACGCCGGAAGCGTCCGCCTGGGCGGTGCGGGTAAGATTCAGGGAGGGGGAGTAGAGCGTGATCACGGCGTCCGTGAGGCCGCCTTCATCGCTGTCCCATTTGCCGTTGTAGTTGGCGTCGTACCAGGCCTTGCCGGTGAGGGAGCCGGTGCGCACCATGCCGATCCCCATGGTGACGCTTTCCTTGGCGTTCAGGGTAAAGGGTTCGGACAGGCCGGTGTTATCCTCGTTGGGCAGGATGCAGTTATAAAAGCCGTTGATCTTTTGCCCCAGGGGTCCCACCACAAAGTTTTCGGGCAGGGTGACCCGCACCCGGTAGGTGCCGGGGGAAAGATGCTGAAGGAGCGCTTCGCCCTGGCGGTTGGTGATGGCGGCGGCGATGGAATAGGCTTCGCCCTCGTATTCGTAAATCACTTCCACCTGCACGTTGCGGATCAGCTCTTCGGACTGCATGCGGCCGCCGTTGGCATTTTCATCCTCAAACGCGATCACGGATACGGAGGCATAGCTCTTGGTAAGGCCGATATCCTTGATCAGGCTCTGGCCGTCCTGCACGGTGAAATAGGGGGAATAGCTGACATTGCCCTGGGCGGGCAGCGCGGCGCTTCCCTGGCCGAACTCGGTAAAATGGTATTCTGAGGAGACCTCAATGCGCAGCCGGTAGTCCCCGGCGGGCAGAGAAGAAAAATAGAAATTGCCGCTTTTATCGGTGGTGGTGTTCACCGCCACCTGGGGATCGCCGTTTTCATTGCGGCGCTCCAGCGTAACCTTCGCGCCGGAAACGCCCGATTCGTTGCCGCCGATCACGCCGTCCACGGTTTTTTCCAGCCATACCAGGCCGCTGACCTGGCCCTCCTCGGCCAGAGCGGAAGGAACAGCCAAAACCAGCAGCAGGGCCGCCAGCAGCAGAACAGAAAACCAATGCTTGTTACAAACGCGCATAGTGAAAAAGCCTCCAGTTTTTTCATCAGGAATCGGCGCGAAAAATACGGCAAAACCATACAGCGCCACCATCCATGATAATCCAAAGCGGCTGGATTGTCAATGAAATGAACGGGATGAAAATGTAAAATTGTTCAAAATGATGCCGAACGGAGACAGGAAGGGATGCGAGAATGTGAAATTTGGAAAAAAAGCGGGATTTTTTTCGTATTTTTCGGAAAATGGGAGCTTTTGAAGCTTGTTTTTTTCCATTAAAATTGGTAAAATAAGAAAAAACGGAAGGAAGAATGGAAAATGGGCAAATTTATGATCCGGGAAAAGAACGAAAAGTACAGCTTCCGGCTTAAAGCCGGCAACGGTGAAGTGATTGCCACGTCCCAGATGTACAAGAGCCTGCAAACCTGCAAGGCCGGCATCGCTTCCGTGCGCCTGAATGCCGTGGCTGCCAATCTGGAGGACCAGACCCAGGAAGGCTTCGCCGTGCAAAAGCATCCCAAGTTTGAAGTTTATCAGGACAATGCCGGGGAATACCGCTTCCGCCTGAAGGCCAAGAACGGGCAGAGCATTGCCGCTTCCGAAGGCTACAAAGCGCTGAAAAGCTGCCTGAACGGCATTGAATCTGTGCGGAAGAACGCTCCGGACGCTGCGGAGGAAATGGAGGAAAAACAGGAATGAGCGAAAATATCAGCAAATATGTGGAACAGATCGTTTCCAAGCTGACGGGCAACAACAGCCTGATCGAGCAGTTCAAAAAGAACCCCATCAAGATCGTGACCGACATTCTGGGGATCAAGCTGGATGACAACATTCTGCAGGCCGTGATCAAGGCGGTGCAGGGCAAGCTGAACATTGAAGACGTGGCCAAGAACGCCGGCGGCATCCTGGCAAAGCTCAAGAGCCTGTTCGGCAAATAACAAAACCATAACCGGCCGGTTTCCGTCGGGTGCTTTGCATCCGGAACGGGAACCGGCTTTTTTGTTTGGAGCAGTATTGCCGCAAAGAATGATTGGAAGAACTCATAAAACAGATAAAGATATAGACTGATCCTATATGCAATCATTTGAAATCTGTATTTGACAATAACCAATCAATAAAGTAGGATAATGGGGAAACTTGGAAGGGAGATCAGAGCCATGAAGCAAACGGGAATCAGCGATTTTTCCGTGGTGCTGAGCCGGAATCGAATGCGGAGCTTACCGCGCTGGATTATCAAGACCGGAGTAAATCCGAAAACGGTGATTTGAAAATGGACTTGCGCGCAAAATGGGCTGCGCATGATTTACAGAGAATGAAAAGGAGAGAAAAACCATGTCTGATATCAAGAATCCCGCCAATTGGAGTTTTGAAACCCGCCAGCTGCACATTGGGCAGGAAAACGCCGATCCCGTGACCGACGCCCGGGCGGTACCGATTTATGCCACCACGTCTTTTGTATTTCATAACAGCGGGCACGCGGCGGATCGTTTCGGCCTGCGGGACGCGGGAAATATTTACGGCAGGCTGACCAACCCCACCCAAAGCGTGTTTGAAAGCCGCATCGCTTCCCTGGAGGGCGGCAGCGCGGCGCTGGCCGTGGCTTCCGGGGCGGCGGCTATCAGCTACACCTTCCAGGCCCTGGCCAAAGCGGGGGAGCATATTGTGGCCTCCAAAACCATTTACGGCGGCACCTATAACCTGCTGGCCCACACCCTGCCGCTGACCTCCGGCATTACCACCACTTTTGCCGATCCTGATGTGGAGGGCAGCTTTGAGGGAGCGATCCAGGAAAATACCAAGGCGATTTTTATTGAAACCCTGGGCAACCCCAATTCCAACATCATCGATATGGAAGAAATCGCAAAGATCGCTCACGCTCACGGTATCCCGCTGGTGGTGGACAACACCTTCGCCACGCCGTATCTGGTGCGGCCCATTGAATATGGAGCGGATATTGTGGTGCATTCCGCTACGAAATTTATTGGAGGCCACGGCACCGCCATTGGCGGCGTGATCGTGGAAGGCGGAAAATTCAATTGGAAGGAAAGCGGGAAATATCCCTGGATCAGCGAACCGAATCCCAGCTATCACGGCATTTCCTTCTATGACGCGGCAGGCCCCGCGGCGTTTGCCACTTATATCAGAGCCATTTTGCTGCGGGATACCGGCGCCACGCTTTCGCCTTTCCATGCGTTCATTTTCCTGCAGGGATTGGAAACGCTGTCCCTGCGGGTGGAAAGGCACGTGGAAAACGCGCTGAAAATCGTGGAATATCTGAATCAGCATCCTCAGGTGGAGGCGGTGCATCACCCTGCGCTGGCAAGCGAACCCAGCCACAAGCTGTACCAGAAGTATTTCCCCAACGGCGGCGGCAGCATCTTCACTTTCGAGGTGAAGGGGGATAGCGAAACGGCTAAGAAATTCATTGACAATCTGGCCATTTTCTCCTTGCTGGCCAATGTGGCGGATGTGAAATCTCTGGTGATCCATCCTTACACCACCACCCATAGCCAGCTGACGGATGAAGAACTGCTGGAGCAGGGCATCAAGCCCAATACCATCCGGCTGTCCATCGGCACGGAAAACGTGAACGATCTGATCGCCGCACTGGAGGCTGCGTTCCGGGCTGTATCGGCGTAACGCGTCCAGGAGAAAGCAAACAGAAATATTCTGAAAGTGTACAAAGTTCAGGGTACAAAGCTCAGATGGATAGGGTCTTCAATGATCAGGCCGCAAGGCCGGGATCTCATGGCCGATCCAATCTGCGCGCTGTACGCTGAACTTTCATTTTGCTTTGCAGTTTTCGTGTAAAAAATCAATTGCAACCGGTTTCTTTTTATGCTACCATAGAGGAGCGCGGTCATACGGCGCTGGGGAGGGATCGACGGCCGAAAGCGGCCTGCCCAGCATGGATCGCGCGGAAAATCGCGTGGCGATCGGAAAGTGGAGGACAGCGGAAATGACCATTTATATTTGCGGCGATTCCACAGCCGCCAGCTATAAACCGGAGCAGGCGCCCATTACGGGATGGGGCCAGGCACTGCCGCGGTTTTTGCCGGATATCCGGATTGAAAACCGGGCGATGGCGGGCAGAAGCAGCAAATCCTTTTTAGCGGAAGGCCGGCTGCAGAGGATCGAAGGAGAAATCCAGCCCGGCGATCTGCTGCTGATTCAGTTTACCCATAACGA
>JAEEGL013100127.1_pt1 | contig 12132 bp, 15 predicted proteins | sample 9134231 | NCBI WGS metagenome assembly JAEEGL01 (sample SAMN16246548, study PRJNA631951) | gut metagenome | biome: gut microbiome; feature: rumen; material: fiber-attached | host: Bos | place: Iran: Karaj | collected 2018-10
AAGATATTAAGTTCGCTGGGTATGTGATCCTGTTTTGTTTGGATGAATAAGGTATGAGATTATGAGTGAAATGATAAAAGTTGGAATGGCTGATCTTAAGCTGTGCAAGAGTCCGAATGCGATCACGACGCTTGGACTCGGTTCTTGTGTTGGAATAGCCCTCAGAGATCCTACGACAAAGATCGGAGGGCTGGCTCACATCATGCTGCCGGACAGTACTAAGATCGCAAATAATCAGTGCATAGCCAAGTTCGCGGATACAGGTATAAATGAATTGGTCAGGATAATGGTTGAGGCGGGTGCATCAAGAGGCCGTCTTGTGGCCAAGATAGCAGGCGGGGCACAGATGTTCGCGTTGCAGAGTAAGACCGATACTATGGCGGTTGGGGCCAGGAATGTAGAGTCGGTGGTTAAGATACTTGGCGAAATGAGAATACCGATACTTGCTCAGGATACAGGTGACAGTTACGGTCGAACAGTCGAATTCTTTCCCGAGACAGGTGATTTTGTCATAAAGGCAGTCGGTAAAGAGATCAAGAAAATATGATGGTGGATCCATGAACACTAAGAAGGTACCTCTGTTAATAATGCTTCTGGCAGGAGCAGTAGCCTGTATAGTGACATATATTAACCATTACAACCTTCATGATATGCTTGTGGTTTTATTGACGGTCCTTATTCTGTTTCTGATCATCGGACTTGTTGCCAAGAAGATATTGGATAAGTTTGAGATATCTGCCGACAAGGAAGTTAATGATGAAGGAGAGGTTGTAGAGAAGAACGGGGATGAGGAATCGGAACCCGGAGAGACGGATGGGGAGTCTGCTGAAGGAGAAGCTGCTGAAGGCGGAGAAACAGTATCTGAACAGGGTGTATAGATCTGTATATAAATGGGGTAGGTTATGGACGAGACCGGAAGGCTTAAGCTGTGGGCGGATTATGCTAAGAATCCGACACGTGAGTTGCGGGAAAATATAATATTGGAATATGCTCCGTTAGTCAAAGTTGTTGCCGGCAGGCTGTCTATGTACCTGGGTTATAACGTTGAATACGATGATCTGGTAAGTTACGGCATATTTGGTCTGATCGATGCGATCGATAAGTTTGATGCCTGTAAGGAAGTCAAATTTGAGACGTATGCAAGTCTGAGGATAAGGGGTGCGATACTTGATCAGATCAGGAAGATGGATTGGATACCGCGCACGGTCCGAAAAAGGCAGAGAGATATAACAAATGCCATAAAGGATATAGAAAGCAGAACGGGACGAGCAGCAACGGATGAGGAGATATCGGCAGAACTTGGGATCTCATCCGAGGAATATGATGACTGGCAGTCTCAGATGAAGGTCACCAACATCATATCATTGGATGAATTTACCGAATCCGGTGGTGGTGATATCAGCGAAAGCAGTACGGTTTCGCGTTATGATCTTCCCGAGGAAGCGATAGAGAAGGAAGAACTCAAGATAGTACTTAAGGAATCACTGGATCAGCTCACGGAGAAGGAGCGCCAGGTGATACTGATGTATTATTATGATGATCTTACACTTAAGGAAATAAGCAATGTATTAGAGGTTTCTGAATCGCGTGTTTCCCAGCTTCATACCAAAGCATTGGGCAAAATGAAGGTTAAAATGGGTAAATATATGGGTATTCTTGTTAACAGTTAAGCACATTTTTGGGAGGGACTTATGGGAAATTACAACGCGTACTTTAGACTGTTGATCAAAGGTGATGGGACCTATCTGGAGCTGATACCGCCAACGGAGGGCGGTTCAGCGTTGAGTTTTGATGAACTTCAGGAATATCTGCAGCTGCATGGTTTCAGTGCGGATAAGGTATTGATAACCAAGGCGATCCAGGGTTCAAACGGACAGAAGTGCAGTGTCAAGATAGATGAGAGGGTAATGCAGGAAATACCCGGAAGTTACAGAATAAATGTTTCGGATGATAAAATGATCTGTATAGTGAGGTTTTATCCCCCTTCCGAGGGTGGTGAGGAACTTACGAGGGAAGAACTTATAAAGGATCTTAAGTTCAAGAAGATATCCTTCGGTCTCAGGAATGATGTCATCGACAGTTTTTTTAATGATAAGCATTTTTGTACGGATTATGTGATAGCCACAGGTAAACCGGTAACAGAGGGAGCCGACGGAGAGATAGAGTACCTGTTCAATACAAACCCAAATCTCAAGCCCAAACTCAATCCCGACGGTACGGTTGATTTCTTCAATTTGAATCTGATCAGCGCATGCAAGGAGGGGCAGGTTGTTGCAAAGATGATACCTGCGGACCATGGAGAAGACGGCGTTGATATTTTCGGCGCTTATGTTTCTCCGCGTGAAGTTAAGGAAGCCAGGTTCAGTTACGGCAGAAATCTGAAGGTTTCCGAGAACGGTCTTGAACTCATTTCGGAAGTGAACGGTAATGTTACACTCGTCGATGATAAGGTTTTTGTATCCAATATTTATGAAGTTAATGATGTAGATACATCTACAGGTAACATTGAGTATGACGGTGATATCCATGTTGCCGGAAATGTAAATGCCGGATTCTCGATTTCGGCAACGGGGAATATCGAGGTTAAAGGTGTTGTTGAAGGCGCGCTTGTAAAGGCCGGAGGAGACGTTATAATTGCCCGCGGAATGAACGGGATGGGTAAGGGCAGGATCACGGCCGGAAGAAATGTCGTATCCAAATTTATTGAGAATGCAACCGTGCAGGCAGATGGTTATGTACATTCAGAGGCGATACTGCACAGTAAAGTCACGGCAAAGGGTGATGTAGTGGTGACCGGAAAGAAGGGGTTCATTACAGGCGGATGCATACAGGCTTTGGGAAATGTTGAAGCCAAGATCATTGGCTCTACAATGGGTGTGGATACCGACATTCAGGTAGGCGCCGATCCTTCGATAAAGTTAAAAGCCACAAGCATGCAGCAGGATATCGCTCAGTGTAACAAGAAGCTTGATCAGATCAAGCCTGTGCTTGTGACACTGACCATGCGTATGAAGAAGGGCGATAAGCTTACTCCCGATCAGCTGCGTACGATCAAGCAGCTGTCCGAAGAATTCAAGTCGCTTACTGAAGAAATAAACAGGAAGATGGACGAATATGACAAATATATGGAGTCTGTTGATATAACCGAGACGGATTCTGTTGTAAAGGTTTCTGAGTGCGCGTATCCGGGAACCAGGCTTACGATAAGCGAAGTTTATTTACAACTTAAGAAGCCCACTCAGCGTGCAAGGTTTGTAAAGGAAGGCGCGGATATAAGGGTTAAGGCATTTTGATTTTCCGGAGGATAGCATATGATCAGTCCGATAGAAATGAATGCAGTTATATCAAGGACGCAGGATATAGCGGCGATGAGACATAATGAGGATAACAAAGCTGCGCTTGATAATGCAAATGTGCAGACGCAGATGGATGTTAAGCGCGATGAAGAGGCTTATACGGTTCAAACCACACAGAATTCCGACGCTGCCAACACTAAGCATGATGCCAAGGAAAAAGGCAGGAACGAGTACTTTGATATAAGACGCAAAAATAAGAAAGCCGGTCAGGAAGACGGGACGGTGCGTGTAAAGACCAGAACGTCCGGTTTTGATCTTAAGATATAGAATGTAATAATTCATAAAGTGACAGAGAAGCAATAGGAGAAAAGATATGACCCCTATGGAAATAACACTCCTTATCGTAGGAGTGATTATTTTTTGTATAAGCTTTATAATAAAGGACGGCAGTGATACGGGAAGAGAGAGCATTGATGAAAATGTACTCCGGGAAGAGATAAGGCGTGTCACGGATAAGGAATATGACAGCATGAGCCTTAAGGTAAAGGAAGCGACCGACAGTGCCGTGGAATATGCAATGGAGAAATCCGAGCGTGCGCTTGAAAAGATCTCAAACGAAAAGATAATGGCGGTAAGCGAATACTCCAATACGATACTTGATGAGATAAATAAAAGTCATAAGGAAGTGATGTTTCTGTATGACATGCTTACAGATAAACAGACTGATCTGAAAAATACCGTCAGAAAGGCCGAAGCAACAGCGAAAGAGGTAAACGATGCCGAGAAAAAGGCAACGGAGGGCAGAAAAAAGAGAAAGAAGAAGGAAGACGATTTCGAACCCGTTGAAATGATAAAAGATACCATAAGCAAGGAAGAGGAGGAGAGGGTTCTGCCCGAAAAAGCGATCGGGCCGAATCATGAGATGCCGGATAACAATAATGATAAGATAATAGAGCTGCACAAAAAAGGCAGAACGAATGTGGAAATAGCCAAGGAACTTAATCTGGGTGTGGGTGAAGTCACACTTGTGATCGATCTGTTTGAGAGGTAGGAAGATGCGGCTTAAGGGATATTTGAGAGGACTCGGAGCTGGAATATTTATTTCTGCCGTTCTTATGGGGATAGCCACATCCGGAAAGGGAACCATGACGGATGCGGAGATCAGGGAACGGGCGGCCGCATTAGGTATGGTTGAAGAGGATGCGCTGCTTGTAAAGCCAAAGCTTGAGGAGACTATACCTAAGCTGCCGGAGGATGACGGGCAGAATGATGAAAAAGACCCGGTAAATGATAATTCCGTTCCCGATGCAGAGATAAAACCGGAAGAAAAGGCAGAGGACGTATCAGAGAAAAAACAGGAAGAAAAACCTGAAGAAAAACCGGAAGTAAAACCGGGGAATGCGCCCGAAGAGAAAGCAGAACAAAAAGAGGAATCGAAAGAAAAAACAGAGAATAAATCGGAGGAACAGCCGGAGGCTGAAGATATAAGGGCTAAGGAAGATATAGCAATGGGAGGACAGAATGATAATGCTGCCCCTGCCGCTCCTGCTTCAACCGACAGCTTTACGCTTCAGATAGCAAGCGGTGCAACATCGTTAACCGTTGCCAAGCTTCTTCAAAAGGGCGGGGTCATTGAAGATGCTGCCGATTTTGATGATTATCTGTGTGATAATCATTATGATAATAAGATCAATCACGGAGTGTTTAAAATTCCGGCAGGAGCCGGTTATGAAGAGATAGCCAAAATAATCACAGGCAGGAATTGATATGGAGGAAGAAGTGTTATGGGAAGTTTTGTGTTAAGTTGCTGTTCAACAGCCGATATGCCGGCGGCTTTTTTTGAAAAAAGAGACATTGCCTACGCCTGCTTCCATTACTATCTGGGTGGAAAGATGTACCTGGATGACCTTGGAAAAACCATGGATTTCAAGGAGTTTTATGACAGGATGGAGCAGGGTGAGGATACTAAAACTTCACAGCTTAATGTAGAAGAATATATGAACCATTTCGAAAGATATCTGGCACAGGGTAAGGATGTGCTACACCTGACACTGTCCAGCGGTATCTCGGGAACCATCAATTCCGCATATATTGCGAGGGATGATCTGAAGGATAAGTATCCGGACCGTAAGCTCATAATAGTGGATTCACTGGCGGCCAGCGGAGGCTTCGGGCTGTTGGTGGACAAGCTGGCAGATCTCAGGGATGAAGGAAAGTCGATAGACGAAGTGGCCGAATATGCGCTCAAGAACAGGCTTAGGCTGCATCACTGGTTTTTTACCACAGACCTGACATTTTTTATAAAGGGAGGAAGAGTAAGCAAGGTGTCCGGATTTTTCGGCAATATGCTCAATATCTGTCCGCTGCTTAACGTTAATGATGAGGGTAAGCTTATCCCGCGTTTCAAGATAAGAACAAAGAAAAAGGTTATAGAGGCCTGTGTTGAGCAGATGGTCCTGCATGCCGAGAACGGAGCGGACTATGCGGGGAAATGTTTTATTAACCATGCAAGATGTCCGGAGGATGCAAAAGCGGTTGCGGAACTTGTGGAAGAAAAATTCCCTGCATTAAAAGGCAGAATAGAGATAAATTATATCGGTACCACTATAGGAAGTCATACAGGACCCGGAACAGTAGCGCTGTTTTTCTGGGGAGATGAGAGAACAAGATAGAACAGAGATTGGGAGATGCATATGAGCGTTGCGGTTATGACAGATACCAACAGCGGTATCATGGTAGATGAGGCGAATGAACTTGGTATATTTTGTATACCCATGCCCGTGATAATAGATGGACATGATTATATAGAAGGTGTTGATCTTTCTCAGACAAGATTTTTTGAGGTGATGTCGGTAGGGGCAGATGTCTCAACTTCCCAGCCTTCGCCGGGAGACATCATGGATATGTGGGATGAAATCCTTAAAAAGGGTTATGATGAGATCGTTTACATCCCGATGTCATCCGGACTCAGCAGTTCCGAGAGAAATGCCAGAATGTTTGCCGAAGAATTTGAAGGCCGAGTGGAGGTTGTTGACAATCACAGAATATCGGTCACACAGAGGCAGTCCGTAATGGATGCCGTTTTGCTCGCGGGTCAGGGAAAAAGTGCTCAGGAGATAAGAAAACGTCTTGAAGAAACCGCATATGACTCTGTTGTATATCTTGCGGTTGACACATTGGATTATCTTAAAAGGACAGGAAGAGTAAATGCCACAGCGGCAACTGTGGGCGGTGTCCTGGGAATCAAACCTGTCCTCAGGACTACGGGTGAGAACTTTGAAGTGTGCACGGCAGTCAGAGGAATCAAGAAAGCGGCTTCCAAGATAATAGAAGCAATGCATGAAGAAATGGAAACGAGGTTCGCCTCCGTGCCTCATAAGGATATAGTGATCGGAACGGCAGGTTCGTTTGTAAACCAGATAGATGCCGGGAACTGGAGCAGTGTTGTAAGGGAAGCTTTTCCGGATATTGAAGTGTATTATAACAAGCTTTCCTGTTCAATATCGGCACATACGGGTCCCAATGCAATGGGAGTGGGGATAAGCAGGAGATTAAAAGCATAAAATAAACCGGAGGCTTATATCCTAAGCCTCCGGTTTATTTACCAGCTCATACGGTGATCAATAACCGAATTCCTGAGCCCAATAGTATGTTCCGTCATCTGCTGCATAGATAGCAATAGCACATGTAGTAAACTCATCCCAGAGGATGTTCTCTTTGTGAGTAGGGCTGTTCATCCATGCATTGAGAGCAGCATCGGCACTGTCGAAGCCATATGCAAGATTTTCTCCGCCCTGAACTCTGCTGTTTACCGTGTACCAAGGCTTGCCGTTCGGTCTGGTGTGTGAGAAAGACAATTCACATTCCTGAGCGCGAACGCTTGCCGCTGACTCAAGGTTTCCGTTCCACTTAAGTGATCCCAGTCCATAAGCAGCTCTCTCGGCATTGACAGCATCGAGAGCATCAAGAGCTATGTTCCTGAGACCCATGTCGGAATCAGAAGAAGCAGCAAGAGCAATAGCCTCATCGTCGATACTTGCCACAGTCTCGCTGTTTATATCGGCAAGATCACGCTTGGCTGAATTGTCCTCGATACCTACACCCTTAAAGTTCAGTAATATTGCACATGCCGCAACCGGAACAAGTACAACACCTGCTATGATCCCTATAAGAGATTTTTTCTTCATAGCTTCCTCCTTTGGATCTTACATCCTATAACACACTAATTACACGCAAACATTCCTTTGCAATTCCATTATGTCACAAAATCTTTATAAACGCAATAAGAAAATTAAAAAAAATCACAAATTTTTGAAAAAGTGACACAAGCAGTCCATAACTTGTGGTTTGAAGAAGAAAAATTGCAGATATAGTGGTTTAGCCGTAAATATAATGCTATAATGCATAATGATAATATGAAATTAACAAGAGGTGGGCAGATGTATGTCAAATGATAATCCGGAAAGAATTATAAATAATGAAGAAAAAGCATCGGTATCCAAGGGGGCCGTCATTTATATTATTCTTGTTTTTGTGATCACTTATATATATGAATATATATTTGTGATCAGATATCTTAATGAGAATGGGGACCGTACCATAGCATCGATACCGGTAAGACTGTCGGTCGCGATGTTCATTCCGGCATTATGTGTTGTGATCACAAGACTATTAAATAAGGAAGGATTTAAAAATTCATTCCTGTCTTTCAATCTTAAGGAAGGGAGGTATAAATATTACCTTCTGACCTGGTTTGTTCCATCACTGCTTACGCTTGCGGGTACGGTCATATATTTTCTCTGCTTCAGAAACGATTATTCACCGGGGATGGAGTACATAATCGCTACTTATGAGAAACAGGGTGTGAAAGGTCTGACTCCCGAATCCATGAGAGTGGCAGCAATATCACAGGGGATAACGGCAATTCTCATAGCTCCTGTCATCAATTGTATCACATGTTTTGGCGAAGAATGGGGATGGAGAGGCTATCTTCTTCCCAAGCTTTCGGAAAAGTTTAAGACATTGCCGCTCATGCTTGTTACGGGAGGTATATGGGGACTGTGGCATCTTCCTCTGATCATTGCCGGACACAATTACGGCAAGGAATATACGGGATATCCCATTGCCGGCATTCTGGCAATGATGCTTTTCTGCTTTTCCGTTGGTACACTGCTTTCATACGCAACACTTAAGACGGGTTCGTGCGTGCCAGCGATAATAGGACATGGAGCTGTAAACGGTTTCAGCTCTATTGGAATACTGTTTACGAAGGACGGAGGACAGATGCTGTTCGGGCCATCTCCCGCAGGAGTGATCGCGGGGATACCCTGCCTTATATTTGCAATCATACTTATACGGTTAATGATTAAGGATGAGGAAAAACAAAAGTAATCAAAAAAAATCTTTTAATAAGCATAGTGATTGTGGTACAATAGATTTGGTTTATCAGGTCAAGAGGAATTGGTACAAGTTTTTTATTGTATTTCTGCTTGCATCCGTTCTTTCGTTTTTGTTCTGTTATCCGTCAAAAAATAAGAGCGGACCGGAACTTGACGGGATATCCAAGGGCATCCTCATCTCGAGGCTTCAGATAGATGCCTATAATGATGAGATGGAGAAGCGGTACGAGGAAGAAGCGAAGAATGAGAAGACTCCGGAGATATCCAAAGAGGTAAAGGAACTTAAGGAAGCCGGTGAAAAAAGGGCTGACGATGTCAAAGAGTCGACAACAGCGATAAAAAAGGCTTATCTTACCTTTGATGACGGACCGAGTGCAAATACAGACCCGATTCTGGATATTTTAAACGAATATAATGTGAAGGGCAACTTGTTCGTTATCGGCCGGTTCAGTGATGCTTACAAGGAGCAGTATAAGAGGATACTTGAGGAAGGCCATGTTTTGGGAATGCACTCATATTCCCACAGTTACAGTGATATATACGAATCGGTGGATTCTTTTACTGCCGATCTTGATCATGTTCAGTATGTGATCTATGATATAACCGGCTATATGCCGTCAATATACCGCTTTCCGGGCGGAAGCAGCAATCTGGTATCTCCTGTCAGCATGCATGAATTTATCGATATACTTGATAAACGGGGGATAGTCTATTATGATTGGAATATCAACAGCGGTGATGCCGATACGGCGCGTCTTGATAAGGATAGTATAATAGATAATGTTTTTAACGGCATCAAGGCTCTTGACAGCCCGGAGGACAGAAATGAGATCATGATCCTTTTTCATGATCTGTCAGAAAAGACAACTACGGTGGAGGCACTTCCTGCAATAATAGAAGGTCTGCAGGCACAGGGCTATGTAATAACACCGATAGATGATTATACCAGACCCATCCAACATGAGAATATAAGGTGAGGGGTAATACATTTAAGGAGGATGTGAGATGAGTTTTTTCAAGGATTTCAAAGAGGATTTATCACAGGCAGTGAATGAGCTGATGCCTGAGGATGAGACTATCAAGGAAGAACCGGTGGCGGCTGCGGATGCAGCGGATGATCTGCCTACAAAGAGTGAGGATTTTTCGGACCTCTTTGCTGCCTTTGATGATTCGGACGTTCAGGAAGCGAGCAGTGCGGCGGAACCTGCCGAAGAGTATGAAGAAGTCGTTGAAGAAGTTGTGGAAGAAATAGAAGTTGATGATGACTATGATGGTGAGGACGAGGAAGTTATCGAAGAGGTTATCTTCGTTGATGAGGATGGTAATCCTATTGAAGAGGTACCGGATGATGCCGTGATAGAGACTGTCGAGGAGGAACCCGAAGCAGAAGAAGTTGTCGAAGAGATATATGAACCGGAAGAGGTTATCGAGGAAGCAGCTGCAGCGGAAGAACCTGTAGAGGAAGACTCTGTGGATGAGATTGAAGAGTATGATGCTCCGGTATCCGAGGATACGGATGCAGAGATGTCATATAACGAGGCTATATCTTCACTTTCGGCCGCGACGGAGCCCGAACCCGAACCGGTATTTGACAACGGTCCCATAAATACAGTGCAGACACCCATATTCAAGCCCGATCCCGTATCAGAACCGATAAATACGATATGGAACGAGCCCAAGAAGTCAACGTCGGGTTCCATAATAGAAGGTATGACGGTTAACGGTAATATTTCATGTGCCGGAAGCTTGGAAGTGCACGGTGTTGTCATGGGTGATCTGGAAGTACTCGGCAAGCTGAGCATAACCGGTAAGCTCGAAGGTAATTCCAAGGCAGATGAGATATTCATAAACGGAGCAAAGGTTACGGGTGAACTTATGTCCAACAGTTCAGTCAAGGTTGCCCAGGGATCCGTTATCAGAGGAAACATCAAGGCGGCGGCAGCTGTTCTTGCAGGAGCGATCAAGGGTGATATAGACGTGCAGGGACCGGTGATCCTTGATGCCACGGCCGTTATAGTAGGAAATATCAAGTCAAAATCCATCCAGATCAATAACGGAGCTATCGTTGAGGGCTCATGTTCACAGAGTTATTCTGATGTTGCGGCAAGTAAGTTCTTCGAGGATGAAGACTGATTGACAGAGGATGCATATGAAGAGGATTCTGCTTAAATTAAGCGGTGAAGCGCTGGCAGGTGATAAGAAAACAGGTTTTGATGAGGATGTTGTCCGCGGTGTGGCACTCCAGGTGAAGCAGGTTATTGAAAAAGGAACCGAGGTCGGCATTGTTATAGGCGGCGGTAATTTCTGGCGTGGCCGTACAAGTGAGAATATTGACAGGACCAAGGCCGATCAGATCGGGATGTTGGCAACGGTCATGAACTGCATCTATGTGTCTGAGATATTCAGGTCTGTGGGTATGATGACCAATATCCTTACTCCGTTTGAGTGCGGTTCGTTTACGAAATTGTTTTCCAAGGACAGGGCGAATAAGTACTTCGGAAAGGGAATGGTTGTATTTTTTGCCGGAGGAACAGGTCATCCTTATTTCTCTACCGATACGGGTGTCGTATTAAGAGCCATTGAAGTGGAGGCGGATGGTATATTGCTTGCCAAGGCAATAGACGGTGTTTATGATTCGGATCCAAAGGAGAATCCTGCGGCGGTCAAATTTGATGAGATCAGTATAAACGATGTGATAGACAGACAGCTCAAGGTGGTGGATCTGACGGCTTCGATACTTGCCATGGAGAATAAGATGCCAATGTATGTGTTCAGCCTCAATGAGGAGAACAGTATAGTAAATACTATCTACGGAGAATTTAAGGGAACTAAGGTTACGGTTTAGGAGGGGTATTGTTATGGACGACAGGATCAGGGAATATGATCAGAAGATGCAGAAAACTATCGATCATCTGAATTCGGATTTTATGACGATACGTGCGGGACGTGCGAATCCGCATGTGCTCGATAAGATCAGGGTGGATTATTACGGAACTCCCACACCTGTACAGCAGGTGGGAAATATATCCATCCCGGATGCAAGGATGATCCAGATACAGCCATGGGAGAAGTCGCTCCTTAGGGAAATAGAGAAGGCTATACAGACATCCGATATAGGAATAAATCCCACAAATGACGGTAATGTTATACGTCTGGTCTTTCCTGAACTTACCGAGGAACGAAGGAAGGAACTCGTAAAGGAAGTCAAGAAGAAGGGTGAAGCCGATAAGGTTGCAATAAGGAATATCCGCCGTGACGGTAATGATGCGTTCAAGAAGCTGAGCAAGGCTGATGATATTTCAGAGGATGAGATCAAGCAGCTTGAGGATGAACTTCAGAAGATAACAGACAAGTATATCAAGCAGGTCGATCAGATGATAGAGGAGAAATCCAAGGAGATTCTTACTGTATAAGCCTGCACCGGTTTATAAGGATAA
>JAEEGL013766524.1_pt1 | contig 12132 bp, 9 predicted proteins | sample 9134231 | NCBI WGS metagenome assembly JAEEGL01 (sample SAMN16246548, study PRJNA631951) | gut metagenome | biome: gut microbiome; feature: rumen; material: fiber-attached | host: Bos | place: Iran: Karaj | collected 2018-10
CGCTGGCCAACGGACTGCTTAACCTCGATAAGTTCTCTTATCTCTGCAGCTACAGCTCGTTCACCTCAACGGATATTCCCGATGTCTATGACAATGCCGATGATACGAACAGCAAGATCAACCTGTTCTGGCTCGGTGTGGGTACCGATGATTTCCTCTATGGCAATGCCCGCGACTACATGGAGTTCCTCGACAAGCACGGTATCCGTAGCGTGAAGGAATATACCACCGACAAGTTCGGTCATACTTGGATGAACGCCAAGTATTTCCTCAGCAAGACTCTGCCCCTGCTCTTCCGTCCTGAGACAGCCAAGGAAACGATGAAGAACGCCCAGCCTACGCTTGCTGCCACAGGCAAGGAGGCACAGTTCACACCCGGTGTGATGGCACGTCTCTTCCCGAAGCCCATCGTCTCACCGGAGTTCGGCAGCGACAGCGTCACCTTCCGTCTGAAGGCGCCTGAGGCTTCCAAGGTGGCACTCGTTACTGAGCTGCAGACTGAGCCCATCGTCATGCAGAAAGATGCCGACGGTATCTGGGCTGTCACCCTTCAGGATGTCACCACCGATGCCTTCACCTATTATTTCTGTGTAGATGGCACACCGACCGCCGACCCGCAGAACATGTATCTTGCCACCTCGAAGGGATTCAAGCCCAGCGTGTGCAATAACAATGCCGGCGCCTACTATTACCCCACAGCCGGCGAGATCACCTACGGACAGCTGCGTTACGACCTCAACAAGGGCGTGGCCTGCTTCACCCCGGGCGGCATCCAAAGTGCCAATGTGCTTATCCGGCTTATTCCCGGAGAAGACGACACGATGGAGAGCTGGTTTAAGATGGGCGGTGCCGACGTGATGGCCGACAAGCTCCTGGCTCAAGGTCGCACCCAGCCCTGCATCCTCACCACCGATGCCAACCGACAGCCGTCAGCCGGCCAGCAGGTCTATACCCTCCGTGCCGACGACTATCCCACATGGTCTGCCCGTCGCAAGGCCTTGGAGCAGCTGCTGGTAAGCCTGAATAACGTAGAGAAGAAATGGACAGAGAAGCAAGTAGATAATTTCAGGATCGTGAGCCAGGAAGATGGTCCGACACTCGGTTACGCACCGCAGTCAGGTGTCAGGCTATTGACGATCGACGGTCTTGCCTTTAAAGACTTGAACCGTAACAACTCGCTAGATCCCTATGAAGACTGGCGCCTCTCCGCCAAGGAGCGTGCTGCCGACCTGGCCTCCAAGCTCTCTCTGGAAGAGATTGCCGGCCTGATGCTCTATAGCAGCCATCAGACTGTACCCGCCAAGGAGCTGACCGCCGACCAGAAGAAATTCCTGAAAGACGATCACCTCCGTGCCGTCTTGATCACAAGCGTAAAGAGCCCCACCGTTGCTGCCCAGTGGAATAACCAGCAGCAGGCCTTTGTTGAGGGGCTCGATCATGGCATTCCTGCCAACACAAGTTCCGACCCCCGTCACGAGACGCAGGGCAATGCCGAGTTCAATGCCGGTGCTGGCGGTCAGATATCCCTGTGGCCCAGCTCCCTTGGTCTGGCAGCCACTTTCGACCCACTGTTGGTGAAACAGTTCGGAGAGATCGCCTCAGAGGAATATCGTGCACTGGGTATTGCCACAGCCCTCTCCCCCCAGATCGATATCGCCACCGAGCCCCGCTGGTGGCGCTTCAGTGGCACCTTTGGCGAGAATCCCCTGTTGGTGACCGACATGGCACGTGCCTACTGTGAAGGTTTCCAGACAACGCCCGGTACTGACGGATGGGGCCAGAAGAGTGTGAATGCGATGGTGAAGCACTGGTATGGCTATGGTGCCCAGGAGGCTGGACGCGACAGTCATTTCTCACATGGTAAGTTTGCGGTCTATCCCGGCAACAACCTCGCCATGCACAAACGCCCATTTGCTGAGGGTGCTTTCAAGCTGGAAGGCGGTACACAGATGGCATCGGCCGTGATGCCCATCTACAGTATCGTACTGAACCAGGATCCCTCCGGCGAGAATGTGGGTGGCAGCTACAGCAAGTGGCTCATCCAGGAGCAGCTGCGCGACGGTGAGCACTTCGATGGCGTGATCTGCACCGACTGGGGCATCACCGGCGACTGCAAGTCAGTCTATGATCCCAGTTGCGGCAAGCCCTGGGGCGTAGAAGACCTCACGGTGGCTGAGCGCCATTATCGGGTGCTGCAGGCCGGTGTCGATCAGTTTGGCGGCAACAATGAGATCGGTCCGATCATCGAAGCCTATCAGATGTGGGAGAAGGATTTCGGTAAGGAGAAGGCTCAGCAGCGCTTCCAGCAGTCTGCTCAGCGCCTGTTGCTGAACATCTTCCGTGTAGGGTTGTTCGAGAACCCCTATCTCGACCCGAAGGAAACGGATGCCATCGTTGGCAAACCCGCATTCATGGAGGCAGGCTATGACGCACAGCTCCGCTCTATCGTCATGCTGAAGAACCACCAGAAAGCCCTGCCTGCCCAGGAGCGCAGCAAGGTGTATATCCCCAAGCGTCACTACCCGTCGATCCCGCGCATCTGGGGGCCTCCGACCGAAGATAAGACCGACGATCCCATCAGTCCCGAACTGGTCAAGAGATATTTCGATATAGCTGAGTCACCTGAGGAGGCTGACTTTGCCATCTGCGTGATAGGTGAACCGAGTTTCAGTCTGGGCTACTCCCTCGACGAGGCCGGCAAGGGCGGCAATGGCTATCTGCCCATCAGTCTGCAATATGAGGACTATACGGCTACCGATGCCCGTGCAGAGAGTATCGGCGGCGGTGATCCCCTGGAGTCGTTCACCAACCGCACCTATAAAGGCAAGACCGTCAAGACACTCAACCGTGACGACATGCTGATGATCCGCGAGACCAAGAAGCTGATGGGCGACAAACCGGTGATTGTGATCGTTGAGGTAGGCAAGCCGCTGGTATTGAAAGAGATTGAGCCCTCTGCTGATGCCATCCTGCTCTCCTTCGGTGTCCAGTACCAGGCACTTCTCGAGATTATCAGCGGACAGCAAGAGCCCACCGCGCTCCTACCCTTCCAGATGCCGGCTGACATGAAGACCGTAGAGACCCAGAAGGAGGATGTGCCGGGTGATATGCGCTGCTACAAGGATGCTGACGGCCACAGCTACGATTTCGCCTTCGGCCTCAGCTGGAAAGGTGTCATCAAGGACCAACGCGTCAAGCGTTACAAGAAGTAAAACTGCCTGTCGGATATATACATCAAAAGAGCCACCCTTTTGGGATGGCTCTTTTGATATGATCTTCTTCATCAGGTGTACCAAATAGATGGTATGGAATTGACTGAACCATTACTGCCATTCTTCATTTCGACAGTCTTTTTAATCTCTTGAGTTTCTTTTTTAGTTGACATAAGCACGTTCCTCCTAACTATGTTAGTTTTCGCAAATATATAAAAAAAATGCAATAGTTGGTTGGAATCTGCCCATATTTAAAGATTTTTTAACGATATTACGTTCTGTTTCGCATCTTTATTCACTTCATATCCAAATCTATCTTTGGGATGCGGCCATCTTTCTGTCGCTTAAACTCGCGGATGGCAGTGGTGCGTCGGAAACCATTGCCGCCCGAGGGGATGCCGTCGTGATAGAAGAGATACGACTTACCCTTGAAATCGATCGTGCCGCCGTGAATCGTAAACGAGCCGGGCGACTCGTCGGTGATACGCCCTTCATAGTGCCAGGGTCCGTGAATACTCTTCGCCGTCGAATAAGCCCAGTGCTCAGGCACGCCACCAGCTGCATATTCCAGGAAGTAAGTGTCACCGATCTTATAGAGCCACGGCGCTTCCTCGAAGCCCGTCTTCATCACCTTCTTGTGGAGCTGATAGTCCATCTTCAGACATCGGGGACCGAACTGTGCCTCGTCGTCCAGCATGGGGCGCATGTCGCAGATGCCGTTGTCGGCAAAGGTCGTGTCGATCGAGATCATATCCTCGTTCAACTTGGCATACCAGCAGCCGTTGTTACCCCAGAAGAGCCATGCCTGTCCGTCGTCATCGATAAACACCGTAGGATCGATAAAGCCCCAGTTGCCAGGAATCAGCGGTCGGCCGATGGGGTCAGCCCAAGGACCTTCCGGACGGTCGGCTACAGCCACGCCGATACCATGCAGATGCTTGGTGGTATCCTCAGCAGCCACATACCAGTACCACTTCCCGTTGCGCTCGATGGCCTGCGAGGCCCAGGCATTATCACCCTGCTTAGCCCACTTGAAGTTGGCGGTGGTCAGCACGATGCCGTGATCCGTCCAATGCTCCATATCGGTAGTTGAGAAGAGCTGCCAGTCAGGCATACGGAAATAAGTAGCCGTGTCCAGGTCGTGACCTGTAAACACATAGAGACGGTCGCCCGACACCACAGGAGCCGGATCGGGGTTATACATACGGTTGTTCACGCGAATCTGAGCCTGCAGGGCCATTGCCAGCAAGAGCGTCAGTGTAGAAAGAATGATTTTTTTCATAATTGCAGCTATTTGAGGACAAAAGTACTACTTTATTTTGAAAGTCCCAAGTAAAGTCCATAAAAAGTTCAAAGTAATTAGTCCGTCCCTACGGACTACGAGTTCGATAGTTACGGACTGGGAGTCCGAACCCGACGGACTAAAAGTTTTCATTAATTGTATAGGAGGTGGGGGCGTTTGGCAAATGTCGCCAAGTTAACAATTTTGGGGTTAACCTCACTTAAACAACCGAAAAGCCTTTACACAAAGAGTTTGTAGCCAGTGAGGTTAGCTTTTTTAACCTCACTCAGACCTCACCTAAACCTCACTCAAGTCTTATTAGACCCATGATGGAAATAGTGAGGATCAAGTGAGGTTCGTGAGGTTACATCAAACCGATGGAAGAATCCCACACCCTTGTCATCTCGACTAAGCGGAGCGCATGGAGAGATGACAAGTCAGTCCTCTTTGACAATCGGATAGAGCTCGATGAACTCGCCTTGATGATTCTGGCCATCATTGATCAGTTCGGCGAATTTCTGGCCGACAGTCTCGATGTCGTGGAAACCAGGAAGGGCCATATTACCGTTCAGATCAGTGGTGGTAGGACCCGGGTGAACAGAGAAGATTTCCACAGGGGTATTCGCCTGCAGAAATTCGATAGCCATCACTCCCATCATGGCATTCTGCGCTGCCTTGCTGGCAACATAAGCTAGGGGATGCCAGTATGGACTGATCTCTGACGGAACAGTCACATTAGCGATACGACCCTGATTCTTGGCAATCAGCGGAATCAGTGCCTTAGTCAGTGCGAAGGTGCCGATGAAGTTCACATCGAGTGTCTCACGGATGACGCTGATCTCCGTATGTTCGCTATCCACACTCATATCGCCAGGAATACCGGCATTATTAACCAACAGCGTCAGCTCTGGGTATTTCGCATTGATCTCTTTGGCGGCCTTGTCAATGCCATCGAGATCTTTCAGTTCGACATTCACCCACCCTAACACGTCGATGCCTTCAGCCTTCAATTCGCTGATAGCTTTTGTGGCGCGCTGCTCATCACGTGCGCCGATAATCACCTGCCAGCCACTCTGTCCGAGGTGCTTGGCGATTCCAAATCCGATGCCCTTATTGGCACCAGTTACTAAAACAATCTTTTTACTCATATTTACGTCCTATTAGTTTTGTTTGTTCGTATCGTTATGCTATTTCTGCAACCACCTCAATCTCCACCAATGCGCCTTTCGGCAGCGTCTTTACTGCGACGGCAGAACGGGCTGGATAAGGCTCTGAGAAGAACTCGGCATAGACAGCATTCATATCGGCAAAGTCATTCATATCGGCCATGAATACCGTAGTCTTTACTACGTTTCCCATTGTGAGGCCTGCTTCTTTGAGAATGGCCTGAACATTGGTTAGCGACTGGCGCGTCTGTTCATTGATACCGCCCTCTACAAAACTGCCTGTGGCAGGATCGATGGGGATCTGCCCAGAGGTATAAACGAGATTTCCCACTTGGATGGCCTGACTATAAGGGCCGATGGCAGCGGGTGCCTTTTGTGTACTGATTGCTTTCATAAACCTAATTCGTTTTTATCAGGTGCAAAGATACTGTTTTTCTGGCAAACTCCGCACGATGGAGCGAGAAAAAGCGATAAAAATACCATACTCATGGTACGATATGGGATTTTATTCGTACCTTTGCAAGCAAAAGAAAATAGAAATGGCAAAAATAGATGCAATATTCAGGCGCTCAGAGTTATTGCTGGGCGAGGAAGCGATGGAACGGATAGCCCAGAAACGGGTGATTCTCTTCGGCGTGGGCGGCGTAGGGTCGTGGTGCGCTGAGAGCCTGGTGCGCTCTGGCATCAAACACCTGACGATTGTTGACTCAGATCGTGTGGCCATCACCAACATCAATCGTCAGCTGATGGCAACGACGAATACCGTGGGACAGGTGAAAGTAGAAGCCCTAAAAGAGCGCCTGCTCAGCATTAACCCTTCAGCAGAAATAACAGCCCTACAAAAGATATTCTCGCAAGAGACAGCCGAGGAGTTTGACCTCGACACCTACGACTATATCATCGATGCCATCGACTCGCTGAAAGACAAGGCAGCCCTCATCCTTCTGGCTTGCCGCACTAAAGCACAATTCTTCTCTTCGATGGGCGCAGCCTTGAAGATGGATCCCACACGCATCAAAGTAACGGAGTTCTGGAAAGTAGAGGGCGATCCCTTGGCACGCGCACTCCGCAAGAAATTTAAGGCTCTGAGTAAGCGAGAGAAGAGCGATGCTTGCATCAGCTCTTCAGAGCATGAAGAGGCTCGACCGAAGGTCAAGCCGCAGGTGCAGTATCCCGAGAAGAAATTCCAGGTAGTCTATAGCGACGAACTGCTTGAGAATCGTGGTTGTCCTGCGGAAGATGGCGAGGAACCGTCGCCCTTTAATAAACCTCAGACAAACGGTTCACTCGCCCATATCACTGCCATCTTCGGTTTCACACTCGCCGGATTAGTGATTCAGGACGCTGCGAGATGACAAGTGGGCGATTGAGGTGACAGAATCAAGCCGATGGAAGAAAAAGTAGCCGAAAAAATTGGTTGTTTACTCGATTTGCACTATCTTTGCGCAGCAAAAAGTATAGTTCAATGAAAAATGGTTTCCTCATTGGGGGAGGTATTATATTCGCAGGACTGATGCTGCAACTGAGCGTCGGCTCTGTGGTGTGGGAGGCTTTTGCATGGCCTGCCAACGGAATTGTATTGGCGGGATTCCTGGCGATGATAGTCGCTGTGTTCCTATTGCGCAAGAAAGTTTATGCCTTCCGTTTTATCGGTAGTTATCAAGCGGCCATACCTGCACTGGTGTATGCTGTCGCACTGACAATCATCATGGGTCTGACACGGCAGACGACAAATGGCTCGTGGCTGAACAATATGCTGGCATTCTGGCCTTTTGTGCTGATTTATGTGTATGTGGCGCTGATACTCGGCGAAGTGATCCTGCGCAGAGTGACGCATCTGACCAGCTGGCGGCGCGATCTGCCCTTCCTGCTGAACCATCTGGGACTTTTCCTCGCCATGACGACTGCCACGCTGGGCAATGCCGACATGCAGCGCTTGAGGATGATTACGGGGGTGGGAGAACCTGAATGGCGGGCTCTGACAGAGCAGGGAGTCGTCTGTGAGCTACCGCTGGCTATTGAGCTGAAGAAGTTTATCATGGAGACTTACGACGACGGCTCGCCTAAGCGCTTTGCTTCGGAGATACAGATCCTGACGAAGAGCGGCAAGAACATCGAAACCACCGTTGATGTGAACAAACCGGTGGAAGTAGAGGGTTGGAAGATCTACCAGTATGGCTACGACACGCAGATGGGGGCCATGAGTCAGATATCGATTCTTGAACTGGTAAGCGACCCGTGGTTGCCGCTGGTCTATACAGGTATCTACATGATGCTGGCAGGAGCGGTGTGTATGTTTATTCTTGGAGGGAGGAAACGCGTATGACCTGGGAGGAGTTTATATATTTTGCGATTGTAGCGGTGCTGCTGTGGGCTGTAGGAGCCTGGGCTGCCTGGAAAGAGAAGACGGTGGTGGCCTATTCATCAACTATCATCGGACTCGCTGTGTTCTTCAGCTTTATCCTGTTGATGTGGGTCTCGCTGGAGCGACCACCCTTGCGCACGATGGGTGAAACGCGCCTCTGGTACTCGTTCTTCCTGCCGCTGGCGGGTATCACCGTCTATTCGCGTTGGAAATACAAGTGGATCCTCTCGTTCTCAACGATATTGGCTCTGGTGTTTATCTGTGTGAACCTCTTTAAGCCTGAGATTCACTCCAAGACGCTGATGCCGGCTTTGCAGAGTCCTTGGTTTGCACCTCACGTGATCGTGTATATGTTTGCCTATGCGGTATTGGGGGCTTCGGCGGTGATGGCGTTATATCTGCTTTACTTCAAGAAGAAGACCATCGAGAAAGAAGAGTTTGAGATTGTGGATAATCTAGTGTATGTAGGTCTGGCCTTTATGACGATTGGCATGCTTTTCGGGGCGCTGTGGGCGAAGGAGGCCTGGGGGCACTACTGGTCGTGGGACCCCAAAGAGACGTGGGCAGCTATCACTTGGTTTGCGTACCTTATATATATACATTATAGACAGCTGCCGAATCAGAAGCCTCGTCTGGCGCTTTTCGTACTGCTGATCTCGTTTGTGTTGCTGCAGATGTGCTGGTGGGGCATCAACTACCTACCCTCCGCCCAAGGCTCCAGCGTACATACATATAACACATAAAAAAAGCCTCCAAAGGGAGGCTTTTTTATGTCATCTCGACTAAGCGCAGCGCATGGAGAGATCTCTCCACGTTGGTCGAGATGACAAGAATAAGATTTCTCGACTACGCTCGAAATGACAAGGGCGGGTGTACGCTCGAAATGACAAACTACTTTTTTCTCTTCTTGGCCATGGCGGCGACTGACTTCGGCTTTGCCGGTGCTTTTACTGGTGCTGCTACGTAGGGGACCTGCTTCAGCAGTATCCATGAGGCTTCGAGCGCCTTATTCTTCAGGTTCTCGGGATAGTCGGGATTGTTCTTCAAGAAGTTCTCCACAATCAAAGCAGCCTCCCTACCCTTATGGCCATACATCAGCGCCTTCATCCAGTATTCGGGGAAGAACACATTACTGGTCTGCTGGATATACTCGAGTGACTTCAGACTGGGCTCGATATAGCTGTTGCTCTGCGGCTCGAAGACATCGGAGTTAAGCAACATCAGCGTATAAATAGCCCACGGCTCCTGAATACGGTTCTCAGGCTTCAAAAGACTGTTGAACACGTTGGTACGCTCTACGGGATCAGGATTGCAGGCACGGCTGAGGTAGTCGAACTCCGCACGCTGATCGTCGGTGGTGAGACGGGCACGCTGGGTGCTGAGGATCTCCTGCCAACGTTTCGGGTGCATGATGGCCAGACGATAGGCGATGTTGTTATAGTCGTTCTCATTGAGCAAGGGGTCATTATGACGTCTCCAGATGGTCTCCAACTGCTGCAGTACCTCAGGCGAGGATGCCACTTGGGTCATCATGCGGATGACATACTGGTGACACTCATTCGACTTGTTCTCACCCAGCAGGTCCATCACACAAAGCTCTAAGGAAGCACGCTGCTCGATGGTCACATCACGCACGATCTTAAACATATGTTCAAGGGCTGTTGACATGATGAGCGGGTTCTTCTCCTTACACATCAAGCGGAAAAGCTCTCCGAAATGTGAGGGAGGCAGCTTGCCCCTCAGATAGGCGTCGTGGATAGACAGCAACAGCGCATAACGGTTCACATCGTTACGGGTGGTGATCAGGCGCTTGGGCAAGAGACTGATATACTCGTCGTCGAGTGTAAAGCGGCCATAGCCACGCCCATCGGTATTGGGCAGGATGCAGTCAGGCTTACGCGACAACTTAATGGTCATCTCCGGCTGCTGCATGTCGATTTCGTAGGTCTGGCTCTTGCCCAGGTCATTGATCACGCGCACCTGGAACTTCTCTGGCCAGAAGATACCACGGTTATAGGGATCGGTCTGCTTGATGACTAGCTTACCTCCCTGATAACTGGTATGGATATTGGGCATACCCTTCTGCTTGACCCAGACATCACAGAACTGACGGATGCTGAGATCTGGTGCCTCATCTACCAACATATTTACCAAGTCGTCCCATGAGGCATTGCTGAACTGGTATTTATCAAGATACTTGTTGAGGGCACTCTGCAGCACGTCAGGGCCCATCATGTTCTCCAGCATACGCATCATAACTGCCGTCTTGTCGAAGATGATGTTGTCGTAGAGCAGACTGGCGTGGTTGGCATTGGTCATCTCCATGGCGATGGGATGGGTACCCTCTGTGCGGTCGGTGGCAATGGCCTCAGCCTGGTGGGTCTTGATGAAGTTCAGGTCGAAGCTGACCTGGTCGTACTGGCGATGGGTGATCTTGGAAGCTGCAAAGCTGGTAAACACCTCGTTGGCCCAGATGTCATCAAACCACTTCAGGGATACAAGATCGCCAAACCAAAGGTGGGCAGTAGCATGGGCTATCAGCTCCATGCGGTAGAGGGCATCCTCCTGGGTGTGGAACTTCTCTAGGAACATCAGACGGTCGTTGAACAGGATGGCACCCGGGTGCTCCTGACCAAACAACTGGAAGTTGGGCAGGATAGCTATTCCATACTCCTTAAAAGGACAGGCGATGCCTGTATAGCCTTCCATCCATTTGAGGGCGCTAGCAGCCTCATCGAAAATCTTATCGATCTGAGCCACCTTTTCAGGATCGGTCTCACGATAGAGCGCACGCATCGGATAGCTCTCACGCTTACCAGTCTTCTCGTAGAAGTTACCAGCCACGAAAGAATAGAGGAAGGTGGGCAGCGGACCGCTGGTGTCGCTGACCATCGTCTTCCAGCCTGATGGCACATTCAGCTTCGTCATGAACATAGCACGCAGGTCGGGCTGATCGAAGCAGGGGAACACGCTACGCGCCAGATCGGGCACGAAGATGGTGTAGAGGTAATCCTGATTACGGTTCAGGGCCTTGTCGAGACTGGTGAAGCTCAGTTCAAAACGGTTACTGCCCTCAACCACCAGATCCTTCGGAATGATTAGGTGCTCATTCTGATAGGCAGGCTCGAAGGCAATCTCCTTGAACTTAGTCTTTTTCTTATTCTTGGGAACAAGTGTCGTACAGGGGCCATTCAACTCACCCTGGAAGTCGAGGATGATGTCCTCTGCCTTCTTCACGTCGAAGCAGATGACGATACTACCCGTCACCTTCTCGTTCTGATTGGCAGGGATGTTGAACGTCAGGTCGTAGATGACGTTGCTGATGTTGGCCTTTCTGTGTTCGGCAAGTTCTTTGGTAACACCTCTTGAAAGTATCTGGGCATGGGCGCCAAGCACCATCATACACAGAACTGTCATAAGTAAAATCCTAATTTTCTTCATCTGATATCTTTTTATCTATTAACTTATGTGTATCAATCGTTTTCAGTTTGTTTAGCCTTGAGATAGTCGGCGAAGATACGGGCAGCACTCTCGACCTTTGCAGCACAGGGGCGCGTCTTATAATATTCAGCCGTACGAGGCGATGCCTGATAGCTGTTGACAGCCTTCTCATATCCTTTTAAGCCTAAAATCTCGGCACAGATCAGACTGCCGTTCTCCTGCTTCGACTTGGCTAGCAGCTCCTGCACAACCTTATAACAGGCCGACTTACCCTCACGGTCGCTACCCTCTGTCTGTCCACAGTCCAGTCCTGTGAGCATCACGATACCTGAGACGGCTCCGCACATCATGCGCATCCGCCCTACGCCGCCACCGAATCCAGCAGCCACCTTCTTGGCCAACGTGTCGTCGAGGCCATACAAATCGGCAAATGCCGCCACCACACTCTGGCAACAGCCATAGCCTGCCATAAAATTCTCTACGGCACGCTCTACGCGTTGATCTATCTCTTGATTTGTCATCATTTGCTATTTCGAGTTGCAAAAATACAAAAAAAGGGAGAATAAATTCTGCACTAAACTGATTTTTGATGTTAATAATATCTAAATAGAAAGAAGAACACTTGGAATGTTCGTGAAAAACGAGTAATTTTGTAGGCCACTAATA
>JAEEGL014784190.1_pt1 | contig 12132 bp, 4 predicted proteins | sample 9134231 | NCBI WGS metagenome assembly JAEEGL01 (sample SAMN16246548, study PRJNA631951) | gut metagenome | biome: gut microbiome; feature: rumen; material: fiber-attached | host: Bos | place: Iran: Karaj | collected 2018-10
GGCATGGGGGAAGAAGATATAATGTAGAATCAGACAAATATAACTTGGGAGAATACCATGGCAAAGGTGCTGTATCTTCTCAACTTCGCGGGACGGGGCGGCAGCGAGCGCTACATCCGTACCCTGGTGGAGGAGCTGTCCGGCAAGGGCATGGAGCCCTTTTTCGCGTACAACGAGGCCGGGCCCCTGCTGGACTGGATGAAGGCCCGGGGCGTCCCCTGCCGGCAGCTGGGTATGCGCGGGCCCTACGATATGGCCGCCGCGGCGTCCCTGGCGGCCCTGTGCCGGGAGTGGGGGATCGACGTGATCCACACCCACTTCCTGCGGGAAAACTGCGTCGCCCTCCTGTCCCGCCTGCGCTATTCCAGGCCGAAGGTCATCTACACCTACCACATCCTCACGGAAAACGGCCCTGCCGTGCGCCTCTCGAACCGGCTGCTGGCCCCCCTGCAGGATACGATCATCGCCAACTGCACCGCCGGGCGGGAGGCGCTTATCGCCAACGCCAACCCCGCCGGGAAGATCGTCCTCATCCCCAACGCGGTGGACATCCCCTGCTGGCGCTCCGGGGACGGGGCGGCGGTCCGGCGGGAGCTGGGGATCCCGGAGGGGTGCTTCACCCTCCTCTTCGCCGCCCGGCTGGTGGCCGGAAAGGGCCACCGCTTCCTGCTGGAGGCCCTGGCCCGGCTCCGGGAGCGGGACTTCCGCCTCGTTCTGGCGGGGGAGGGGGAGCTTCGGGAGGAGACGGAGGCCCTCTGCCGCAGCCTGGGGCTGGGGGACAAGGTCCTCTTTCCCGGCTTCCGGGAGGATATGCCCGGCCTCTACGCCGCCGCGGACGTGACGGTCTGCCCCTCGGAGAGCGAGACCCTCTCCTTCCTGCTGCTGGAATCCCTGGCGGCGGGGACGCCGGTGATCGCCGCCCGGAGCGGGGGCATGACGGACATCGTCACCCCGGAGCACGACTGCGGCCTCATGGTGGACTACGGGGACAAGGACGCCCTGGCCGGGGCGGTGGAGACGATGATGGACGACCCGGCGCTGCGGCGCCGCCTGGGCGAGAACGCCCGGCGCACGGCGGAAGCGGAATACGACATCCACGAGGCGGCCCGGCGGGTGCTGGCGCTGTACCGGGGCGGGAGCAAAGGAGAATAAAGCCTTGAACGCAGTGAAAAAAAGCGTGACCTACGACCTTCTGCGCCGGCTGGGGGGGCTGGTGAGCGCCTGCCTCCTGGCAAGCCTCTGCCGCGCCGTCCCCGCCCTGCTGCGGGAGAGCGGCCTTTACCGCGCCCTGTCCCGGGAGGACGGGTTCCTGCAGCGCTTCTTCCGGCGCGTGAGCGCCCTGGTGAAGGAGAGCAATCTCTTCCGTCTGCTGACGCAGGAGGGACCCTGGCAGCGGCTGTGGAAGCGAAGCCTCACCTGCGCCTTCCTGGGCTGGCTGCTGGACCTGATCCCCGGGGCCCTTACGCCCCGGCGGGGGATCCCGGCGGGGGAGAGCGCCTCCCTCCTGGGCCGGGGGCTGGACGCCCTGGCCTCCAGGCGGCACATCCTGGCCGGGGGGCTGATCCTCCTGATGCTCTGCGTGCCCTATGAGCTCTGGAACAACCTCTACGGCGCCGCGGGGGCGGCGGCGATCTTCCTGGCGTACTACCTCTGGGATATCCCCCGCCGCGGCGCCCGGCCCATCGAGGCGCGGGAGCTGAGCCCCCTGCACTTTATCTTCCTCCTCAGCGCCGTCGCGGCCTTCCTTTTCTCGCAGCATCCGGGGCTGAGCCTCCGCTTCCTCATCTTCCACTTTGCCTGCGCCCTGATCGTGTTCACGGTGATGGGCTCGGTGGAGAGCGTGCGGCAGCTGCGGAGCGTGCTCTATCTGGTGCTGACGGGGCTGCTGGCCGCCTCGGTCTACGGCTGCTGGCAGATCGTTCACGGCGTGGAATTTTACGCCTACCAGCTGGACATGTCCCTGAACGAGGGGATCACCGGAAGGATCTACTCCTTCTTCTCCAATCCCAACAACTTCCACACCTTCCTCACCATGCTCCTGCCCTTCGCCCTGGGGCTGTTCCTCAGCGAGAAGCGCCGCGGGGGCCGGGTGTTCTGCCTCCTGGTCCTGGCCTTCGGGCTGGCGGCCAGCTTCGCCACCTACTCCCGCTCCGGCTGGATCGGCCTCATCCTGGCGGTGATCATCCTGGTGACGCTGACGGACTGGCGCTACCTCCTGCTGCTGCTGGTCCTGGGGCTGCTGGCCCTGCCCTTCCTGCCCGCCACCATCCTCACCCGCCTCACCACCATCGGCAATATGAAGGACTCCTCCACCCGCTACCGCCTGCAGATCTACAACGCCTTTGCCCGGCTGCTGAAGCGCTGCTGGCCCACCGGCGTGGGCCTGGGGACGGACGCCACCTGGGCCGCGCTCCACGAGCTGCCCCCCATGGAGGACGGCAACTACGCCCTCCACAGCCACAACAACTACATGCAGCTCTGCGCCGAAATGGGGATCGTGGGCGTCACGGCCTACACCCTCGCCCTGCTGGGCCGGGTGAAAAACGCCATTTCCGCCGCGGCCCTGGGCTCCCGGGAGCTGAGGCCCCTGGCCGCCGCCGCCGCGGGGAGCATGGCAGGCATCATGCTCATGGGGCTGGTGGATTATACCTGGTATTACCCCCGCAGTATGTTCGTATTCTGGTTCCTCTTCGGAGTGCTGACGGTCTGTCACCGGCTGGCACGGGAGGAACAGTGAACGGTAATCGTCGAATCGCTTGAAACGTTGGAAGGAGGATCCACCGTGAAACACACAGGAAGAAAGCTGCTCAGCGCGCTCCTGGTCCTGCTGCTGGTCCTGGGGCTGTTCCCCGCTTCCGTTCTTGCGGAGGCGGCGGAGCCGGACGACGCCCAAGGACAGGTCCCCGGCTTCGAGTTCGTCACCCTCTCCGGCGCCGGCGCCGCCCAGATGGACACCTGGGCGGCAGGGGAATACTTCGGCGCGCGGGAGCAGCTGGGGATCGGCGAGGCGGCCCGGTCGGACCCCGCGTTCCAGAAGACGAGCCTGATGGTGAAGGCCATGAGCATCCGCCCCATGGACTATTATGATCCCCCCGCCTTCTACCTCCCGGCCAGCGACGCCGGCTCGATCCATGAGCTGACCCTCTACGGCTATGAGGACATCGACCCCGGGGAGATCACCCTCACCGGCGTGCGCATCGCCCCGGAGGGCACGGTGGAGCGCTTCGTCTACGGCGATACGGACAGCCAGGGGAACGACGGCAGACTGTACTGGTACACGATCCCCGTCTCCGTACCCATGAACGACGTGACCATGGGGATCCGGGTCTCCGGCGAAGAGGTCGCCTCCCTGCCCCTGATCCACCTGGAAAGCGAAAGCCGCTACGCCCTGTACACCACCATGCAGGTCTACGACTACGAGGAGGGGGAGACGGAGGGGACCCTCCGCTCCATGACCCTGCGCGTCTCCGGCTTCCGCCTGCCCTCGTACCACCGGGGCTATACCTTCCAGTGGCGCTCGGACCCGGAGAACTGGGATCAGGTCTCCTCGGTGATCGCTTCGGAGGTGACGCAGCCGGACGAGTACGGCTATCGCCTGGTAAAATTCGACTTTGAAGAGGATACCCCCGCGGAGGGCATGATCTGGGGCCGCCTGTTTTTTGACAGCGTCTATTCGGCCTATTTCTTCGGCGCGAGCGACCACCTGGTGAACGACGGCACGGAAGACGAGCCGGTGTACCGCCGGTTCCGGACCGACTATGAAGCCTCGGACACGGGTGCGCCCTACGGCACGTACTGCGACGTGCCCAGCCCCTTCTGCTGCATCTACAAGGCGCCCGGCGAGGACCCGGAGGTGATGCCCAGCCTTTCCGGCAGCTACTATTCCGAGGAGCTGGGCATGAGCCGGACCTTCAACCATATGTTCTGGATGACCGTCCACCCCGGCAGCTACGAGGGAGGCGAGGTGCTGTTCTCCGACGACATCGGCGCGACGGGTTATATGAAGGCATACGCCTCGGAGGGGCTCAGGCAGGCGGCCTACCTGAGCCGGAACCCTTCCGACCCGGACTACGGCGTCAAGCGCATCTGGGCCACCTTCAGCAAGGAGGGCCTGAAGACCGTGAGGGTGGGTCCCCTGCTGGTGGAGTATGTGGACCCCAAGGCCCCGACCCCCACCAACCCCGGCTGCCTGGACGCGGAGACCGGGATGGAGCTGGAGCGGACCGAGGGCGGCGTCGCCGTCACCGGCCCGGCGGACCGGGTCCTCCGCTTCTATACCTACGGCCCCAAGGGCGTGACCATGTACCTCTCCTTCTTCTACACCGATGAGAGCGGCCGGACCGGCGGCGCCGGGAACACGAACGGGTATGGGGAAGATGAGGTGGAGATCCTTCAGGAAGAGGACTCCTCCGAAGAGGGCCTGATGTACAAGTACCAGACCGGCAGCACCCTGGAGATGGCCTGGAACGAGGATACCGGACGCTATGAGCTGGACCTCCTTCGGGGGGAGATCCCCCCCGAGGCGGACGAGGTGCAGATGCAGATCCTGAACGACTACAACGGCGGCTTCCGGGACAACGGCGATCCGGTGAGCCTGCCCCTGTGGAACCCGGAGCCGGGCTTCCGGCCGGACGCCGCGGATACTTCCTATGATACGGTCTATACCCTGGTCTACTGCAAGGAGTACGAGGGCGGCACCGTGGCGGTCTCCTTCGACGGCGGCCTGAGCTGGAGCGGGGAGATGACGCCGCAGACGGAGTACTACCCCCATTCGGTGCTGATCACCCTGCCCGCCTTCGGCGACAACGAGCTGCTGCTGCGCTTCACGAAGGATGGCCTGGAGCCCTTCGTGGCCGGCCCCGTCCGCGTGTTTTACGACGACGGGCGGACCCCCGCGCCGGAGTCCGCCGCCGTCCTTGCTCCCGACGGGACGGAGGCGGAGCAGCGCTCCGGCGCCTGGATCCTCACCGGCGAAGAGGACGCGGAATACACCTTCTGCGCCGCCGCCCCCCAGGGGCAGAGCCTGGAGGCTCTCTTTGCCGGGGCGGAGGGAGAAGTGCTGCTGACCCGGGACCTGGGCTGGAACGCGGACAGCGGACGCTATGAGCTGACCCTGGCCCGCTCCCTTCTCCGGGAGGCGGCGCAGGTCCGCCTCCGGGTGAAGGCGGAGGGGGACGGCAAGCCCGGACGGGAGCTGACCCTGGCGCTGAGGACCGTGGAGCCCGCCTTTGTACAGACCGTCTTTGCCCCCACCGTCCTCTTTGAGCTGAAAAAGGACGGGGAGGGGGAGAGCTGCCGGGCCGTGGACCCCGGCGCGGAGCTCACCGGCGTCTTCCTGGCCGCCTCCGGCGAGGGGCGCGCCCAGCAGATGACGCTGTGGTATCTGGCCTCCGACGGCACGGAAAAATCGGTGACCGCCGCCGCGGCGGAGGACGAAGCCGGCCAGTTCCGGGCTTCCCTTTTCCTTCCGATGGACACGGAGAGCCTGCGCTCCCTCCGCTACGAGCTGCTGGACGGGGACGTCCCGGAGGCCTGTGCGGAGTTCGACATGAGCGGCTATCGGGTCCTGGCCGAAACCCTGGTCACCGGCATCCCCGAGGCCTACGCGGGCACGGTCTTCACCTTCCGGGGGGAGGGCGTGGAAAAGTCCCCGGTCCTGACGGCGGAGGACTGCGCCGCCCTCAGCCTGGGCGACCTGCCCGCCGGCAGCTATACCTATGAGTTTTCCGGCAGAAGCGGCCACATCGCCGGCGGCAGCGTGAGCCTGGAGCGCGGGGAGGACCTGGACCTGGCGGGGCTGCCCGCCCTGGGCTCCCTTCTGGTCACCGCCGCCGGGGAGGAGGTCTCCGCCGCCCTCAGCCTGTCCCTGACCACCCCTGACGGGGAGGCGCACCGGGCAGCGGGCGCGCTGGGCACGGTCCTGGAGGACCTGCCCCTGGGCAGCGAGGTCACCGTCACCCCGGACTTCGACGCGGCGGCCTATCCCGAGATCATCGGCTATTCCCCCGCACAGCAGAGCCTGACCATCGACGGGGAAAACGAGGTGAGCTTCACCTTCAGCCCCGTCAGCTACCGCACGGTAAAGGGGAAGCTGGTGAGGAGCGACGGCTCCGTCCGGGGGGTCAGCTACGTCACCGTCAGCCTGGACCAGACCGTGATGCGGGGCGGCGCCCCGGAGACGGTCCGCTTCACCGGGCGGACGGACTTCGGCGGCAATTTCCAGATCCGGGCCTATGACGGCGTGGAGGCACAGCTGGGGGTCCAGCACGTGACCTACCGCCTGGATGCGCCGGTCATCGTCCCCGGAACGGGGGAAGCGGACCTGGGCAGCATCCCGGTGGGCTTCTCCACGGAGCTGGTGGTGCCGGTGAAGCTGACCCTGCAGACGCCGCAGCACGTGGACATGAACGCCCAGCCCTACCGGGACGCGGAGGGGAACGTGCCCTCCGGCGGCACGGAGACCCTGGCAAGCAGCTCCGTCATCCCCCTGAACTACATCTATGTGGAGGGCGGCGGCACCCTGCGGGCCGGTCAGGACTACGACATCTTCACTATGGGCGGCGACAGCGCGCTCCGCTTCCATGAGGGGGCGGTCAGCCCCGGCTCAAGCCTGCGGCTCTGGCTCAGCAGGACCGCCTTCAGCTACAACGACCGGCAGTACGCCTACGGCTCCAGCTATTACAGCATCGCCCTGGACCAGAACGGCAACGCCGTGCTGGAGATCCCGGCCTACAAGCTGGGGGGCGAGGTGCGCGCCACGGTGGTGGAGGAGAACGAGGAGGGCTATGTGGGCTTCCTGAAGCTGGGCCGGAACTTCACCTACGGTACGGGCGAGCTGAGCGTCCCCTATGAGAGCGGGCAGAAGGGCACGCCGGTCTACGCCTGGCGGATCCGCCCCCAGGACGTGGAGGACATGATCAACCGGCTCCAGACCCTTCCCGAGGGGGCCGCCCTGGGCGACAGCGTCAGCGTGTACGTCCGGAACTTCCCGGACAACGCGGTGGTGCACCTGGACAGCCTGAAGGCCGATTCCCCCGCGGGCAGCGGCATCTTCGGCAGCTACCGGATGAACTGTCAGGTGGCCCTCTCCAACCGGAAGGGCTACGCCCTGGTCACCGGCGTCATCGAGCCGCGCTACCCCGACGAGGACGACCGGGTGATCACGAACATCCGCTGCGTCGGCGCCGGCGGCCTCAGCCTGGACTACACCTTCGACGGGAAGCAGTGCTCCTCCTCCCGGAACTGGGAAAACACGGTGGACGAAAACGGCTTCTACCAGCCGACCCGGAGGCTGACCTTCTCCTGCGAGGTGCCCCTGAGCGAGGGGAACCGCGTGGATATGTCCATCCGGCTGTACATCGACAGCCTGAAGTCCGTGGACGAGAACGGCCGGGCGGTGTATCGCAGGCAGGGCATCCAGCAGGAGCTGGGCGTCTGGGAGACCGTGAACATCTTTGACCTCTCCGCGCCGGACCTCCTGGTCATCCGGGAGGAGCAGGCCAGCCAGGGGAAGACCGACTGGACGGCGAAGCTGAGCCTGCGCACCTTCATCAGCGACGTGCCGGAGGAGAACGTGGTCACCATCTGGGACAACGGCGTGGCCATCGACACCTTCACTCTCAGCTCCGCCCGCTACAACAGCACCGTCTTCGTCCGGAACGTGCGCCTCACCAACAGCGACGTGGCGGGGCTGCACACCCTCTGGGCCACCCGGCAGCTGGACGGCGAGACCGTCACCACCTATTCCCAGTGCCTCCCGGTCCTCCTGGGCGGGGAGCGGGACAAGTTCGTCTACATCAGCCAGCTCCAGTGGACCCACTACAACCACCGCACCTCCTGGGACCCCAACGAGCCGGACTACCTGTACTTCAACACCCTGGGCGACCTGGAGGGAGAGGAGGTCTGGATCTGGCCGGACAAGCGCCACGATATGCACTTCTTTGTGAACAACGCCACCTCCAAGGAGCTGGAGAGCGTCACCTTCGTCTACACCACCATGGTCAAGCACGAGGGCTGGCGGTGGTATGACAACATGGGCAACCACTCCGACGAATGGCTGGAATACTGGACCGAGGCCACCGGGCGCATCACCTGCGACTTCTACGGCAACTATAAAGATCAGGGCAGCTGGTGGGGCTTTATGGACAAGTACCTGGGCTACATCACCGGCTTCCGCTTTGAATTCACCTACAAGTCGGAGATCGACACGACCCAGGCGGGCCCCAGCGAGGACGAGCGGGTCGTCGCCGATCTGGAGGCCATGTACCAGGCCAACGGCCTGGGCGAAGTACCCGACGACATGGAGACGGCGGAGAAGCTCAGCGCCGCCACGAACGACGAGCTGCGCCAGGCCCTGGGGGAGGACAGCGACCTGCTGCCGGAGATCTTCCGGGATCTGACGCTGAACGTCACGGAGGACACGGACTCCGCCATCCGCTTTGAGGCGGCCCCCACGGAGGACGTGCCCCGGTTCACCATCGCCATGAGCGAGGGCGGCGAGGTCACGGAGAACGACGTCTGGAACCTGATGGAAAAGGAGCGGGAGTTCGGCTCCCAGAATCCCGACGAGCCCGCCGAGGAGGGCTGGAAGGTCTACTGGGCCAAGATGGACGACGTCCGGGGGCCCACGGTCATCCGGCTGGCGGTGCTGAACGAGCAGCTCGACGACGGGCGCTACCACTATGTGACCCACCGCAGCACCTACCTGCCCGCCCAGGTGGCCGCGGCCCTGGAGGGCGGCGCGGACCTGATGGAGAGCTTTACGGAGCGGGCCGACCGGGGCAAAAAGGTCTACGACACCTTCAGCGAATGCATGACCTATGTGGACATCGGCAACACCATGTACGTCAACCGCATGGAAAAGGAGATGCGCCTCTTCATGGGCTCCGCCGAGGCCGGGGAAAAGTTCGGCAAGGAGTGCTCCTTCGTCTCCGACCGGGCGGGCAAGGCCATGGCCATCCTGGGGGTGGCCGACACGGCCTACAGCTTCTACAAGGGCCCCGACGGGAAGGACGGAAGCGGCCTGCGGCAGCTGCTGGAGCGGGTGCAGGACGAGCGCTTCCGCCGGAGCATCGAGCGGCAGATCAAGGACTATGAGGACATGCGGCAGGACATCTTCAATCAGGATATGACCATGAAGACCCTGTCCTCCGCCACCAACTTCTACACCCCCGGCGGCATCTGGATGAAGCTCTCCGTGTTCCTGGGCGGCCTGGGCAACACCTACCTTTCCGACCGGGCCAAGGAATTCAACCAGCAGGTCTACGACACCACGCTGCTGGACATCGAGCGGCAGATCCGCTTCGAGCGGGTCAAGGCCAGCTACGGCGAGGCGGAGCAGTGGCTCCGGGACCGGCTGGACCGGATGTACGGCAAGGGCAAATGGGGCGAGTACACCCTGGCCGAGGAGCGGAAGTACTGGGTCCTGGTGCACGACGAGACCGGCGCGGTGCACTACGTCTGGCACGAGAAGGCCGGTCAGTACCAGCCCGTCTGGGACCCCTCCGGCTATGTGTTCGAGGCCCTGGAGGACCAGCGCCTGGACGACGTGACCGCCACCCTCTACTTCTCCGATACCCTGAACGAGGCCGGGGAGCCGGTGGACTTCTCCGTCTGGAACGACGGGCCCGACGGGCAGCGGAACCCCCTCCTCACCGTGGAAGGGGGCCAGTACGGCTGGATGGTGCCCAACGGCTGGTGGAAGGTCCGCTATGAGAAGGAGGGCTACCGGGCCGCCGAGTCCAAGCCCATGCGCGTGCCCCCCATCCACACCACCGTGAACATCGGCCTGCTCTCCGAGGAGGCGCCGAAGGCCGCCGTCACCCCGGGCGAGGGGGAGATCACCGTCCTCTTCACCAAGTATATGCAGCTGGAATCCCTGGTCCGGCTCTTCGGCGGCGAGACCTACGCCGGCAGCAGCTTCGACGCCTCCGCCTTTGCCGTGCAGTTCTTCGACGCCCAGGGCGCCGCCGTCCCCGGCACGGTCCGCTTCCCGGACAAAAAGGCCAACACCGGCTATACCGGCGAGGGCTACGGCAGGGACGTCATCGACTCCGACTGGTTCGTCCGGACGGCGATCTTCACCCCGGAGGACCCGGAGACCGACCTCACCGGCGTCACCTGGCGCTTTGCGCCGGGCATGGTGAGCTACGCCGGCGTGGCCCTGGAGGGAGAGGGCGCGGCAATGTACCTGGTCCGCCTGGATCCCGGCAAGGGGGTCCTGAACGCCGTTTCCGCGGCCACGGATGAGAACGGCCGCGTCGCCAGGCTCCCCGCCCCCCTCCGTGAGGGCTACGCCTTCGACGGCTGGTATACCGAGCCGGAGGCGGGGGTGCTGATGACGGCGGAGGACACCTTCACCGCCGACACCACCCTCTACGCCCACTGGATACTTACCGGGGAGGACCGCTCGGAGGGCTATACGCTGAACGGCGTCACGGTTCTGGACGCCTCCCATGCCGCCGTGGGCGAGATCCCCCAGGGCAGCTTCTTCGCCCAGGTCAGCGTGACGAACCTCTCCTCCGAATTCACCGACACCCTGCTGGTGGCGGCCTACGACACGGAGGGAAGGATGCTCAGCTGCGTCACCCTCCCCCTGGTCTCCCAGATCGGGGAAACCGTCACGGCGGAGGCCGCCCTCGTTAACCGGGAGGGCGATATGGCGTCCCTCAAGGCCTTCATCCTCCCCGGGAAGGGAACGCCGATCCCCCTGGCCGCGGCGGTGGGGACCGGGGACTGAGAATACGCGCCCCGGCGCGGTCCGGGGCAGACGTCGACACAAAGAAAGGGGGCGGCAGGAATGTTCAGGGGACGGTGGTTCTGGTCGGTGGTGCCCATCGTGGTGGTGCTGCTCATGATGCTGATCCTGATGAGCTACGGCCCCATGTACCAGCCGGGGGTCTATCATGTCGTGGAGACCGCCTATGCTTCCGAGGCCTGGGACGGGAAGGAAATGTCGGACCCCCCGCAGTATGAGATCACGGAGGATGGCCGCCTTTTGGCCCGGGGAGACCGGAACCTCCTTCCGGGGGACGATCCGCCCCCGGCGGAGGAATGGGTGGACCTGGGGACCCTCCTGAAGGAGAAGCTCTCCCGCTCGAATTTCGACAGGCTCTTCGACCAAAGCGGGAGCTGGGCCGAGGGCGAGAGCCCCGCGGCCCTCCGCAAGGGCTCCGTCCAGACCTGGGGCCTGGTATACCGCCAGTCCGTCCAGTACTACGTCCTCCAGCGGAAGGGCGGCGGCGTCTGGCTCGTCAGCGGACAGTACGACTCCGGGACGGACGGCCGCGCCTCCGACGGTCCGAGTCTTACGCTGGTGTTCCGGCTGGAGCGGGTCAGCGGTTAGTGGTTAGCGGTTAATAGTCAGCAGACGGCGGCAGGGCCCGGAGCTCCGGGTCCTGCCGCCGATGGTATTTGGGAAGCTTACAGATCTAGTTTCTCAAGCTCGCTCACCAGCTCGTCGAAGAGCTTCAGGGCGCTGTTCACCGGCGCGGGGTCGGACATATCCACTCCCGCGATCTTCAGGAGGCTGATGGGGTCGGTGCTGCTGCCGCCGGAGAGGAAGCGCTTGTAGTCCGCCACGGCGCTTTCTCCTTCGGAAAGGATGCGCTCGGCGATGGCCACGGCGGCGGAGAAGCCGGTGGCGTACTGGAACACATAGTAGTCGTAGAAGAAGTGGGGGATCCTGGCCCACTCCAGGGCGATCCCCTCGTCGGAGATCATGTCCGGGCCGAAGTAGAGCTTGTTCAGGGCCAGGTACTTCTCGCTGAGGGCGTCGGCGGTGAGGGCCTCGCCCTCCTCGGACATTTTGCCCATCATCAGCTCGAACTCGGCGAACATGGTCTGGCGGTAGATGGTGCCCTTGAACTGGTCCAGGAAATGATTGATGAGGTAGGCTCTCGCCTTCTTCTCTGTGGTCTTCCCCAGGAGGTAGCGCATGAGGAGGACCTCGTTCACGGTGCTGGCCACCTCCGCCACGAAGATCACGTAGTCGGAGGTGCTGAAGGGCTGGTTTTTGCAGCTCAGGTAGCTGTGGAGGGCGTGGCCCATCTCATGGGCCAGGGTGAACATGCTGTCCAGGTTGTCCTTGTGGTTCAGCAGGACATAGGGGTGGGGATAAGCGTTGCCGGAGGA
>JAEEGL016168781.1_pt1 | contig 12132 bp, 10 predicted proteins | sample 9134231 | NCBI WGS metagenome assembly JAEEGL01 (sample SAMN16246548, study PRJNA631951) | gut metagenome | biome: gut microbiome; feature: rumen; material: fiber-attached | host: Bos | place: Iran: Karaj | collected 2018-10
AACTGTCCTGCCCGCAAGAGTAGTTATATTTCGCCTGTAAGCATCTTCGTTTGCGTGGCAAATTGAACTTTTGTAACTACAACCTGGCCGCTTGCGGCCCTAGCACCAATCTCATTGTTTTCATCAACAAATTCTGCACAAAACTAAAAAATAAGGAGAACAGAAATGCAAATCAGGATACTTGGAAGTTGTTCGGGTACAGAGCCCATGCCAGGCAGGCACCAGACCTCTGTGACATTGGAGGCAGGCGGCCATGTCTATTTTTTCGACGCAGGCGAAAATTGTCATTTTAATGCATATTTAAATGGCATTGACTTGCTGAGCATGAAAGCGATCTTCATTTCACACTATCACAGCGACCATTTGGCTGGCCTGCCGCTGCTGATGTGGCTGCCGCGCAAACTGATGGCAGTCAACAAAATAGCGGACTTTCCAGGCAAGGAGATAGGGCTGTATTTCCCAAGCAAGGGGCTTTACGAGGCATTGATGGGCTTCCTTAATGCAATGGAACCTGGCGTGACCAGCAGACTGCCGTACAAGAACTATGTCATCAATGAAGGCTGTTTCTATGATGACGGGACAATTTCTGTGGAGGCAATCCACAACAAGCACTTGCCACCGAATGCAGACGGGAGTTGGACTAGTTTCAGTTTCCTCATTCGCTGCGAAGGCAAGCGCATCGTATATTCTGGTGACATAGCCGACTTGAGTGAACTGGATTGTTTCCTGAAGCCTGAGCCATGCGACCTGTTCCTCATGGAAACAGGCCATCATCACCCATGGGAAGTGGCCCGCAGACTCAGGGAAGGCAACTATAACATCAAGCAACTGGCATTCATGCACCATGGAAGGGATTTCCTACTGCGTCTGGAAGAGAGCAAGAGGCTCACCCAGGAAGCATATCAGGCACCATTCATCGTCACATCCGACAACCAAGTGATTACGCCTTGAAAAAACTGGCCATAGCACTAAATTATGGCATTTTTCACACTTGTTTTTGAAGCAATTGTTTAAATAAGAGTTAAAGATCAAAAAAGAGGAAGTATGGGCTGGCTAGACTGGGTTTTAATTTGGGTTCCACTGCTGATTGTGGTTTACTTTGGCATGAAAAGCCAGAAGTATGTCAAAAGTGTGGCTGACTTCTTGTCGGCGGGGCGAATAGCAGGGCGCTATCTGATATGCGTCGCAGGCGCGGAAGCAGGCCAAGGCCTCATAAGCGTGGTCGCCACAATGGAAATGTACTACCGCAGTGGATTCGCCATGTCCTTCTGGTCAACGCTCACTGCGCCAATCAGCATGATTCTGGGCCTGGTCGGCTTCTGCACCTACAGATACCGCGAAACCAAAGTCATGACCATGGGGCAGTTCTTTGAGATACGCTATGGCAAGGCATTCCGCGTGGTTGCCGCTGTCATCCAGTCCTTCTCTGGTATCGTGAACTACGCAATATTCCCCGCAGTTGGTGGGCGTTTCCTTGTGTATTTCCTGCAATTGCCCATTACATTCCAGTTCTTGGGAATAACCTGGAGCAGTTATGCAGTTGTGATGTTCGTGTTCCTGGCGGTTGCATTGTTCATTGCCTGCCTGGGCGGCCAGGTGACAATCATGGTCACGGACTGCGTGCAGGGATTGCTCAGCTACCCCATGTTCGCCATCATCGTCAGTTATCTGCTGTGGCGCTTCTCGTGGGGCGAAGAAATGGCCCCTGCCCTTATGTGCCGTGCGCCAGGCGAGAGTTTCCTCAACCCATACGACACTTACAATCTGCGTGACTTCAACATATTCTACGCAACCTGCGGTATCGTCAGCATGTTCACCAGCCGCATGTCTTGGGCTGGCGCTGCAGGCTACAGTTGCGCGGCAAAGAACGCCCACGAATCCAAGATGGGCGGTCTGCTGGGTTCATGGCGCCAGGGCTTTGGCATCATGATGTACATCCTCATAGCGGTCGTGGCATTCACATACCTCAATCACAAGGACTTCGTCAAGGAAGCACGCGACGTCCGCAGAGAACTCTCCGCCAAGACCATTGACGACGTCATCGGCACCCGCAAGGATCATCTTGACACCACAGGCGACATTGACGAGACACTTAACAAGTACCTGCGCGCTGAATTGAAGAGACGCTTCAACCTGATACCCGAAAGAACTGAATTCCCCGATGCGCCAGTCAAGCCATCTCTTAAGGAGCCACAACGTTCAGCCTACAAGGACTGGGCAGAATACGACAAGGACATGACCACCTACAAGTCCGTCATAGCAAAGCATAAAGCGGATGTGGATGCATTCCACAAGGCTTGGGTTGACCCATATCCGAAGGCGGTCAGGGACTTTGTCTCCGAGGCAGTTGACGCGCAGAAGTTGCCGGACAGCATAAAGGATCAGGCCAAGTGGAGGGAAGACCACAAGAACGCCTTGATGAAGAAGGCGCAGACCTTTGGTACCATCTATAACCAGATGCTGATCTCCGTGGCCGTGCGCCGCATGCTCCCAATGGGATTGACAGGTATTTTCGCCGCAATCATGATATTCCTCATGCTCTCCACAGACACCACATACATGCACAGTTGGGGCTCCATTGTAATCCAGGACTTCGTGCTGCCACTGCGCAAGAACCCGTTCACACCAATTGGACAGATCAATGCACTGCGCTGGTCCATTGGAGGCGTCTGCCTGTTTGCGTTCCTGTTCAGCCTGTTCTTCGCACAGGTTGACTACATCCTGATGTTCTTCGCCATCACTGGCGCAATATGGAGCGGCGCAGGTATTGTCATCACGCTGGGCCTTTACTGGAAGCGCGGCACGACAGCGGGCGCATTCACATCACTGATTTTGGGAGCAACAATCGCCACATCCTGTATGATTGGCCAGAACGTGTGGGCTGACAAGTTGTACCCATTCCTGGTAGCGCACCAAGGACTTTACCAGACAGTGGACGCCATCTGCAAGTTTGTCACTGCTCATCTCGGGCCCATCATCGTATGGAATCTCAATCCCCATAAGTTCCCGATCAACTCCACGGAAATCAGTTTCATGTGCAACATACTGTGCGTGATTTCATACACCATCGTGTCACTTTGCACATGCCGCGAACCCTTCAACATGGACCGTATGCTGCACCGTGGTATCTACTCCGTAAGCGGTCCCAAGGTGGCACCCAAGAAGGAAGACCTTAGCCACCTCAGCCTGCCTGGTCGCATCGCTCATTTCCTCAACAAGAATTTCATCGGCATTGACGAAAACTACACAAAGGGTGACAAAGTACTGGCCTACTCGGTCTTCGCATATTCCTTCGGATATGGTTTCGTCGCACTGTTCCTGATTCCTGTGATATGGAATTTCTTCTCCACATGGGAAATCCAGTGGTGGTCCACCTACTTCTTTATCAAGAACCTGGTGGTCTCCGTCATAATCGCGGTCATTTCCACCTTCTGGTTCGGCATCTGCGGTACCAGGGACCTTATGCAGTTGTACAAGGACCTTGCAGCCAAGGAAGTCAACAATCTGGATGATGGTCGTGTCATAGGCAACATGTCCGTCGCGGATATCGAGGCAATGAAGAAGGCCGAGGCCGAACAAGGCAATAAACCAGAGGAAAAGAACTAAGTTCCTTTAAGAATAAAAAAGGTCTTGGGGAACATTCCGCAAGACCTTTTTTATTGATACGGTCCCCGAGCGGGGAACACCTCCTCAATATCAACCAGAATGTGCGCAGATTCAATGTGCACATCACTAGAAAAATGAAAAGCAAGTACCTAGATTTTCTCGCCAGCATAGATGTCAACCGCCTCATGGGCAATACGGAGAGGCTGCTGAAGCATGAAATATGCCAGACATTTGACGGATACCACGCCTCTGCAGACGAGGCAGTGAAAATACTCCAGGAAAATGGCATCCCCAACATTGAGAAACTCACTTTCCCTGCAGACGGCAAGACCGCATACCAGGACAAATTACAGCCCCTGGGATGGACGGCCACAAAAGGCAAACTCACCATACTCTCGGGCAGGGGAATTGAGCCAGGCTTCGTTGCGGCGGACTACCAGACGCATCCATTCCATCTTATCAAGGGTTCCTGCGCCACAGCACCAGAAGGTGAGACCGTACGCATAATCACGCTGGAACAGGCGCTGATGCGGAAGGATTTGCGCGGCTATATGGTGATGCGCAACCAGATGCACACGGCGGGTTGCCGTGAATTGCCCAGGCTTCTGGACATGGGTGCACGCGGCGTCATAACGGACTTTGCAATGAATTCCGAGACCGAGCGCGATGGCATACAGTGGAACAACGCCTTCACAGAGCGCAACAACTGGCATGTGACCAAAGATGACAGGCCATTCGTAGCATATTGTGTGACACCTGCAGTAGGTGAGAAATTGCGCAAGGCACTTGCCTACGGTGAACTCACAGCAAAAATCGAATCCGACGCCCGCCGTTATGAGACCACAGTCGATCTGGTGACGGCAATGGTGCCTGGCCGCCGCAAGGAGGAATTCTGGATATTCGCCCACTTGTACGAGCCATTGTCAAACGACAATTCGGCGGGTGTGGCTTGCGCAATAGAAACTGCACGCCAGATAATGTTGCGCGGCACGCCTGAATTCTCACTGCGAGTCATCTTCGGGCTGGAGCATTACGGATTCGCCGAATATGCCGCATACAGAGGAGACAAAAACCTGTCCAGCGAGGTACTTGGGGGCATCGACTATGATGCAATGTATCTGCGCAACGACTGGTACATACACTTCAACGTTGCCGGTCCTGCAACTCCATTCTACGGCAACTACCTTCTGCGCATGCTATCACAAGACCTAAAGGGACTGGAAGGCGTACCAAAAATCCAATTCAACAACAGTTTCCCCTCCATGTATGATGACGACAGTTTTCTGACGGATTCAACGACTGGCATCCCAACGGTCTGGCCAATACGCAGAGGACAGGCATTGTGGCATAACTCCAAACAGACCATGGACTATCTGCACCCCGATGCGTTCCGTACGTGCTGTGCCATCAACACCACCTTCACCAATGCGGTGATATCTCCAGACGCAGCATTGCTTGAGCGCCTTCCCGAGCAGATCAGCCAGTCCATGCAAGAAGAAACCAAGCGCATGGTTGGCTCACAGTTGGAGCATCTCACCAGAAGAAGGGACATATTGGCCCAGGATCTGGAGAATTTCACCAGATACTTCAAGCCAGAGCAAATACAAGCCGCCAAGGAACGCCTGCAAAAAGAGTACAATGAACTTGCCAAGGGGCTTTCAGACGAAATCGAGTGGACGCCGCTGCGCAGGCAACTGGAAAAAATTGTGCCGAGAAGACTGACCGTAGGCTTCCCCTTCGACCAGGCGAAGGTGCCCGCTTCTGAAAGGATAGTCATTCCAGGTAGCATTTTATATTGCCCGATGGCAGCCATGTTGGCAAACATGGACGGGAAGCGGAACATGGCAGAAATCACCCGCATGGTTGAGCATGAAACATGCGCCAAAATAGCCGATGACAGGCTTGAGGAGTATGTACATACATTCCAGCATCTTGCAAAATACGGATACATAGAATGGTAGAATAAAGGCTAATGGGATACTTAATAGACATATTGAGCGCGTTCATCTGGGTGGTATGCACTTCGGCCCCGTGGTTGCTGGCATTCTACCTTGTGGCGGCAATTGTGCATACCCTGCGGGAAGGCAAGGCCTGCCCATACCCCCGCATCTGGCAGAGCATATCTGGAATGACCGCAACCCAAACCTGTGGAAACGAAGACGTTTCGCCTCTCTGGCGCGGGCTTGAATATGGGCTGAATACCCTGCCAGGTGCCTGCATTCCGCAAATACTGATAGGTACTTTGCTGGCAACGGGCATAATGCTCACAGTTCCTTGGGACTACACCTACTATGAGAGTTCCCCCATAATAGAGACCATTGAATTTGTTATGCTGGTGCTTCTCGCTGTGCTTCTGCGCCTGCCGCTTTGTGCATCATTGCCAGGCGCCCTGGCTCTGCTTGCAAAGGAGTTTTCACCAGGACTTGCACTGTTCTATTTGCTTCTGTCCCCCTTCTCAATTCTTGCTTGCGAGGATAGAGGGACGGACACGCCACGCATTGCATATTTAAAGAAAGTAATTCCCCGTCTGCTTTCACTTGACATACCGCTGGCCTTGATATGCTTTTTACTTGGCTACTTTTTCCCCAATGTCAAGACTGCAGGACGCCTTTTAGGCCCGCCTGTGATGTGCATCAGCGTAACAGGCCAAGTATGTGGGGCAATTCTTTGCGCACTTATACTGCGCCTGGTAATTCTGCGCCTCATTAAAAAATGGGATTGACTATGTACGATTATGAAAACCTTGACGTAAGCCAATGGCGTAGCGTATTGAAAATACGCCAGAGGGCATTGTGCGCATATACAGTCGCGGCAATCAAATACGAGGAACTGCCCGCCGCAGAGGAACTGGTCGCCAAAAGCCTGGAAACGCAATTGACGCCGGACGAAATAGACGTGCTTCAAAACGCACTTATGAAACCAGAACTTAGACTTCTCCACAACTGGGACCGTGCGCCAGACGATGTCCCCACAGATGGACTGCCCGAAGAGGACATGGACAAGGCACCTGAAGAAGAGATGATGGACAACGAGGACACTTCCAACGCGGGGCTTCTCCTCAACAACGTGGTTGACATGAACAATGCCCTCATCAAGATATGGTTGCTGGGCATGGGCAAAAACGCAAATGAAAAGGACGCCAAGAACGTGCTGAACATACTGTCCATCTTAAACGACAGCAGTTTCCTCCTTTCATTTGTAATGGACACAATCGCCCGCTGCTACAAAGACCTGGCGCTGGCGTTAGTGGTCAATGTACGCGCGAACACTGGCCTTGTCATGTCAACAATACACAGGGACTTTGACGAGACGCTCATGTTGCCGCCAGACTTTCCCGACTTTGAAAGGGATTTCATCAACACACAGGACATGTTGTTGAGAAGCCTGCAGAAACTGGACAACGCCGACCTGAAATAAAACCATGGTGCATTCAGAGGGAAAACCTAAATTTGAACTGAAATTGCTGGGCATTGGCAATGCGTCCGCCATTTTTTCGGGTCAATGGCGCCATTCCCCAACCGTGGAATTCAAGATTCCAGCCTCTGTAAAGAACCTCACAGTGGATGTGTCGGGACTTGAGGAATGGGATGACACTTTCGTGGCGCAGATATTCAAGTTGCGCCAGAAATGCATTGCCTCAAACATAACGTTTAACTATACGGCCCTTCCAGAAGGGGCCAGCAAACTACTGGAACTTGCCTTTTCCGCCCCAGTGAGGGAAAACTTCACAAAGCCAAGCAGAAAAATGGGATTTCTGGAAAAACTTGGTCATCAAGGCGAGGACATGGCAAAAGCCACTCAAACAGGCCTTCATTTCACGGGGGCCTTGACTGTGGCGCTAATGCGCATGATGGTTGGCAAGGCACGCATCAGCATGCGCGATGTGACAAGGGAACTGTACAAGGCGGGTCCTGGTGCCTTTGGCATCATAAGCCTGATTGGTTTTCTTGAAGGTGTCATTCTGGCCTTCATAGGCTCCATCCCACTGAAAATGTTCAAGGCCGAGGTATATGTCGCCAGTTTCATCGGCATAGGTCTGCTGCGCCTGCTGGGTGCAGTCATGTCGGGTTCCGTCATGGCAGGGCGTTCAGGAGCGGCATACGCGGCAGAACTGGGCACGATGAAAGTCAACGAGGAAATTGATGCTCTTGAGACCATGGGCATCTCGCCAATGGAGTATCTGGTGCTACCACGTTTTCTGGGGCTGACCATAATGATGCCGTTTATCGCACTTATTTCCAACACCTTCGGCATAATCGGCGGGCTCGGCGTCAGCATCTTCTATCTGGATATTCCCCTAGTGGAATTCTGGTCAAAACTGATTGAAACAACGCGGGTCTGCGACCTGCTCATTGGCGTGATAACCAGTTTTGTTTTCGGCATGCTGATAGCCATCTGTGGCTGCCTGCGTGGGCTTCGCTGCGGCAGGGATTCGGAAGCCGTAGGTTTGGCAACCACATCATCCATGGTAAGCAGCATAATCTGCATGGTCATCGCCACCTTCACAATCACGTTGGTCACTGTGGCACTGGGGTTCTAAGACTATGATTAAAGACATTCCAATCTCAGTCCAGAACCTGACAATGGCGTATGGTGGAAATATCATCCAGAAGGACATCAGTTTTGACGTGGAAAGAGGCTCCATCTTCATAGTGATGGGCGATTCAGGCTGCGGCAAAAGTACACTGCTGCGGCACATAACAGGGCAGATCAAACCTCGCGCAGGACGGATACTGCGGGATGACATAGACATCTGGAAATGCAGCCCCTCCCAATTGGAGGCGATACGGCACAGTTCAGGGCTGTTGTACCAGTCAGGAGCACTGTGGAGTGGAATGACGCTGGAGGAGAATGTGGCACTGCCCCTGCAACAGTTCACGAACTACAGCAAATCACAGATTCATGACATCTGCCTGTACAAACTGGCACTGGTAGGACTCACTGGTGCGGAAGGGCTTTACCCTGCGCAGATAAGCGGCGGCATGAGGAAAAGGGCTGGCCTCGCCAGGGCAATGGCACTGGACCCAAAGGTATTGTTCTTTGATGAACCATCCGCAGGTCTGGATCCGCTTAGTGCCCGCAGGCTGGATGAACTAATTCTGCAACTCAGGGAAACCTTGAATGCCACATTCATGGTCATCACCCATGAGTTGGAAAGCATTTTCATGATAGGCACTGATTCTGTTTTTCTGGACAGCGAGACCCACACTATGCTGGGCAAGGGCAATCCAAAGGAATTGAGGGAACATTCACCATACAGTAAGATTAGAACCTTTTTAAGGCGCGGCGAAGCATAATGGAAAACGATAAAAGATATACATTGATCGGTGCGGTAGTACTTCTGGCAATATTCATCTTTGTGATATTGCTGTCCAGTCTTGGTGGACATGGGCTTCTCACTGGAAAAGTTGAATATAAACTCTACTTTGACAAGTCAGTGAAGGGTCTTAGCCTTGGTGCGCCAGTCATGTTCAGGGGAATACGCATAGGCAAGGTAGACAATATCAAACTGATCAGTTTCAATGACGACATAAGTGTTGATGACACTAGTTCCTGCCCTGTGCAGGTCACCATTGAAATAGAGCCAGAGCAACTGGATCTGCGTTTTGACAATGACGGAGATGAGCCAAGTTTCTTGGAGAAGAACCTCATGAAGCAGTCTCTGGTTGAAAACTGGATGTTCAACATGGTGAAAAAACATGGCATGGCCGCCAAACTGCAAATCAGCAGCATACTTACGGGGCAACTATACATAGCACTGGACATCGACAAGGAAGGAAACGATGACCCAAAGGAACTATCAAAACTGGAACAGCATATCATCCCCACAAGAAACACAGCGGCTGACGACATATACATGCTCTTCCAAAAGCACAATATGACAGAAATGGCGAACAAGGCGGTCACCATTGTCAGCGACTTTATTTCTTCAGGCAAGGCAAAGGCGATGCTGGACAATGCAGCCGCTATATCGGAAGACGTAAGGCAAGCAGTTGACGAGGCAAGAAATTTGCTGTCGCAAATTAGCGGCAATGAAACAGCCGACCTGGGAACTGCGGTGGAAAAACTAAACAATATGCTTGACGAGGCAAATAGCCTACTTCAGCAATTGCAGAAGGACGAGGCAAAACTCGCAGGAAGGTTGGATGACACAATGGCGAGTCTTCCTGATCTTCAGGAAAGGCTGAAAAAGTCACTGTCCAACATAGACAGGCTGGTAACCGACCTGAACAGCGTGGTTTCAAAGGAAGGGCAACTGCCTCGCCTACTGGACAATGCAGACGGTCTGGTTAAAAAGGCGAATGGAGCACTTGAACAGGATGCCCCATCAATGCAGCGTCTGAATAGAACTTTGGATGAACTGGACGCCACACTCCGCTCGCTGCGTGAGTTTACGGATATGCTGAACCGCCGTCCAGAAGTGCTTATCAGAGGTAAATGAAAATGAAGAACTTGTTATTTGCATGTATTGCACTTGTCCTGGCAGGATGCATGACATCCACCCCAACCAGATATTATCTGCTTGAAGTCGAGAAACCCGCCACAAAGGCACCATTTGCGCTTCGTAGGCTAGAATTGGCCGCATATTTGGAGCAGAACAACCTGATACGCCGCTGCGAAGGCAAGCGCATTGAGTACCTGGAAGGGCATTCCTGGGCGACAGGCCTGCGGCGTATGCTTGAAGACGGCCTGAAAGATGCATTGGACGCCAACGCAAAGCGCGGCATTTCGCTGAAAGTACGTCGTTTCGAGGCGGCGGACGATGGAAGATTCCATGTTAATGTAGAATACATTGAAGGTTCAAACTGCGGAGAGATTGTATTTGAACTGCCTTGCAATGCAAGCAATCCCGCCGCAATCGCCGCCAAAGCCAACCAGGCATTGGAGGAACTGCAGAAACGCCTGACAACATTGTAAATGCCGATGCGGCACTTGCGTGGGCGCCAACATAAATAATAGAACAACCATGTTAGATTTAATCGAGACATTGAAATCCCTGGTGCGACTGGACAGTCGCACCACGCACCCAATAGACTGGTCTGGCCCTCTTGAGGCGAACGAAGAGCAAGTCGCCGCGTTCATCCGCCCAATTCTCGAGGAGATGGGCTTTGCCATAGAAGTGCAGTACGCAGCGCCCCACAGGCCCAACCTGATAGCATTTCGTGGCAAGGGGGGACGTCCAGCCTTCGGCTTGACCGCACACATGGACACTGTCGGCGTAGAAGGCATGAAAATACCGCCCTTCCAGCCAGACATAAAAGACGGATGCCTATATGGCAGGGGCTCCTGCGACACCAAGGCAAGCCTGGCCGCCATGATGGTGGCTTGCCAAAACATAATACAGGAAGGAATCGACACAGATTTGGTCTTTATGGCCTGTGCCTCTGAGGAATCAGGCTGCCAGGGCTCCCGCGTGGTGGATCTTGGAAAATACAACTGCGGCGGATTCATCGTAGGCGAACCCACTTCATGCTGCCCAGTGGTGGGGCACAAGATGCACGCAACAGTCGAATTCATCTGCCGTGGCAAATCATCCCATGGCTCAAGGCCTGAATGCGGCGAAAACGCAATAACTAGAGCAGGCAGTTTTCTGGCATTCCTGCAAAATGAGATTGTGCCATATTACAATTCCATACAGAATCCCCTGTATGAAAGAGGATGCACATTCTCGCCTACGATGATAAATGGCGGCACCAAGTCAAACATCATTCCTGACGCTTGCTCCATAACCTGTGACATGAGGTTGCTGCCCGAAGCAGGAAACTTCGAGGACAACATAAAAATGATTGCGGATAAGGCACAGGCCGCCCTTGGATTCCCAATAGAAATCGGCTATGCGTACTCAGCATTTTCCTTGAAGAGTTCACTGGAAGGGCGCTTTGTCAGTTCGGTATGCTCGGCAGTGTCTGCCTGCGGAGGCGACGCCACGCCACTCACAGTGGCTTATGGCACGGACGCAGGCTGCCTGTCAAACAAGGGATATGACTGCGTGGTACTGGGTCCTGGAGACATAAAACTGGCACACAGCGCAGTGGAATACGTGCCACTTGCGGAAGTGCACAAGGCAGTGGAAATATACACCGAGGCAGCAAGGCAATACGCCTCCAAGATAAACAATGGCTGATTTGACAACACAACTTGCAGGCTTCAGCATGAGGAATCCAGTCCTCACGGCGTCTGGCACATTCGGCTATGGCTCCGAATACGAGGGGCTTGTGGACTTCGAGAAGTTGGGCGGAATAACTGTAAAGGGGGTGTCCCCCTTCCCTTCCCACGGCAACCCAATGCCTCGCGCAGTGGAGGTCTATGGCGGCATGCTCAATGCCATAGGCTTGCAGAACCCAGGCATTGACGCATTCATCAACGATCCGCATTATCTGCCATCACTTCGCAAATTACCATGCGCGGTGGTAGTGAACATCTGGGGACGCAGCGTAGAGCAATATGCCGAGGTGGCCTCCCGCCTGGAAGCGGAGAAATATGGCATTGCCGCACTGGAGATTAACATATCCTGCCCCAATGTCA
>JAEEGL017246648.1_pt1 | contig 12132 bp, 9 predicted proteins | sample 9134231 | NCBI WGS metagenome assembly JAEEGL01 (sample SAMN16246548, study PRJNA631951) | gut metagenome | biome: gut microbiome; feature: rumen; material: fiber-attached | host: Bos | place: Iran: Karaj | collected 2018-10
GTTTCATCAGTTTGCCATTGTCAATCTCCCATAGTGCGTGGAGAATGCGCCGCTGCACTGGCTTCAGCCCGTCCTCCACAGCGGGAATGGCCCGTGAGCCAATCACGTATGTGGCGTACTGCATAAAATTGGAGTCCAGCAGATCTGTGAGCGGTCCAGAGCCAGTGAGTTTCTCATTTGCCTCTGTCGTCGTGTCGGGTTGCTGCTCGTTATTTGGCAATTCCATATCGCCGAACAGGGTTGGCGTGTCTTCAGTATTGTTATTCAATGTCATTCTCCGTGCAAATAAGGTTTTTCATGATGTAGTCTTTGCGGGCGGGCGTATTGTCCCCCATGTAGAATGCCAGGGACTTGTCTGGATCCACATCCTGTGTGCATATCACAGGAAGGAGGCGTATGTCCTTGCCGATGAACTCAGTGAAGTCCTCTGGCGTGATTTCGCCCAGCCCCTTGAAGCGGGTCTGCTCCACGCCGTTCCCAAACTCGGAGACTGCCGCTTCCCGTTCCTTTTCCGAATAGCAGTAGCGCACACGCATTGTGCCCTTTTCCTTTGTCTTGCGGACGCGGAACAGCGGCGTCTCAAGAATGAAGACTCTGCCTTCGGCGACCAGCGGGCGAAGGAAGCGCATGAAGAATGCAATCAGCAGATTGCGGATGTGCAGACCATCCACATCCGCATCGGTGGCGAACACGATCTTTCCATAGCGTAGTTTATCCAGGCTGTCCTGCACGCCCAATGCGCGGACCATATTGTATAGTTCTGCGTTGTCCACAATGGCGCTTTGCTCTGCGTCCGTCATGTTCTTCACCTTGCCGCGCAAGGGGTACACTGCCTGGTAGCGGGCGTCACGGGCTCGGCTGACCGTGCCGCCAGCGGAATCGCCTTCTGTGATGAAGATCATCGTTTCTTCTCCCCAGCCCCTTTTGTCGCCTTTTCTATCCAGCCGCAGATGCTCGCGGCAGTCCTCCAGTTTGCGTATGTTCAGGACTGAGGCCGCCGCCAGTTTCCTTGTCTTCTTCTTGATTTCCTCGAACTGCCCGTGAATGCGGGATGAGTCCTCCACTTTCGCAATCAGTTTGGCTGTTTCATCTGGAAGACGGTGCAGTTGCGTTAAAATCTCCTTCTTCCACTCGTTCACCCAGGCGATTCGCCGCCCAGGCTCCGCCAGTTTTACCTTTGTCTGCCCCACGAAATTGGGTTCGTCCATCCAAATGGATATGCAGGCGAAGATGCCCTCACGGACATCGTCCCCATCGAATTTCTTCTTGGGCGCATATTCGTTTAGTGCCTTCGTCAACGCCTCCTTGAACGCCGTCAGGTGGGTGCCGCCATCGGTCGTGTACTGTCCATTGACGAATGCGAAGAATTCCTCGCCATACTTGCTTGTATGGGTAAAGACAATCTCCAGCAAGTCCGTCTTGATGTGGAATGGGCGATAGAGCGCCGATGAACCCAGTTCGTCTCGAACCAAGTCAGACAAGCCGCCTTGCTGGACAATTTCCTGCCCGTTCAGTATGAATCTCAACCCTGGATTCACGTATGCGTACATCCTGATGCGCTGGATGACATGCTCCTCTTTCACGGTGAACTTTGGAAGCAAGGTGGTGTCTGGCTGCCACTGAATCAGCGTACCGCGTTTCTCTTTGCATTCCCTGCATTGTGTGGAGACAAGTTCACCTCTATTGAAGGTTGCCTCCTCGCATTTTCCGTCACGGAATGTTTTTGCGGTGAAACTGGATGAGAGGGCATTGACCGCCTTCGCGCCCACGCCGTTCATACCAGCCGAGTATTTGAAAGCGCCTTGCTTGTATTTTCCGCTGGTGTTCATTGTTCCGACGCAATCGACCAGCGTTCCAATTGGAATGCCCCGCCCATAGTCTCGCACGCTCATCGCCCCAGTGCCGTAATCGATGGAAATGTCAATCTGCTTTCCATGGCCTGCTATGAATTCATCCACAGCATTGTCCACAACCTCCTTGAGAAGAATATAGATGCAGTCATGATATCCTGAACCATCGCCGATTTCGCCGATGTACATGCCAGGGCGCAAGCGCATCTGCTGCAGCCATGGAAGAGTCAGGATATCGTCTTTGTCGTATGTTCCGTTTGCCATTGAATCTGTCTCGTTATGAATGATTGAATCTGCTTATGAGTAGCAAACTCCGTGCCAATGCGGATTTAGGCACAAAACACAATTTGGCAAGACATTTTATCGGTCAGATTTTTGACAATCGGTCAGATATTGAACACCTTCGCCATGGTGCGAAAACTAGACAACAACCTGTCAATATTTTATCACTTTTATTAAAAATCTGCTCATGCATCTTTCGCTTCCAGGCATGTCAAGCAGCAAATCGCTCAGGAATAAGATTTGGCATGATCTTTGCTTTCTTACCAGTTGCTTCAATCTTTAACCAATGGAGAAACGACAATGACAAAACATCAGTGTTATGTATGAGAGCCATAATGAGGAGACCTAAAATGAGCAGAAACATTACGGAAATCACTATTCCCAGCGACAATGAATGCAAAGATGCAATAAATACCCAGGATGCTGGCGACAAAACTGTCCTTGGCCTCCGTACGGGGTTTGACATAGATCGGATAATCACGGACATAAGACCAGGCGAATTGTTTGTTCTTGCGGGGCGTCCTAGTTTCGGGAAGACCTCACTGATGATAAACATTGCCCTAAACATGGCCCTTGGCAATGAGCACGCTTCCATCGGCATATTCAGCCTTGAGTGTTATGTCAGGGAAATCGTTGCACGAATGTTAAGCAGCCTTACCCGCATTAGCATCAATGATTTTCAGGGACAGCAGATTCTGGGGAGTCTAAATAAGGCTGCAGAAAAATTGTGCAAAAGTAAAATTCTCATCGAGGACGCAGGCTCCATCGACATCACGAACCTCTGCGCCAAAGCACGGCGTATGCGCTACCAACATGGTGTGCATGCAATCTTCATTGACTACTTGGGGCTCATCAAAACTTCTGACATGACAGATGCATCCAGTCCTAAAGAAGAGTTGGCGATGATTTCAAGTCAGCTTAAGGCGTTGGCTGAGGAACTTGAGATTCCAGTCATCCTATTAACGCAATTATACAAATCCATCGGTATAAATGAAAGGCCTACGCTTGCCGACCTGAGAAAAAAATCAGGAAACATTGAGCAGGATGCCGACATCATCGCCTTTCTTCATCGAGAGTTGCCTGGATGGTCTCCCAAACGCCCACTCCCAGTTGAACTTATCATCGCCAAGAACCGCCATGGCTCCTGCGACACTGTCAATCTAAACTTCTTCCCGGAATACTTTCTTTTTGAAAACGCCCCAAAATCAGCAACGTAAGAACTGGCAAAATAGCACAGGGAAACAACAATGGAAAACGACAGTGGTGCTAACATAATGATGATTGACATGATGGTTGCGGTAAAATGCCCGAAGGATAAGTTGTTTGCCTTTTGCATGGAGAATATGCTCAAAATAATCTCTGATTATCAAAAAAATCCCATGCCAATCTATCAGACATCAATTCCATTCTGCCAATTTGATTTTGAGCAGCAAAGTCAACTGTACCAGGAATTTTACCGTCATCTTAGACCTTGCAGAACCCCTATTCGTCCACTGATTTATGATATGGTTCTAGATTATGTCAAGAACAATAATCCAGATATTCCTGTGAGGAGCGAGGACAGATTGTATTTAACTGCATTGCGGAAGGTGGCAGAACATTATGTGCATGAATTTGTGAAGTTGTTTAGCATGAACCGGCTTGGTGATTTCGAGAAAAGAATGATGGAATACATATTCAGTGATCAGACGCTAATTGATTATCTGAAGAACATTGGTTGCCTTGACGTTACGATTATGAATTCCCCGCCAGAATATTGCCACTCAATTGCAATGGGGGCATCTGACATTTACCTGCAGGAACTTTGGAACTTAAAGAAGATATTGAAAACGATAGACGATATAAAAATAAAGGCTAGTAGAACGCATGGGAGACCTGAAAGATATGCATACTGTGGAGAATACGTATACAGAAATGCTTTATATCTTGAACCAAAAGATTGTGTTTCCATGCCAGGTTTTGGGAAGGGACCACATTTGTCCGAAGATAGCTACATGAACAGACTGTCTGAAAATATTAAAGATGCCATTGAGAGAGGCGATGTCGCCAGTTTCATGATAAATATGCAATTAGATGGCAAAAAGGTCTGCGACAATTTATTAAAAATCCTTGCCATAGAGGGCAAAATTAGAATTCTTACTGAATTAATGCGCAAGTATCCAGCAAAGCGCAAAGACATGGTTTTTCTGCTCATTGGTGGTGATTTCTCTCCAAAAACGCTTGAATTATTGAAGACGCTGGAGGAAATGTATCCAGGGACGATGAAGGGGACTTTGGACAAATTGGGCCAAAATCTTCTTTGGTATGCCTTTGCAAAGACAAATGGCTTTGGAAAATTGGAGCAATTTCTGCTGTCCAGTGGCTGTGATCCCGAAAACCAAATGCAGAATCTCTGCTACAGCCGCTTTAAGGAATTATATCTTCAATATAGACAAAAGGAGTAACAACAATGGAGACATCTGAAATCATCGATATGCGCAACAAGATCACACCAGAGGATCTTGATGCGATAGTGCGGCATCAGGTGAAGCTGATTGCCGAGGAGCCAGGCATTGCATCGCAACTGCCGCCGCTGATGGTATGGGGCGGGCCTGGCATGGGGAAATCCACCATTCTGCGAAAGATCGCGGAGGAGGCAGGCATCGGCTTCATTGACATACGCCTTGCACAGCGCGAGCCAGTAGATATACGTGGACTGCCTGTGCCCAACGAGGATTCTGTAAGCTGGCTAATCTCATCCGACTGGCCACGGGCCAAGGATAGCCGCGGCATCCTGCTTTTCGACGAACTGACTGCCGCCGACCGTTCGCTTCAGGTCGCCGCATACGAAATCATCCTGGACAGACGTCTGGGCGACCTCTATCATCTGCCTGACGGCTGGTACATCGTGGCTGCTGGCAACAGGGAGGAGGACATGGCAGTCGCCACCACCATGAGTTCTGCGCTGGCGAACCGCTTCATGCACGTGGAATTGCAGGAGGCGCCAGAGGAATGGGTGAAATGGGGGCTTATGAACGGCATACATCCTGCGGTCATCGGCTTCATCCGCTTCCGTCCAGACATGCTTTTCCACCAGGAGAACGAGAATCTGGAGCGTGGCTGGCCCACGCCTCGCTCGTGGGAGCGCGTCAGCACCATGCTGCATCGTTTCCGCATAGAGGACAAGCCCTATCTGCTGGACAAGATGCTATATGGCCTCGTCGGCAATCAGGCTGGCGTGGAATTCCTTGCGTTCAAGGAGATTGCCGCGCAGTTTGACGACACCTACGAGCTGATGACCAATCCCAACAAGAAGATCAACATTCCTGAAAAGGCGGACCAGCGCTATGCCTTCTGCGCGGCGGTGGCGTATCATCTCTGGCGCGGTAGAAGTCCAGAGGAAGAGGAAAAGTTGCTGGCTGGCTTCTACCGCATCGCGATGGCGCTTCCCAGCGACTTTGCCACCATGCTGATGATGGACGCGCTTACGGGCAACCGCAAGACGGATGACCCCAGTCTATTTGCTGATAAACTCTACAACCACAAGGGATATGCGCCCTGGGCGGACAAGCATGGCAAGGCGATGCGTGCGCGGATGAGTAAAAAGGGCTTCTAACCTAATTTTTATCCACAGATTTACACAGATTACCACAGATTTTATAACCTAATCTGTGTGAATCTGTGTAAATCTGTGGATAAAATAAGAGAACACTATGGAAAAGACATTTGAGCAAAAGGCGGCGGCAGTCCTGAAGAGCATGGAGCAGGACAGGCAGAAACTGCTGACGCGCCAGCCCTTCATCGGGCTGATTCTCATGAATCTGGAGCTTGTCCCCATGCCAGGAAACATTGTGCGTACAGCCTGCACCGATGGGCGGCGCATCATGATGGGCATCTCCTTCTATGCCAAACTGGACTTGGAGGAACGGCTGTTCGTAATGGCGCATGAGGCGTGGCATTGCGTCCTGCTGCACGGCTCGCGATTGCAGACACGCAATCAGCATCAGTTCAACATAGCGGCGGATCTGGAGATTCATTTCATTCTCCAGAAGGAGAAGATGAAGGAGCCATTTGTTCTGCCGCATGACCCCAGTTGGGATGGACTTTCCGCCGAGGAAATCTATGAGAAACTGGGACACCAATCCCCGAGAAAAACAAAAAGCGGTGCTTCGCCAAACGATGGTAAATTCAAGGCTTCAGGCAAACAATCGGAGCATATACAAGGCCAGGGCAATGGCGAAGGCTTTGATGAGCATGTCTATGCGGGATTGGGGAATGCACAGGATGCAAAGGTAGTGGAGTGGATGCGGCGCATCGTCATACAGTCGGCGCAGATCATGGAGCGTACGCAGGGACATTTGCCAGCCCATATACAGGGCATTATAGAAAAACTCCGCAAGCCTGAATTGCCGTGGCGGGACTTGCTGCGCCAGTTCGTCACCAGCTGCTATGGCGGTTCACGCTGTTGGCTGCCGCCAGAACGCCGCTATGTGTCAAGGCAGTTGTACCTGCCCTCTTATCGTGACAACCGAATGAATGCGGTTATGGCCATCGACACCAGCGGCAGCACAACGGGCGACTTGCCCCAGTTCTTTGCGGAACTCTCCAGTCTGCTGAATTCCTTTGGCAAATATGACTTGACGGTCATCCAATGCGATTGCGTCATTCAGCACGTGGAGACCTTCTCTGACACCAGGCGTTTCCCGCGAAACTACAAATGGGAGAGTTTCGGGCACGGCGGCACATCCTTTGTGCCCCCATTTGAGTATGTGTGCGAGCATTCCCTGCGTCCAGACATCTTCATCTACCTGACGGACGGCTGTGGCAACGCCCCTGAAAAGCCGCCCCGCTTCCCTGTGCTGTGGGTGCTGACCCACGATGGAAACAAGCCTGCAAATTGGGGACGCTGCATAAAATTGAAGCATGGCGGAGGTGAATGAAAATGTCAATGTCTGCAGGAGAATTAGAGAAACAACGCATTTTGCAGGGATACAGAGATGAGTACGAGGCATTGCGTGCTAAAAAGTCCATAAAGAAATTTGTTGAGCTTTGTAGGAAAGTCTCCAAAGAACGACCAGGATGGTTGTCAGAATTTTTATGCACTATATATGGTACAGAAGAGATGTTGTTGAATCCTACATTCCTTAGTTCCTTAGTCCCTTAGTCCCTTAGTCCCTTTGTAAAAGTTATGGGATGACGGTGCATATTTAATGTCCCCTAATCTGCAAAATGCGAATTAGGGGACATATTTTTGGAGTTGATTTCAATGTCCCCTAATTGGCAAAATTCGGAATAGGGGACATATATTCGCTTGAAAAGATATGTTCCGAATTTTTGAACATTGGAAAAATGTCGCAAAAAGCGTTTGAAAATATTGGAAAAATGTTACATTTTCGGTAATTTTCAATTTGAAAAAGTGTCACTATCCGCTACTGTATGCCTGGAAAATCAAGGAGACTGGTGATAATGCTGAAAAGAAAAATAGAGGGCATACTGGAGAGATTCCATTCTGATCCGTCAAGGAAGGCACTTCTGCTGACGGGGGCAAGGCAGGTTGGCAAGACCTTCAGCGTTCGTGAATTTGCCAAATCACACTATGACGTGTTTGTGGAATTCAATCTTATCAGAGATGCGGGTGCACGTGCCGTATTTGAGAAGGCGGACGATGCACGTGATGTGCTTTTGCGGATTTCCGCTATGGCCAGGAAACGCCTCGTGCCAGGGAAAACACTGATTTTTCTGGATGAGGTGCAGGCCTGTCCAGAAGCCGTCACATTCATAAAATTCCTCGTCGAGGAAGGTAGTTACCGCTATATCTTGAGCGGGTCTCTTCTTGGAGTTGAACTAAGAAATATCCGTTCCGTTCCAGTGGGGTATATGGACGAGGCGGAGATGTTTCCCCTGGACTTCGAGGAGTTTCTGTGGGCAAATGGCGTAGGGGATGATGTGCTGGAGCATCTTATGGATTGCTTCGAGAATCTGCGCACGCCTGACTCATTCATTCACTCACGGATGATGAAGTATCACTCTCTGTATCTGATAACTGGCGGTATGCCAGCTGTCGTGCAGAGATACATTGACACCAACGATCTTAGGCAGATGTTCGACGAGCAGACTTCCATCATAAGGGAATACCGCAGGGATGTCACACAGTATGACGAGAGATTGCGGATGCGGCTCAGGCATATCTATTCGCTCATACCCTCGGAACTGAACAAGCACAACAAGCGCTTTCACCTGAACAACGCGACGGCGCGTGGCCGATTTGAGCGTCTGGAGGACGATTTTGTCTGGCTGAAGGAGGCTGGCGTGGCGATCCCTGTCTTCAATGTGGACGAACCAAAGGTGCCGCTGGAGCTGGCAAGAAAGGCAAATCTATTTAAACTATTCCTGAACGATGTCGGCCTCCTCTGTGCATTCTATATGGACGGCATACAGCTGAGGATTCTCAACGGCGAGACAGATATGAATTTCGGCTCTGTATTTGAGAACTATGTGGCGCAGGAACTTGCCGCACATGGATATGGCAATATCTACTACTACAGTTCAAAAAAGCACGGCGAGGTGGATTTCCTTGTCGAAAGGAATGGGAATGTCCTTCCGCTGGAGGTGAAAAGCGGCAGGAGCTTCAAGGCCCATGCAGCGCTGGACAATCTGATGTCGGAACGTGCATTCGCCATTCCCTGCGCCTGGGTGCTGAGCGGCAACGGCGAGGTCATCAAAGAGGGGAACGTCATTTATATGCCCGTATATTTCATGATGTTCCTGAAACGCGACGCCTTTGACAAGCCTTTGATATACAAGGTGGAGTAGGAACCGATTGTGGACAGTTGGGTGCGCGGGGCGAAAACCCCGCGTCCGCTGCTTTCGCAGCGGGCACCCAACAGTCCACTGGAGAACATAGCATTCATATGATATTCGCCTTGACACAGGCAACACGATACAGGAGAAGAGCGCGGGCCGTTGCATGGGCTTTTGGGAAGCAGTACAATGAGTAGTATTGCAGCTTATCCCAAATCCTAGCGATGCAGTCGTCGCTGAAACCACGTTTCCTTGTCTCCTCGAAGAAGATGCCATGCCACATCTCCGTCTGCTGAACCTTTCTTTTGCCCATGCTTCGCCGTATGCAGTCGGCCTTCCCCAAAGACAAGCCGCTGATGACATGAACGACCTGCATGAACTGCTCGTGATAGATGATGAGACCGTATGTCTCCTTCAGGATAGGCTCCAGTTCGGGTGTCTCGTATGTGACTGGCTCTTCACCAGAGCGTCTTCGGATGTATTCGTCCAGGAATTCCATCGGCCAAAACCTCATGGCATAAAACGCGATGAGTTCCTCCATATTGCATGGCTGCACTTTTGCCAGCAGATGGCCTAGTTCACCATATTCATTCGCACAGTGTTTCCGCATAAATGCGGCAATCTTCTCTGCTTCCGCCATATCCTCTGGAAGAAAATCATTGTAGAATCTATCATCATCCTTGCAGAGCAGTTCAAAGGCTCTGGAGTCATTTTCAGGAAGGGGATGATTAAAGGCTTCAGCACCATTTTTCTCAACAAAGTCAACTAATGCACCCTCCACAAAACGGTCCAATCTGTGCCATCCCATTGTCAAAAGCCCAAGTTCCTCTCCTTCATACCGTTCAAGAAGGCATTCCTTTGATGCATCAATTGGGCATACATCAAGAATGTTTTTGTCCGAAATGGCAATGCCGCTATACGTAGAGAATTCACGGAGAACTGCGCCCTCAAGGGCAATCACCGTCTCCACAATCTCCTTTGCCCACTGTTTTTGCTTAACAAGACGTTGGAGTTTCCTGCTGCATGACAAGGCGTATTTCATCTTCGAATGCTCTTGGACAATGTCCGATATCTGCTTGTACCTCTTATATCCCAATGTGCTGGCGACCAATGAAAGAAGAGCCTGCATCTCCATTGGTTCAAGTTCCACCAGCCTTGCCACATTGTCCCCTCCATAGCGCTCTATGGCGGTCCTCGGAAAAACATCATTGGACATTGCCCTGTCTATGCCAAAGAACAGATGATATGGTTTGCGCTCCTCGTTTAAGCAGTGCTTGAAGAGAAGATTGTACTTCAGCGGGTCCACATCGGTGATGGGCATCAGATATGCCACAAGTAAGCCGCAGATTGTTCCACAGCCCACATTATACCATCTCCACCTTTCGTTTGCGGAATCCCACAGCAAATCCCAGATTACGAGGAGTTCATTGCCAAGAGAAGCGGAGGTGATGATTTTCATTTCCTGTTCCAGGCGGTCCAGGATTTGCTGCTCTTCTATGGTATGGCTGGGAGCATCGGCATCCATGCCATAGCGTCTCTTAAGCCCATCCTTGCAAACCTTCAGCAAATATTCATCCTGTGTGCCTTTGAAGTCAGCAGGCAGCAGGAACAGGGGCTTGCGGCTGAGGGTGCTGTCAGTGTCCGTGGTGGGGATTGCCACATTGCAGCGCTCTGCAATGGCGACTGTATTCTCCAGCGCCTCTGGGCACCAATGGAAAAGCTGCGCCATTTCTTCTGGAGATTTCATATAATACTCTGGTCCTCCTGGTAGTGCAGGATGGGAAGTATTTGCGATTTCTGTGTGTCTTCCTATGCAGAGCAGGACTTCGTGTGCGTGGGCCTGTTCACGAGTCAGGTAGTGGACGTTATTGGTCGCCACCACAGGCACGCCAGTTCGCCGCGATGCCGCCAGAAGCGCCTGGTTGATGGCACGTTCCTCTGCCAGACCATGATCCTGCATCTCAAGGAAGAAGTTGCCTTTCCCGAAAATGTCCAGATACTCAGCGATGGCCTCATCGACTGCCTGTTCTCCAACCCTGCATTTTCTGGCGACCTCTCCTGTCGGACCGCCTGACAAGGCAATCAGGCCCTTGTGGTGTTTCCGAAGCAATTCCTTGGAAATGCATTGTTCTTTCATTTCAAATCGTAGATCGCCAAGAGAAATCTCCGATGCAAGGCGGCACAGGTTCCTATAGCCTTCCAGGTTCTCCGCAAGGCAGACCAATGTCATGCCACGATGCTGATTCGGCACATTTGCCGATGTCGCCAAGCTCTCATTTGATTGACCCACTTGGAATTCGCAGCCATAGATGGGCTTAATGTCTTGGGATTCCATTGCGAACTTGAACTTCATTGACGCGCCCAGGGAACCATGATCGGTGCAGGCACAGGCGCCCATTCCTGCTTCCTGGCAGATGCTGGCAGCCTCTCTTGATTCAACAAGGCTGTGGTTAAAGGAGTAGTTTGTGTTGAGATGCAGGTGTACGAAGGATGGGATTGTGTTCTCTGTTGTCATGATGTTATGTCTTGATGTTTATGTTTGCGATTCGCTATGTTCCCCATGAGGATAGGTAATGGGCACACTAGTTCAAGTTCGGCCCCGCATGGGGCCGAGGATTCTTGTAGGGCGCACCACCCCAACCGTCGCTGCGCTCCGGTTGGGGTTATTTATATTGGGCCGCGCTGCGGCCCTACTCTCCTGGAAGGCATAATTTCTGTTCAAGACCATACACTGTCACAACGAGGGCCCCAACGGGGCTCAAGGTGAATAACCCCAACCGGAGCGTAGCGACGGTTGGGGAGGCATGCTCCACTAGAGACTTCGGCCCCATCGGGGCCGAACAGCCAATTGCCTACCCATACGGGGAACAAAGCAATGTTTGCGAGTCAGTTCTGCTTTGGGAGGCAGCTTAAGGCCTCCTCGACGCTTTCCACCAGAATCCTCCTTTCTCCCGTTCTGCGTGGCTGTGACAAAATGCCATATTTCTCCATTGCCTCTATTAGGTGGCATGCCTTGTTATAGCCGATTCCAAGCATGCGCTGGATATAGGATGTTGATGGACGTCTGGATTCAATGACTATCTGTACGGCTTTCATAAGCAGTTTACTGTCATCATTGGCTTCCGCATTGGTCTTGGAAGAGTCCTCATGCCACTGCAATTCATCCCATTTCTCAATGATGGCATCGGCAATCTCGTTACTGATGTCATCGATTATGTTA
>JAEEGL017319024.1_pt1 | contig 12132 bp, 6 predicted proteins | sample 9134231 | NCBI WGS metagenome assembly JAEEGL01 (sample SAMN16246548, study PRJNA631951) | gut metagenome | biome: gut microbiome; feature: rumen; material: fiber-attached | host: Bos | place: Iran: Karaj | collected 2018-10
CTGTAACAGTCTTCTTGTTAAGCTTCGGAGCTGCTGCGGCATTTGCTGTAAGTGCTGTTGCGCTTGAAAGGCTTAAAGCCATAGAAGCGGAAAGAACCACAGCAAGAGCCTTTGTCATGAACTTATTCTTCATGAACTTGCCTCCTTCTCCCCTTCCCGGGGTCTGTGCTTTCGGTGTCCGAACTATTCGTCCACCATACTGTTTTGTCAGGTTTGCAACGAACCCGGTCAGGTCACGCGTTCCTGACCTTCCCCTACAAACCTTATGTTATATTATACGACTTGTCTGAAAAAAAAAAGGGGTTTTTTAATAAAAAATAAAATTTTTTTTAATATTTTTTTCACATATTTGTCAATCAAATCCCGAAATGGCTCAACCATGCGGGTTTCCGGCATTTTATATTTCGTGAAAAATTCCAAAAAAATCTGTAATTTTGTGTTTTGTATTCATAAAAATACAATATATAGTGATTTTTTTCCATGAAAAATTACTATTCACAGTCACATCACGCACATTCATAGACTCAAAAACAAAACCGGACAGGATCTCTCCTGTCCGGTTCATATTTTTTATATATAATAGAAACTTATTCCGCCGAGAGGTGAAGCACTCTCTCTTTTATCTCCTGGGTACGGCCCTGGTTCCAGAACTGTGTACCTATATAACCGCAGGTACGTCTTGCAACGAAGAGTTTCTCCTCGTCTGTATTACCGCAGTTCGGACATTTCCAGTAGAGCTTGCCGGATTCGCTGGTCTCGATCTTTATCTCGCCGTCGTAACCGCACTCCATGCAGTAGTCTGACTTGGTGTTGATCTCGGCGTACATTATATTATCGTAGATATGCTTCATGACCGCCAAAACCGCCGGGATATTGCCCTGCATGTTAGGCACTTCCACGTAGCTGATGGCTCCGCCCGGTGATAACTTCTGGAATTCTGCCTCAAATGAGAGCTTTGAAAAAGCATCTATCTTCTCAGCAACATGTACATGATAAGAATTGGTTATGTAGTTCTTATCTGTAACACCCTTTATGATGCCAAATCTCCTCTGGAGGCATTTTGCAAACTTATAGGTTGTGGACTCCATGGGTGTGCCGTATACGGAATAGCTGATCTTTTCAGCTGCTTTCCACTCAGCGCACTTATCGTTGAGTCTCTGCATTACGGAAAGTGCGAACGGCTTTCCTTTTTCTCCGGTATGGCTCTCGCCCGTCATGCGAACGCACATCTCGTACAATCCGGCGTATCCAAGAGATATTGTGGAATAGCCATTGTACAGGAGTTTGTCGATAGGCTCGCCTTTTTCAAGTCTTGCAAGAGCTCCGTACTGCCAGAGGATCGGTGCAACATCTGACGGTGTGCCCAAAAGTCTTTCATGTCTGCAGCGCAGTGCTCTGTGGCAGAGCTCAAGGCGCTCGTCCAGTATTTTCCAGAACTGCTCTTCGTCACCGTTTGCGGTACATGCAACGTCCACCAGGTTGATGGTAACAACACCCTGATTGAAACGGCCGTAGAACTTATTGGATCCGTCGGGATTTCTCTGAGTATCTTCAACTGTCAGGAAAGATCTGCAACCCATGCAGGTATATACGTTTCCGCCCTTAAGTTCTCTCATCATCTTTGCGGAGATGTAATCCGGAACAAAACGTTTTGCGGAACATTTAGCCGAGAGCACCGTCAGATCGTAATATTTTGAGTCTTCATGTATATTGTCCTCATCCAGAACATAGATGAGTTTCGGGAATGCGGGTGTAACCCAGACGCCCTTTTCGTTTTTAACGCCCTGCATGCGCTGTTTTAACGTTTCTTCTATAATAAGTGCAAGGTCGTCGCGAAGTTTTCCCTCCGGTACCTCGTCGAGATACATGAATACGGTTACGAAGGGCGACTGGCCGTTACAGGTCATCAGTGTATTGAGCTGATACTGGATTATCTGTATTCCGCGCTTTACATCAAGTTTTGTTCTGTGCTCGGCAAGCTCTTTAAGTTCCTCTTCTGTCATGGGCTTTCCGAGTTCTTCGAACTCCTGTCTTACATCAGCCAGCACGTTCTGTCTTGTGATATCCACAAAAGGTGCCAGGTGTGCCAGTGAAAAAGACTGGCCGCCGTACTGGTTTGAGGCAACCTGTGCCACGATCTGTGTGGTAACATTGCATGCTGTAGAGAAGCTGTGGGGTTTCTCTATCATGGTGCCGTTGATGACAGTGCCGTTGTTTAACATGTCCTCAAGGTTGATCAAATCGCAGTTGTGCTCCTTCTGGGCAAAATAATCAGAGTCGTGGAAATGAATTATGCCCTCGTTGTGAGCCTTCACTATCTCTTCCGGTAAAAGAACACGGTTGGTTAAGTCTTTTGAAACCTCGCCGGCCATATAATCTCTCTGGGTTGAGTTGATAACAGGGTTTTTGTTTGAGTTTTCCTGCTTTACCTCTTCATTTATGCGATCAAGAAGTGCCAAAATGCCTTCATCTGTGGAGTTTGCCTTTCTGGCAAGCTCTCTGGTGTAGCGGTAACGCACATATTTCTGCGCAACCTCGTAGCCTCTCATCTCCATGATGCCCTTTTCCACCATGTCCTGGATCTCTTCCACGTTTACCGCACGGATCGCCTCTTCTACCTGGCGTCCGACCTTGGTTGCCACTGCATTTATCTGGCAGGGGCTCAACTGATAGATGTCAGCCACTTCCTTATTGGCTGCTTTGATGGCGTTGGAAATCTTGTCCAACTCAAAGGGCACTTCTTTGCCGTCTCTCTTGATCACACGAAACGAAGTCATTTTAACACTCTCCTCACTTTTTACTATATATTGTCGAATTATGTGTTTTTCAACACAAGATATAGTATATCGTATTTTAAATAATTGTAAAGAGGAAAACGCAAAAATTTTACTCCTTTTTAAATGCCTCCTCGAAAGGACGGTTAAAAGCCGTGATGGCCGGCTTTTCGGTATGGGTTGAGCGCATATCCTTAAGTTTTGCCTCGTAATCTTCTTTCAGTTCGCGACTGGACATACGGACAGCCCCCTCCCCCAAGACTATGATCTGCTCAAGACCGTCTGATGTTGCAACACAGACATCATGTTTTTTTGCCATGTCGTGGACGGCGGCCTCTATATAGGCGTCCGCAGTCTGGGATTCCTTTGTATATATAATGTAGATACCGCCATATTCCTCGGCTGATCCCGTGCCGCCCGGCACTCTGTAAGCATCAAAGACCAGGATCACGCGCCGGTCAATAAGCGCTGCATAATGAGACAGAATATCCGCAAGTTTATCTCTGGCTGCATTGATATCAGCTTCAGACAGCGTTTTTAGTTCGTCCCAGGCGAATATCACATTATAGCCGTCAACCAAAAGATACTTGTCGCGGCTTTTGGGCTTTTTGGCTTCTTTAGCCCGTATCTGTGTACTGTCGGACCTTTCGGCTGTCTTTTCACCGGTATTTCCTTCGATCCTTACGAAACGTCCCGTATCGTCAAAGTCATATTCTTCCCGTGTGTTGTCTTTCCTGCGTTTTACGGGGCCGAACTCCCGCTCCATGATCTCCATGAGTTCCTTGTCCATGGCACTGGCGTTTTTAAGTCTCGCTGTCGGGTCCGACGTTTCGTATTCTCGCTGCTTTGCCTCAGCCCGTTTTTCAAACATGAGCTGTGCGCGCTTAAAGGTTTCCTCCTCGCTCTCGCCATAGAAACCGCCGTCGAAATCGCCTTCTCCCCGGTAACACCAGGGCAGATGCATCCAGTATTCGACTTCCTGCCAGGGCACATACTGCCCCGCTCCGTGAGAACAGAACACGCTGCCCGCATCATTTCTGACATCCGACTCTGCCACATAGCCGCATTCTGCCACTATCTTTTCCTGTGCGTCATCTGTGATCGGCCTGTATCCGCCAAAGTCAAGATTCAGGTTTCCCTGACCGCCAGTGTAAGTTGCAAATTCAACCGCATACCCGTGCATTCCGGACACCGGTGCGAGCCCTTTCAACAGTCCGGGCAGCTGCTCTGTGATCTCGCCGCCCATCATGTTAATATCATTTATGGCCCTGCCCACATTCGCATCCGGCAATCTCATCTCAAATCTGTAGCAGGGCTCCAAAAGCTTTACACATCCGGCAGCGGCAGCACGCATCAAGCCGTGGCGTATCGCGCGGTATGTGGCCTGTCTGAAATCTCCACCGCAGGTATGTTTTTCGTGCGAGCGCCCCGATATCACCCTGACATGAACATCCGTCAAGGGAGAACCCGTCAGCACTCCCTTGTGCTCCCGCTCCAAAACATGGGTTGCGATCAGCCTCTGGAAATTGCCGTCCAAAATGTCCTCGGGGCAATCCGTAGATACGGTGACACCGTTTCCTATAGGCGCCGGCTCTATCAAAACATGTGCCTCCGCATAATGTCTGAGCGGCTCGAAATGCCCAACACCCTCGAAGGGTTTTGTAACCGTCTCCCTGTACAGGATCCTGCCTCTTGTGAAACTTACGTCTAACCCGAATCGATCCCTGATCCTTTCCGTCAGCACATCTATACCGATACTGCCCATGAGATCCAGCATTATCTCGCCGGTCTGCTCATTATACACAGTATGTATCGTCGGCTCCTCTTCCTCCAGGACTTTCAGTTTCTCCAGCATCTGGCCGTTTGTGATCTCATCCGGATATTTTATGGCATAGGACAAAACAGGAACCAGAGTGTAGGTTATATCGGACAGTCCTCCTATGCCCTGTCCCGTGAAGGTGTCATTCAGTCCCGTCACGGCAACTATCTGCCCGGGCTGCGCAGACTCCGCTGCATCATATTTTTCTCCGTTGTATATCCGGATCCCGGTGACCTTTTCCTCTCCTATCATGTCGCGAACCGAAAAGCTTCCGGAAAAAATGCGCATGTGAGTGAGCCTGTCTCCCTTGCGGTCTCTTGATATTTTGAAAACCCGGGCGGATAAACCTGCATCAGCCGCGTTCGCGCGGATATCGTTTTCCATTGCAACAACCTTTGCCGACTCCGTCAGAAGTTCCAGCAATTCCTCTATGCCGGTATCTTTTAACGCTGAGCCGAACAGTACCGGGAAAACATGGGCTTTCGCAACGGCTGACATCACTGTTTCAGGCGAAAGAGAGCCCGTCTCAAAAAACTCCTCCATGGCCACTTCACCGGTCGATGCCACATTTTCATGGAAATCCTCGTCACGGACAGTGAAATCCACAAAGTTTCCTTTCAGTTCCGCAGCTATTTCACGAACTATCTTTTCACGGTCACAGCCATCTGTCAGAAGATCTGTCTTATTCACAAACATAATGACAGGGATACCCCTTGAATTCAAAAGACGCCACACCGTGCGGGTGTGGCTCTGTACAGGTTCAGTCGCGCTCATGACTAAGATCGCTATGTCTATTACATCAACGACTCTCTCCATCTCAGGCGAAAAATCGACGTGTCCCGGGGTGTCCAGCAATGTAAACGAGGACTCTCCCGCGGAAAACACTGCCTGCTTGGAGAATATTGTGATGCCGCGTCTTTTTTCCATCTCGTCCGTATCCAGAAATGCATCGCCGTGATCCACGCGGCCGGTTTTCTTGATGGCCTTCGCATGGTATAAAAGCGCCTCGGACGTGCTGGTCTTGCCGGCATCGACGTGGGCGAAGATACCCAACGATATATATTGTCTTCCAATCATCTCATTTTTCAACAATATTTAACCTCTTTCCGAGTTTAATACATATGTACACCGCTATGCAAAGCGAAACTGCAAAGGCAGCGACGGCGCTGCCGATGTAGGCGTTGAATCCGATAATGTCCATGGACAGAAGACCGGTCTCGCCTCGGATCACGGAAAGCGCATTGGCGGCGGCATGGCCCGCCACGGGAACCCACAGGTTTTCCGATCTCTCCATAAGGATACCAAGGTAAAACCCGAGGAACAGCGCATATACAAACTGCACCAGGTTCATGTGAAAAATAGCAAACAGCAGTGCCGAAACCACAACCGCAGGCCACGTGCCGAGTGTTCTTTTAATATACAAAAAGACAACGCCGCGGTACAGAAGCTCTTCCGCTAAGGGCGCAAGAATCACAAACGCCGCAAGTTCCATCAGGATTCCACCGGAAAAGAAAGACGTTTCTATCTCGCTGTAACTCGACGAATAACTTGTCAGATTTATGAGGTTTGCAAAATTATTTAGCGAATACGATCCAAGCAGCATCAGCACGACAGACAGCAGCAGATCGGTAATCTTTATTTTTCCCGGGTAATCTCCCGCCACCTGGCCTTCATGCCATTTCTTGTATCGCATGTTCTCCGGTCTGAAAAATGCGAAGAACACCACCGGAGTTGCTGCAAGAGTCTGTATCAGCTGTTTTGCGGTGCCGTCAAGTGTCAGTATCTCCCTCTCGGTCAGCGCATGCAGCACGATAGCAACGGTTTCCGCCACCGCAAAATATACGATCACCGGCACAAAGACTCTCAGTATGTTTTTTGCCTTATCACTCATCTCTTACCTTTTGACGCCCTTGCTGGCACGCTTTAATATACGAAGTCTCGACAACTGGACCGGACCGTCCTTGCCTTCAGCCGTCATATCCTGATTCCATAAAGCAAGCGGATACACATCCGTAACGGAATCTTTTGCGGAAATGCTCATGCCTCTTACACCTATGGCAACCTTGCCTTTTTCCGGTATCTCGTCTTTTTCGATGCGTAAGAACATGTTTTCTTTTGTCTTAAATACTACAGTCTCAACGCCCTCCGTCGGGAATACCGAAACCAGCGTCTCTCCGTCGGCGAGCTTGGTCGCCTTGCTGGCTCTGGTCTTAACGTCAAACTCTGTGCCGTCCACGACCTTAGCCGATCCGTCGGACGCAACAAACATAAGTTTACTTGCAAAAATATCGGGCGCAGCTGCCACATAAACAAAGCTTTCCACCGAAGAATCATATTTCGAGATATTGTCTATAGGTTTGCCCTTATCCCTGAACTTGCCCTGAGGTATGTCGGATACCTTTACTATATGGAAGGTTCCGTTGGTGGTAAACATACCGATGCGCTCGGTGTTTTTCACCTTTATCACGTATTTGTTCTCAGCGTCCGCAGCCTCTTTGTTGCGCTCGTAGGTAGCCTCGTCTATGGTCTTCACGTATCCGAATCGGTCCATCAAAACATAGACATCCACTTCCTCAACCGGCTTCTCCACATAAACCGCCTCCTCGATCTGCGCGATCTCGGTGCGGCGCTCGCGGCCGTATTCCTTTTTGTACTGCTCAAGTTCTTTTAAGATAACCTTAGCCATAGAGCCGCGGTTATTTAAGATATCCTCGTATCTTGCGATCTTTTCAAGGGTTTCCTCATGCTCTTTGTTCAGGGCATCGATCTCAAGACCGATGAGTTTGTACAGACGCATCTCTAAGATCGCAGTGGCCTGACGCTCGGTAAATCTGAGTTTTTCCGCATCCGCTTTGGACTCCGGATGCTTGAATATAATATTCGATGTGTCTCCCGACATAAGGCAGGCCTTTGCATCCTTTATGTTTTTAGAGCCGCGGAGTATCTCGATGATGAGATCGATACAGTCGCAGGCTGCGATAAGGCCTTCCTGAACTTCTTTTTTCTCAAGTTCTTTCGAAAGGAGCGTCTTATATTTTCTGGTATTTATCTCATACTGGAACTCAACGTGATGGCGTATCATAGGCACAACGCCCATTGTCTCCGGACGTCCGTCCACTACCGACAGCATGTTCACACCGAAAGTATCTTCCAGCTTTGTCTTCTTATATAAGAGATTCAGTATGTTTTCCGCGTCGGCGCCCTTTCTGAGCTCTATGACGATACGGATTCCGTCCTTTGAAGACTGGTTTGAGATATCGGTAATGTCGTTTGTAACTTTTGTCTCAACCAGATGATATACGTCATTTAGGAACTTACCGATGTTTGCGCCTATCATGGTGTATGGGATCTCCGTTACCACGATACACTCTTTTCCGTTTTTCTGCTTTTCGATCATAGCCTTACCGCGGATCTTGATCTTGCCGGCACCTGTGGAATAGATGGCTTTCAGTTCATCCATGTTGGTGACAATGCCGCCTGTCGGGAAATCAGGTCCCTTGATATACTGCATCATCTGCTCGGTATTGATGTCCGGATCGCGCATATATGCCTTGACACCATCTATCACTTCCGCGAGATTATGCGGAGGAATAGATGTAACCATACCGACAGCGATACCTTCTGAACCGTTGACCAGGATATTCGGTATTTTTACCGGCAGTACCGCCGGCTCTTTTTCGGTCTCATCGAAATTGGGCACAAAATCAACAAAGTTTTTATCAAGATCGGACAAAAACGCTTCCTGTGTCACTTTTTGAAGACGTGCCTCGGTATAACGCATCGCAGCTGCGCCATCGCCCTCTATCGAGCCAAAGTTTCCGTGGCCGTCAACCAGGGTCAGACCCTTTTTAAAGTCCTGGGCCATGACCACAAGAGATTCATATATGGAAGAATCACCGTGGGGATGATATTTACCCATGGTATCGCCCACTATACGGGCACTCTTACGGAAGGGCTTGTCATAACGTATGCCCAGTTCGTACATATCATAAAGTGTACGCCTCTGAACCGGCTTGAGGCCGTCCCTGACATCGGGGATCGCACGGCTCACTATGACACTCATGGCGTAATCGATGTAGGATTTCTGCATTACATCGGAATATTCGGTTCGTATAAGTCTTTCTTCTGTTGGCATGTTGTTTTACCTCAAATATCCAGTTCTGCCTCTGTGGCGTGGCTGTAGATGAATTCCTTACGGGGCGCTACGTCATTGCCCATAAGCATGTCGGTGATATCGCTTGCCATACGGCCGTCTTCTATCTCGACTCGCTTCAGTAGCCTGCGCTCGGGATCCAGCGTTGTCTCCCAGAGCTGCTCGGCATCCATCTCACCGAGACCTTTGTATCGCTGCAGCGTAAAGTTTCCGGTGTGGGTCTTTCTGTAGCGCTCCAGCGCAGCATCATCGTAAAGATACTCTTCCTCTCCACGGGAGGGCATTGCCTTGTACAACGGCGGCATTGCAATATAAACGTGGCCTTCAAAAATAAGCTCCGGCATAAATCTGTAAAAGAGCGTCAGCAGAAGTGTTGCGATATGTGCACCGTCCACATCGGCATCGGCCATTATTATGATCTTGTCATAACGGAGTTTTGTGATATCGAAATCGTTGCCGTAGCCTTCCGAAAATCCGCAGCCGAAAGCATTTATCATGGTCTTGATCTCTGCATTGGCCAGAATCTTATCGATGGAAGCTTTCTCCACGTTCAGTATCTTACCGCGGATAGGCATAATAGCCTGATACATACGATTTCTCGCCATTTTTGCCGAACCGCCGGCCGAATCTCCCTCGACTATGAAAATCTCACACTTCTCCGCATCTCTGGATTCGCAGTTCGCCAGTTTTCCGTTGGAGTCAAAAGAAAACTTCTGTTTCTGCAAAAGATTGGTCTTTGCACGCTCCTCTGTCTTTCTGATCTTTGCGGCTTTTTCTGCGCACTCGATGACTGCTTTGAGCGTCTCTAAGTTCTTGTCGAAGAACAGCTGGATCTCATCGCTTGTAACTTTTGATACAGCCTTAACAGCATCCTGATTGTCAAGTTTTGTCTTTGTCTGTCCCTCAAACCTGGGATCCGGATGTTTTACGGAGATCACGGCTGTCATGCCGTTTCTTACATCAGTTCCGGTAAAGTTGGCATCTTTTTCTTTTAAGATACCAAGCTCCCTGGCGTAAGAATTGATCACCGTGGTGAATGTAGTCTTAAATCCCGTCAGGTGGGTACCGCCCTCGGAGTTGTAGATATTGTTACAGAATCCCAGTATATTCTCATGGAATTCACTGGTGTACTGAAAAGCAGCTTCCACCTCGATGCCGTCGCACTCGCCGCTGAAACTTATGACGTCTGTGACAGTCTCAAGGTTTTTATTGATATCCTTTACAAAGCCCTTTATACCTTCAGGCTCGTGGAAAACTATCTTTTCCGTCTCAGGTCCGCGCCTGTCCTCATACATTATGGTAAGCTTCGGATTCAAGTATGCGGTCTCATGCATCCTGCTCTTGACGTCATCTTCCGAAAACCTTGTCTTTTCAAAGATTTCCGGATCAGGCAGGAAATTTATGCGTGTTCCGGTCTTGCGGGTCTGGGCGATCACCGGCAGCAGTCCCTTTTCAAGTTTCACCGTCGGAACTCCGCGCTCGTACCTGTCGTGATGCACCGCTCCCTCTCTGGATATTTCCACATCCATATAGGTAGAAAGGGCATTAACAACCGAAGAACCCACACCGTGAAGTCCGCCGCTGGTCTTGTAAGCGTTGTTATCAAATTTTCCACCTGCGTGAAGTGTGGTGAAAACCACTCTGGCTGCGGAAACGCCTTTTGCATGCATGCCCACAGGTATGCCTCGTCCGTTGTCCTCAACCGTACATGATCCGTCAGCCTCCAGCGTCACCTTAATGGTATCGCAGAAACCGGCAAGATGCTCGTCCACCGAGTTATCTACTATCTCATATATCAAATGGTTCAGGCCTTTTCGCGATACCGAACCTATATACATTCCCGGCCTTACTCTGACCGCCTCGAGTCCTTCAAGAACCGCAATGCTGTCTGCACCGTATTCTCCCACTGATCCTGCCATGGGGTATCCTTCCTTTCGTATTTCTATATATTGTGTTACACCCGCTAATGCTACCACAACTTTTGCATAATTGCAAATATTTTTATCGAATTTTTATTCGGTTTTTTGCTGTTCACAGTCATTTCTTACACATTCCGGCACGATTACATACATATACTCTGCTGCTCGTGTGTGCTTCCCGTCGTCGCGGGGTTCACGCACATGCACATTTGTGAACTGCGTGTGACCTTTGCTCACACTCGTTCACAACCTAGTGCATATGCTTACTTCTATTTTGACCTTAAGGCAGTGACCCCTTGCTCGGTCAGCCCAATCTCGCAGCAGTGTAAACGTATGTAATCGTGCCTCATATGCCTAATAAGCTGTGAATAGTAACATGAAATCAACAAAAAAACACCCACCCAAGATGGGCAGGTGTTGAATGATACAAAATATGAAATTCGAAAACCTTACATCGCGTTTGAGGTGAAGAAGTTCTGCATACGGCGCTCTTCCTCTTCCTCTTTTTTCTTCTGAGCCATGATAGCGTATGCCTGAAGTGTTTCCTGCTTTTTCTTTTCGGAAACTGCCTGCGGATAGTCGAGATCCTCGGTACGGCTCTTGGCACTTGTGATATCGTATGAAGTCTGGGCGTTTGACATGTATGCATAATCCAGAGAATTCGACTGAGCACCGATATTGCTGCGGTTCTCGGAAACCTTTGAAAGAGCCTCGTCGATAGCCGCGATATTGAAGTCCTTGGTTACATCAAAGTCCTCTATGCCGAGACTTTTCAGTGTAGCTGCTCCAACGCTCATAGACTGTGCGTTGCCGTTGGAATCCGTTGCGACCTTGAGGTTCTCTGCATCACCATCCAAAAGCTTTCTGGTGTTGAAAGAAGTCTGGTCTGCTATCTCCGAAATACCCTGCTTAAGTTGATTGATCTCATCCTGGATCGCACGTTTGTCGGAATTTGACAAAACGGCATCATTGGATGCATAAACCGCAAGCTCACGCATGCGCTGAAGGCTGTCTGTTATCCTGCCGACACCGCCATCAGCAACTTTCAATAGATCCTGTGCAGACTTAATATTGGAAGCGCCTGCATCCAAACCCTTGATCTGTGCGTCCTCTTTGTTGATGATAGAAGTTTCAGCTGCACCGTCAGCCGCACTGTTGATGCGTCTGCCGCTTGCCATCTGCGAATATATATTAGTGTTCATAGAACCGCTCACTGATGATATGCCGCTCATATTTACACCTCCCTAAAACACTTATATACGTCTTTACCCTTTCAAAAACTACATTTCCATATAGCTTATCTTATTTTACAATATCAGCCAAAAAAAATCAAGTTTTTTTGTGTTTTTTCAAAGTTACTATTCACAGCCAATATCACAGAAAATGACAGATTGGCAGCTTGCTGACAGATCTGTCGTTTGCTGTGATATTGACTGGAATCAGTCACTGTACATACATGAAATAGGC
>JAEEGL010606128.1_pt1 | contig 12131 bp, 9 predicted proteins | sample 9134231 | NCBI WGS metagenome assembly JAEEGL01 (sample SAMN16246548, study PRJNA631951) | gut metagenome | biome: gut microbiome; feature: rumen; material: fiber-attached | host: Bos | place: Iran: Karaj | collected 2018-10
CAAAATTAGACAGCGAACCTTGCAACGCCATGCCTATTGCCAAACCTGCCGCACCGAGCATTGTAATAAAAGCCGTAGTTTCAACTCCGACCATTTGCAAAACCGAAATCAGCAGCAAAACTTTTAAAATGATGTTAATCAGCGTTTTGAGGAAAGAACGGAGCGAGATTTCGACGTTGCGTTTTTCCATAACAATTTCTGTTAAGCGCAACAGTTTTTTTATAATCCAAAAACCGGCAAAGAGTATTATTATTGCTAAAATCAGTTTTGGACCGTAAGAAATAGCCAATTCAAGGAATTTTGTCCAAATGGCTTGTACGTTTACATTCATTTTTTTTAATTTTTATTTTGGGGACAAATATAGTAAATTTTTTTGCAACATTATGTTTGGATTTGTTACAAAAATTGATTATCCTCCTAATTCCAACTGATTTTTTACCAAATTGAAATAAATGCCACGCTTTTCAGAAAGTGTTTCGTGAGTGCCAACTTCTGCAATTTTGCCGTCTGAAAGTACAATTATCTTGTCTGCATTTTTAACCGTGCTAAGACGATGAGCCGCCACAATCACTGTTTTGTCTTTGTAAAACGATGACAGGTTTTCAACGATTTTGCGCTCGTTTTCAGCGTCAAGAGCGTTGGTCGCCTCGTCAAGAAAAATATAATCGGGATTTTTGTAAACCGCACGCGCAATCAAAATACGCTGTTTCTGACCCTGTGAAAGCCCGATTCCGTCAGCACCGATTTTAGTGTCAAATTTTAGCGGCAACGACATCACAAAGTCAAAAATGCAGGCGGTTTCGGCGGCTTGCTTCAAACGCTTAAAGTCAATTTCGCCGTCCCCGACTGCGATGTTATGGGCAATACTTTCCGAAAAAATCACACCTTCCTGCATCACAACCCCGCATTTGCTGCGCCAAAAGTCAAGATTGATGTCGCCGAGGTTTTCTTCGCCGATAAAAATTCCGCCTTCCGTGGGCTCGTAATAACCGAGCATCAGTTTTATGAGCGTTGTTTTGCCGCTGCCTGAGGCTCCGACAATCGCCGTAACTTTGCCGCTCTCAAAAAGTACGTTGATGTCTGTTAAAGTGTTTTTCAAGCGGTGAATATTGTATTTAAAATTTACGTTTTTAAATTCGATTCCGTTACAATTTTCTGAAACTTCGTTGATTGGGCGCGAAAAATTTTCATCAGTTTTGTCGTGAATTTCGTTGATACGTTCAAGGCTGATTTTAACGTCTTGAACCGAATAGAAAAATTCCGTAATCTGTTCCACCGGCGAATTTAACTGCCCTAAAATGTACTGAACCGCCATCATCATACCAAGTGTCATGTCGCCCGAAATTACAGATGTCGCCGCAATCACCGTCATAACAATATTTTTGCCTTGATTGACCAACACTCCTCCCGCTTCTTGTAACTGTTGAAGTTTCAATGTTTTGGCTTTGACGGCAAAAACTTCTTTTTCTGATTGTTCCCACTCTTTGCGACGGCGGAGTTTGCAGTTTTGAAGTTTTATTTCCTGAACCGAAGTTACAAACTGATACGTGCGGTTGTTGACCTCGGCTTGTTTGGAAAACGTGATGTAATCCAAGACTTTACGGCGTTTTAAAAAAGCAACAGTCCACAATCCGTAAAGCACTGACCCGATGATAAAAACCGCAAAAATTTTGATGCTGTAAACGAACAAAACACCCGAAAAAATCAAAAAAGTCAAAAACGAAAAAAAGGCGTTAAGTGTTTTGCCGGTTAAAAAATATTCCACTCTTTCGTGGTCGTGTATGCGTTGCAAAATGTCGCCCGTCTGTTTCACGTCAAAAAACTTCATCGGCAGTTTCAAGAGTTTTATAAAAAAATCGCTGATGAGCGAAATATTTATTTCCATGCTGATTTTCAGCAAAATTCTTTGACGGATAAAGTCGATGACGGTTGCGCTGAATGTCAAGATTAATTGTCCGATAAGAATCAGCCAAATGAGGTCAACGGATTGATTTTTAATACCTTTATCAACGACAGCCTGCATAAAGAAAGGCAATGCTAACTGTATCAGGCTGCCGATTGTTAGGGCAAAAAAAATGAAAATGAATTGTTTTTTGTATTGTTTTAAATAGTTAAGTAGAAACTTAAAAGAGCGTTTTTCTGTCGTTGGTTCGCTGACGGTTTGCGCTTGAAAAAACTGCGAAGTCGGCGTTAAAAGCATCACAACGCCTTTATCTTCGCCGTTAGAATTTGTTGAAATCCAGCCGCTTTTAAATTCGTCTTCGTTGTAATTCACAACACCGATTCCGGGATCGTAAACGCGGAATTTTTTGCTGCGGCGGATTTTGTCCAACACGACGTAATGGTTTTGATTCCAGTGCAATACGGCTGGTAGAGGCGCGGATTTTAATGCTTTGAGGTTGCACCGTCCGCAGACGGCATGAAGTCCGAGTTTTTCGGCTGTCTGAGCAAGCCCCAAAAGGCTCATTCCTTCGGCATCCGCCTGAGCGTACTGTTCCAAAAATTCAATGGAATAATCCCGTCCGTAATGGTTGAAAGCCATTGACAGACAGGCTATTCCGCATTGCATTGCATCGTGTTGAAGTGTGAGTTTCATATTTTTCCCATTAATAAAAATCATTGACAGACAGCCTATTCCGTCACTGTCCAATAATTGTTTGACAAAACAAACCGCCTTGAAAGAGCCGTCAAATTGTCTAAAACTTTTGCCGTGTTTATGCAGTTTTTTATTTCGCTGAAATCCCACGGATAATCCTTGCCACTTTTCAATTTATAAACCGCTGCAATGCCTTTGTCTTGAAACAACATTCTGTCAACAACATACAAATCTCCTTTGTCAAAATATAAATTCCGCCAGATAAAATTGTACGGCTGTTTTTTCTTGTGATTCGGCGACCAAATGTCCTCATGTCCTTTTACCGTGTATTCATCGTCAATCAAATCCGCAAATGTTTCGTCGGCTTTGATTTCATAATTTGGACGCAAATACGCTGCTTTGTCAAATTCAAAAACAAAAAATTTGTCATTCACGGAAAACAAACTTGCTGTTAAAACAGGTATTTTTATGTCAGAAAATTTTAAGTTTTTACCTGTTGTCAAACTTATTTCTCCTTTTTGGAAGTCATCAAATCCCTTGATAGTATCTTTCGCCAAATCAAACACATAGTGATTTTCAGTGTCAAAAACTGCGCCTTTTTCAGAATCGTAAAAAATTCCGCCGTCTTTCGGAACGGGAGTTTTTTCAATCCTGATTTTTGCAAAAGACGGCTCTGAAAGTTTTGCATTGTAATCCGTTACGGTCGGGTATCCGAAAGTGTTCTGCCTTACAAACCGTTTTGAAAACTGGTCGTAATAAAAGCAAAAATCGCTTGTTAAACAGATATTTTCAATTTTTGACACATCACACGGATAAGCGTTAAACTTGAATTTCTTTGAAACCGTCAAATCAATATAAGCAATGCCGTAAATTTTGTCTTTGAGTTTGAACCGGTCAACAACCATAAAAATCATGTTTTGGGAATCGGTAATTATATTCCGCCAGACAATGCTGTCGTTGAAAACCGTTTTTGTGTCGGGAATATGCGTGTTTTTCCAATCGCACACTTCCAAGGCGTTGCAAAAATAATCAGGTTGCCATTTTTCGTTTTCTTTCACTGTAAACATCATAATATTGTCAGTGATGATGTAACAAACCGAATCCAAAAACGGAATTTTATCGGTGCAAATATTGAAAAACTTCCGGCGCGGATTGTCCCTTTTGAAATTCTGTTTCGTAAAAAAATGCAAATCATCTTCATTTACGATATATTTTTTGTAGTATTCGTCGTCTTTTTCATCGTCCATTCCTTCGTTGTCAAGTTGACAAAGCGGGTCTGTTTCGTCAAAATAGTCAAAAACAAGACCCTTTTCTACGTTGTGGACAATATCGCTGTCGTTGTTGATACGCCATTGTGAATAATTGCTTTCAAAAGGCATTTTAACAGCGTTGCAGGAATATAACACGCAAAGTGTCAATAATATTATAAAAATCCGTTTCATTTGTCCAATCTGTTTATTTCTGACGAAGTTTTGTTGCCGGAATATTTTAGCCGCTTGTTGTTGAAAACATAACTGAGTGTTACGCTGAACTCTCTGACAAAGGATGTCTCTTCGGAATTAAAACAAAATCCGCCAAGTTTTGTTTCTGATTTTTCGTATTTTGGCACTAAAAAGCCCTCATATTCTGCCGTCAAAGAAAATCCGCCTTTAAACTCCTTTGAAAAACTTGCGCACGATTCCCACGTCTCAAAACAGTAGTCGAAAACGTCGTGTCCCTTGGTTGAATATCCCAAGTCAATGCTCAAAAACATGTCGTAAGGCAATGAGAAACCGTTTGAAACCGAAAATTCCCAAACCGGCGTTTTGTAGTCGATTTCCTTGTCCGCAAATGTTCCGCTTAAATACTGGTGCGAATAATCGACTTCAATTTCAGGCTCGTAAAAGCCGAACTCCGAACTCCACTCTGCGCCAATAGTGTTTTTCCAAAAGTTTTTCAGATTGCAGTAACGCGAAATCAGTTTTTCACCGTCAGAAAAATAATCGTTTGACATGTACTGTTTGCGGTTCTCAAATGACGAAATTATGGCGAAGTCGTAAATTTTTATTAAATTGTTGAACGAGCGGCGGTAATACGGCTGCAAAAGCGGATTCCCCAAAGTGTAGGAATATTTGTCGGTTGCTGAAAGTTTGCCGTCCAACTGTTTGTAACGCGGACGTTTGATTGTCGTTCTGAAACCCGTTGAAAACGATATGTCTGAGTTTGGAGAATATTTGAAACTGTACGAGGGCAGCCAGTCGTCGTAAGTCCTGCAAAAATCTTTGTCCTTGATGCCTTGGTCGTAATAATCGTAAATCGTGTGCTCGTATCTCAAACCGAGGTCAAAAGAGAATTTTTCAAAAGAGAATTTTGCGTTCAGATATTCGCCGCTGAGTGTCTGTTTGCGTTCTGAACTGCTTGAAGACAAGTCTGTTTCAACGTTTTGTGTTGAAAAGTCAAAATCCTGCTTGTCGTTTGTTAAAGTAAGTTCCGCGCCGTAGTTCAGTTTGAATTTTTTAGAGAATCTCGTGTCAAAATCCAAAAGGAATGAGTTTACGCGGTATTTGGTAACATAGTTTTGAAAAATTTCAGCAGCCGATTCCGTGTAGTCGGTAGTGCGCGGACGTTTGCCGAAAACGTTGTTGTTTGAAAAGTCAAGTGCGGTGTTTTTTAATTTTTTTGTGTAATAAAACATCAAATACGAAATTACAGGCTCAGAATGGTTGTAATCCCTTGTTAAATCCTCAAAATCAAGATCTTGGTTTGTAAAATGTCTTAAACTTCCGACGTAATCATTGGTTTCGTAAGATTTCATTGACACGCTTCTGACTCCGATATTGGAATCATCAGAAAACGAATAGTTTATGCCTGCCGCAGGGCAGATATATTTGCAAGAATATTTGTCAGTTACGTTAGATTCAAGCAGATAATTGTTGTTCAGAAAATCCGTTTTGTCAAAATAATCGTAATCATAATGAGCGGCTGTTAAATCCGCAGATGCATAAACTTCCCATTTGTTTTTAACGTAAATAATTCTGGCATAGACACTTCCGCCTAATTGGTTTGTGATTTCGGATTTTAGACTGAAATTTCCGCCCAAGCCTTCTGACGGATTTTTCGCGGTGATTTTTATCACGGCATTTATGTCCGAACCGTATTTTGAATCGGGGTCGGTGATTACTTCAACGTTTTTTATCTGATTTGGCGAAAGTTGTTTTAGGATGTTTTTGTCTAAAACTTTTCGTCCGTTGAGGTAGACAACTGCATCGCCGCGTCCGAAAACCGTCATATTTCCGTCCTTGGCACTGACAAACGGGATTCTGTTCATCATCTGGTCAAGGCTGCCCATTTTTGACAAAACGGAATGTTCAACGCTTGCTAAAATGCTGCCGCCGGAGATTTTCATCGGTGATTTGAAAGCGGTTACGGAGATTTCGTCCAAAAGGTTGTCGTCGGGTTTGAGTTGAATATTCAGGAAACTTTTTCCCTCGAAATCTTTGTAACGCAGCGTGTCGTTTATCATTCCGATAAACGAGGCGACAATCATTAAATCATTGAGTTCCTGATTTTTAGAAACGTTGATTGAAAATTTTCCGGTGGTGTCGGAAATTGTTCCGGTGATAAGTTTTCCGCTGAGATTTTGATACAAAGCGATGTTTGCATACGGGACGGGACTGCCGTCCGGGGCGGAAATTTCGCCGGTAAGTGTCTGTGCTGTAAGAAGTTTCGCGGATAATATCAATCCGAACATTAAAAATATTTTTTTCATAAGTCTTTATTATACATTTAAGGGATCATAATTACATTTTAACGGTTTTGAATATATATCGTTTTCATTTTCAATATATGCACGGCAATCTTGACATAGATAGCGAAATTCGCATTTATGACAAACTTTTATGTCGTCTTTTTTGATGTGCCATATCTTTTGGAATTCCTTGTCGGATGCAATTTTCAGTAAAGAATCCTTATTAATATGTCCCCAAATGCGTTTCATTGACGGACAATTTTTTATGTTACCTTTTCTGTCCACTGCGATTTTAGCATTTAAACAGTTATTAAAATGTAATGATTCTGTATACATACTAATATCTGAATTGAAATAATATGGCATTATCTTTCCACAATGTATTTCTGAATTAATTGTTTTGGTGGTATATATCACTTGAAAACCACTATATCTCTCAACTTTCTCACAGTGAGAAGATGAAACTACAATTCTTGTAATCCTCGGATTTTTAATACGCATATCAATTATGCGTTTCAAAGTCAATTCGTTTGAATATTGAACTAATAATTCTAAATTACGTATTGAGGTTCCTTCTAAAAAAGCAAAAATGTTATCCTCCAAAAAATTCACATCAAAAACATCATATAACCTAATTTCTATATTTTCACAATGCAATTCTTCTGATTTGCTAATTGCCAAACCTAATTGATAATTTGAGTTTTTATCGTAATCAAAAATAACATTCGTTATTAATTTTGGATTATAAAAACCGTTTGAGACAGGGGTAAACATACTTTGGTTTTTATCCTCCAAAATGCCCCAGTCGTTGTCAAGCAAATAATTGTAATATGATAAAATTGTTTCTTCGTTTCCTCTAAATTCATCTATTACTTCTTTAATTGACAAACTACCGTAATCCGTAAGCAAAGTATAAAGTGCTAACGGAATCAATTTATATTTTGCCCGTTGTAAATCACATATTACGGCTCTTTTGACACCTCTTGTTAAAATGCAACAAGGATAAAGAGTAAATCGTTTGTTAATATTCATAATAGTATTTTTTTTACAAATATCTTGAAATACGTTTATAAAATTCATAACTATCGTAAACAGCGTTACGCTGATATATACAATTTTGTATTTTTGATTCTTCTATTATTTTATCATCTAAATTATCAGAATCTTTATTTTTCAATTCAATTAACAAAAAATTTAAACTGAAATTTGACTGATACGATTCTGGAATTATATCATAGAAATGTTTGCTCATTTTACATCCATTTTTATTAATGTTTCTGCGACTTTTTTATGTAATCCATAATTACACGGAAAATCAACCATACCGAATTGACCGGTGGGATTGACTTCTAAGAATACCAACTGACCGTCTTTCGTTCTAATGAAATCTAATGAACCACAATTTAAATCAATCTTACGCATAAATTGATCTATTTTTTTTATTTCTGCATCGCTTAATTTGCACGGTACAAATCTATTGGGACAAATATCGTTATATTGTCTGAAATCAACGATTGTTTGCGAATCTTTTTGAGAAAATATCGCCATTGGGAATACCTCACCGCAAATATAAAATACCCTGATTTCATAATTTTTGACAATTTCTTCCTGAATTAATGACGATGAAAAATAATCAGGCAGATTACTGATATTATCATTTCCAACTTTTGATGTATACATAAATCCGTATTTATTTTCGTCTATTATGATATTAATAGGATCTACCAATGATTTTGAAATATAATTTTCTCCGTTTTTTAAAAACTTTTTTCTATTAATTATAAAAGTTTTAGGAATGTATAAACCACACTCTGCCGCTTTTTTTAGCATAAGTATTTTGTTTAATCCTGTAGAAGTATATTTTGTAAGCCATTTTTTATTATGTAACATAAGTAGTATAGTTGAAATAGTTCTTCTAAACTCTGCTTGCAACAATTCTATAATTTCATAATCAAACTTATTGTCTATTAAAAAATTATAACATACGGTATTAGAAAAATCACCGAATTTTCTAAACCAAACAGAATTTATATTATCTATACATAATGGCTGACTATTAAACTTCAATTCTGTTGAATTATTATCAAGAGAAAAAATCACATCAGAGGTTAAAAAATCGTCTGAATTTATGCGTATGAACGGATGATTAAAATATCTTAACCAATCAGAAACATAATCAGCACTCAAATCACCATTGTTACTTAGAATTAAAATCATAATTTTGATAATAATTTAATTTGCAATGGGAATTACAAAAAAATAAGAATTCCCATTGCAAATACATTTAAGATAGGTTGTCTTCTCCTTTATCCTTATCGTTCGCCTTATTTTTACCATTGCTATAACAAGTTGCACACCTATGTTTTTTTGCAAATTGTCCTCCTACAATTTTTTCGGTTTCTTGCAGATTCATGTTTTCAAATTTTTCATCGTTCAACTGCTCGAAGTTGAGTTTTTTTTCTAATGTTTGCATTTTTTTGATAATTTAAAAATGATTAATAAACTATGGCTCATCGCTTGTACTTTGCAACTTGCCGGTTAACTTTAAATTCAAGTACTTAAACTACCTACTTCTTACGGCTTTCGGCATTTTACCGCTCTGTTTTTAATAAAACGGAGAAAAAAATCTTTCGTTCTTTTTATTTGCCACCTCCGGGGATAACCACTATAATAGGCGGTTGTCCGGGAGCAGGGCTGCCTGTTTGTTCGGGAAATCTGCCATTCGGCGGATAAATCCACGTCAAAACAAAAATCATAATAAATAAGAACTTTGAAATTTTTTGTTTCATTTTTGTTCGTTTTATTGATTAAATTTTTCGGTTGCAAAGTTATAGTGGGAAAAAACATTTGTCAAGACCTACCTTGCAAACATTTTGCTTAAATTCAAATAAATCAATCATTTGCATTTTTAGTTACTGTAAAATGCAAGGTTTTTAGTTTTTTTTGCATTCACGCAATCAAAATCTTGCAATAATGCAAAGATTTGATAATGTTATATTTAAATATTTTTTTGTATCTTTGCAACCAAAATCACTGACACTATGAAAAAGTTAAATATTATAGCAATTTTTATATTGTTTTTTACATTAACGGCGTGTTTTAAAAAAAAGTCTGATTTGTATCGAAAATTAGAAAATGTTGATTATTTAATTAGAAACAACCAAAGAGATTCTGCTGAAAGTATTTTTAACGCACTTGATATGGCAAATGCAGAGGAAAAAGAAATCACCTTATATAAGACTATATACGTCAGATTATCAGGTGTTTATAATTATATTGTAAATATTGATTCGTCCTATTCTTTTTCCGAAAGATATTTTGAAAATAAAAACGATAAAGCCTATTTGTCGGAGTTTTATCTAAACAAAAGTTCGTATTGTATATACAAAGATATGTATGACAGCGCAGCATATTATTTAACGAAATCAGAAGAACTGGCTACTGAAATTATTGATTATTATCTTTTAGCACGAATTTATTGGGACAAAATAAGTTTTTATTTATTGATGTGTGATTATGAAAATGTAAAAATGTGTGCAGAATTACAATTATTTTATGCAGAAAAATCAAAGAACCAACGTCAAATTGCATACGCAACATTAAATAAGGCTATCGCATATCAAACTTTATCGCAAAACGATAGTGCAAGTATTTTTTTGCATGCTGCATTACTTTTGGATAAATATATGAAACCAAAGGATATAGCCTTTATTTACAATTCGTTAGGAGAATTAACTTTGGACAAAGCCCCGAATATTGCAAAAGATAATTTTGAAAAAGCATTGAAATTATATCCTAATTATCAGCAAGCAAAAATAAATCTCGCAAAAGTTTATTTGATGAATAATGATATTCCGCAAGCAGAAACTTTATGCGACGAGTGTTTAAATTCAGATTGGGCAGAAAATAGAATTGAAGTTTTAAAAATACTTTGCCAATGTAAATTTACGCAAAATAATATAAATGAGGCATTTAAAATACAAGAAAAAATAATTGCCGAACAAGATTCAATGGGAAAACGTGTTGAAAAAACAAGAGTTCTACCACTCGAATATTATACATCAGCAAAAATTGAAACCAAAGTTACAAATTATTGGCTTTATTTATTTTTGTTAATTGGTTTAGTTTGTATTATGCTAATAATAAGGAATTTAACGAAACTGAAAATTAGAAAATACAATGAGTTGCAAGAAACATTAAAGAATAGTTTACTTAAAACCAATTCATTACAAGAATTAGCATATAAGCAAGAAAAAGAAATTGAGCGTATTCAGAAAGAAAATGATGAGCAATCTCAATGTATTTTGCAATTAGAAAAACAGTTGAGAGATGAAATGCAAAGAAATCAGAATCTTAAAAATTCAGGCGAAAGTCTTTACAATCAATTAGTTAATAATCAACCGATTATATCTTGGACGACTTCTGATATGGTTAATTTCATTGAGTATTACCGCACTTTAGAACCTGATTTTGTTGAAACGTTGGACAATGATTACAAGAAACTTACACCGCGTTATAAAATAATCCTCGTTCTTGAAGATATGGGAAAAACGATTGAAGAAATAATGCAAATAATGTCTTTCGGCGAAAACGCATATTACAGCGCAAAATCAAGGATCAACGGGGCAAAAAAATAATTGTAAAAGCGGAAAACTTTTGTTACCTTTGCGAAGAATCAAAATTGGAACGTCATGAGCAGATTTTTAGACTACGGAAATTCGGATTTTAGGAGTGTTAGAGATAGTAATTTTGTTGATAAATCTGGTTTAATCAACGTGTTAAACGGGAAAATTGACAAGGAAAGCCGTTTTATGTGCATTTCTCGTCCGCGGCGGTTTGGAAAATCCGTTGCGGCAAAGATGATTTATGCTTATTACGACCGCTCATGCGATTCAAGAGAATTGTTTAAAGGTTTGGAAATCACCAAATCACCCGATTTTGAAAAGCATTTAAACAAATATCCGACGATTTATTTGGATTGGAATTATTTTGCTGCAAAAGATAAAAACACCGTAGTAAAAGAGGCTCAAAAAACAATAATCAAAGATTTAAAAGAGTCGTATTCGTTTTTGGAAGAAACTGACAATCTGATGTTTGCGTTAACCGAAATCAATGACAAAACCGGCGACCGTTTTGTTTTCATCATCGACGAATGGGATATGCTTGTAAGAGACGTTAACGAAGAAGTTCAGAAAGAGTACGTTAATTTGTTGAGGTCGCTATTTAAATCGAACACTGCCAACAAGATTTTTCTGTTGGTTTATATGACTGGAATTTTGCCGATTATCAAAACCGAAACTCAGTCAGCATTGAATAATTTTGACGAACTAAGCATAATAGATCCTGCACAAACCGCTAAGTATTACGGTTTTACCGAAAATGAAGTTAAACAAATATGCGAAAAATTCCAAATGGATTTCCCCCTTATGGAACACGCTTACGACGGATATATTTTCGGTAGTGAAAAATCCATGTTTAATCCAAATTCGGTAATGCTTGCAGTAGAAAAACGTAACTACAATAGCCATTGGTCGAAATCCGCAGCCTACACAACGATAGAACATTACATCGAAGTCGATCACGATAATGTGCAACAAAAAATCATCAAAATGCTCAACGGTGAAAGTGTTACGGTAGAGGTTACAAGTTTTCGCAACGATATGAAAAACATTGACAATTCAGACGATGTTTTAACGCTTTTGGCACATCTCGGCTATTTGTCTTACAACCCCGAAGATTGTACTGTTAGAATACCGAATACCGAAGTTGCCGGAGAGTTCCGTCTTTCAATCGGGCGTGCCGGTTGGG
>JAEEGL012400614.1_pt1 | contig 12131 bp, 9 predicted proteins | sample 9134231 | NCBI WGS metagenome assembly JAEEGL01 (sample SAMN16246548, study PRJNA631951) | gut metagenome | biome: gut microbiome; feature: rumen; material: fiber-attached | host: Bos | place: Iran: Karaj | collected 2018-10
CAATATGAATTGCACTGAAGATGCCAGTAAACTTGGCAGTGCCGATATCTGCTTTAATGGAACCTTTTCGAAGAAATCGTGCAAATCTATCAAGGGAATTGATGTATCCTGCACGAGCATATGCCTAAAAGCAGAAGGTCCGGACAGCTGCAGTGAGGAGGAATACGATTCGGTATGCGGTGAATGCCAAAATCAGGATGATTTAATATGTGTCAAAGAACACGATGAAAGATATAGCGCTTCTTACGAAAATTTTCCTAATCTGTATCAGGTAGTAAAGTGTGAAGAAGGCAAGTTATGGCTCGATGCAAATAAAGGCTATAGACCCTGCGCCAATGATTGTTCAGCCAAGGAAGGCTATGATGCATGCCTACAAAACTGACAACCTGGTGAAAATCCCAGCAGTATTGAAGAACCCTAGATGACACCTTCTGGTAAGCAATTTCTTCTTGTAGTTGCGCTATTATTGAGTCCTTTGATGGCGTGTAGGGGATATGACTCTCACTTTGCTGCTTCGCCTATTTCGCTGCGCTCAATACGGCACGCTGGTGAGCTATCGGCGTCGCCGATACGCACCTTTGCGCCCGGCTATCGCAAGCGATACGCCGGGCGCATTCTATTACACAGCCACACTGTAACGAGTATATACATATTCGTTAATACACTGCCGATAACTGGAAAGATAGTCTAAACAGCTCTCGGGCAATTCAGCCCATAGTGTATCCCGAATCAGTGTATCGACAACTGCTTTGGTCTCCTGTTTATCAGTCCAGTGATCCAATTCAGCAATTTTCGTCTTAATTTTCTGCAGCAACGTGGAAGCAACTTGTTTAATCTTTTTGATGTCTGATTTTGAAAGATTATCTCTGAACAGCAAATCATAAAGAGAGAGTTCTTCATCACTCGTAAATCCCTCACGAATATAGCGTTGTTCCTCCTGATCCAGGCTGTCTGCCAGCGTCATCAAATCCATGAAAGTCTTTTCGATGGTGGCGCGATCCTGTTCGTTGTTATAATCCGTGATGATTTTCTGATAATGTTCGTAATAATTGATTCGCTTGGGATTGCTGCGCATCATGTATTCGATTTTCTGTTGTATCAGCTCTTCCAAATCGCGCATGATGAGATTTTTCTTTTTAACCCTCGAAAATTCCTGTCTCAATAAATCAAAATTAATGCTGCTGATATCAAACTGGCGTGTGGGAGTTGAGGACGAATCGGGTGAATCGATTTGAATGTATTCATTGATAATACCATTAATCGTTTTCATCAAATCTGTATTATCGACATGCCTGCGCTTTTTCTTTAATTCATCATGAATGGCGGCGATAGCTTCATACTTTTTGCGTTCATCCGCGCTGATATCATCGTGATTGGTATATTTCATCAGGCGTTTGAGTTCCGATGCATACATCGAAAATGTCTTTTTATCTTCGATAGTTCCGCAAACAACGTCGGCTGCATCCTTTAAACACGACAGCTTCCTAAAATTAGCCGCATCCAAAAGCGTCTGCAGTTTGAAATTGCGCTCTCCAAGAAAATGCTCTGATTTTTCAATTATTTCCAGAATACGTGCGATTAATTCCTCTTTATTAATGGTTGGATCGCCGCCAGTACTGCTGACATTGGCCGTATAATCTGCAAGGGCTTTACGCAATGCCTTGACAATGCCAATGTAATCGACAATCAACCCATTGCTTTTCCCTTCGTTCACGCGGTTTGCACGGGCAATCGTCTGCATGAGTGTATGTGCTTTGAGCGGTTTATCGAGATACAGACACGAAAGACATTTCACGTCAAACCCCGTCAACCACATCGCGCACACAAATACAATGCGAAGCGGATTCTGAGAATCCTTGAAATCCTTATCCAGCTCTCGCTTTTCCATTTTATCGCGGTGAGTGTGAATATCCAGATTCCACTTTCTAAACGTCTGAATTTCGTTTTGTTCCTGGCTGACCACAACAGCCATCTCCGTTTCCTGCATCCATTCCAGCTTGCGCTGTAATTCAAGTGCTTCCTGCTGCGTGGCGGTTTTGATATCCTTTTTGAGCTTTTCTATCGCCTGCAACCAGTATTCCTGCACATAGTTATACATGCGCACGCAGGTGACCTTATTCAGACAGACAAACATTGCCTTACCGCTTGTCCATAAATCAGAATAATGCCCTACAAAATCCCGTGCAATTGATCGAAGGCGCGACTCTGCGGTCATGAGATGGATTTCTTTGGCGAACTCCGCTTCAAGCTTTTCCTGCTGGCTTTCATCCATATCGGCTTGCTCAATAGCATCCAGAATACGGTCTGTAATTTCAGGATTGTGCAAATCCACTATTTTTTCGCCGCGATTTTCGTAATAAAGCGGAACCGTCGCCCCGTCTTCTACAGCGCGCTTAAAGTCATAAACCGAAATATAACCACCGAAGGTACGTGCAGTAATATTATCGCTCGATAACAGCGGTGTGCCGGTAAAACCGATACGTGCTGCGGTCGGCAGCAATTTCATCATATTGTCGGCATATAGGCCATACTGGCTGCGATGCGCTTCATCCGACATAATGATAATATCATGATCGGGATAAATTGGCTTCGCATTAGGCTTATTAAACTTGTGTATCAGCGTAAATATAAAGCTGGGATTGCCCTGCAACTTTTTAATCAAATCATCGCCGCTGGAAGCGATAAACTGTGTGGATTTTGTTTTACCCAGCAGCCCGCAATTTTCAAAAGTATCGCTGATTTGTTTGTTGAGTTCTTCGCGGTCGGTTAAAATGACAATCGTCGGAGAACCCGCAAATTTTCTGCGTATTTTCTGCGCAAGAAACAGCATGGAATAGCTCTTGCCGGAACCTTGCGTATGCCAAAACACACCCAATTTGCCATCATATAATTTTCTATCTTCGTATGCTCTCACCGCCTCATTCACGCCGAGATACTGATGGTTTCGAGCGAGTATTTTCGCGGTGTTGCCGCCGGAATGGTCAAAGAGGATAAAATTCTCCAACAGATCAAGAAAATTCTCTTTTTTACAAATACCGCGAAGCATTGTCTCCAAATCAACGCTGCCGCGTTCGTTTTCGTACAATCGTTTCCACTCGTGGAAAAACTCGTATTTGCTGCCAAGCGTGCCGACCTTCGCCTCAAGACCATTCGAAAGTATTAAAAAAGCATTATAATAAAACAACTGCGGAATCGTATCCTGATAATCGGTATAATTATCATCATAGGCGTTTTGAACATCTACAGTTGACCTCTTTAACTCAATAAACAAAAGCGGCAACCCATTCACAAACCCAACGATATCCGTTCGTCGGCGATAAAGGTCACCATGTATTTTCAATTCCTTAATTGCCAGAAACGAGTTATTTTCTGGATGAAGAAAATCGATGACAGCCGCTTTTTTCGTTTCGGTTTTGCCATCTGGCCGCTTCACCGTCACAGGAATCCCATCGCGAATCAGAAAATACTTTTCCTCGTTCACCTGCAATAGCGAAGCAGTGGAAAGACGTCGTTCCAGAATGGTTTGTGCTTCGAGAATCTGAGCCTCAGTCATCCATGGATTCAATTTTTTCAAAGCAGCGCGAAAATATCGCTCAAGCAAAATCTCTTTATACGATTTACGACCAAACGTGCCATCCGGGCCAAGTTTCTCCATGTTATAAGCAAACCAGACTTCCCAGCCCAGCTGCGTCTGGAGAAAGTTTCCCGCGCTTTTCTGTACGAGACTATTTTCTGAATAATCGTAGCTCATGCCGATTTCCTAATGATTGCTTTTTGTTGGCGCTGCTATTGGCCTGTTGGCCAATACGCATGCGCCCGCTCGCCTATGCGCCCGCGCATACGGCTCGCCTGGCGTGCTATGCCAACGGCATACGCACGCTCACTATATCATGGTGACTACCCAGCCGCCATTCTTTCTCGCTCCAACCCTTTCGAGCAAGCCATACTCTCGCAAAAATTCGCAAAATTCACCTCACTCTGCTTTCCAAAAGACCACATTGCTCTGCCAATCTGCATGCTGTCAAATGTCCATCCTCCGTTAGATATTCCAACACTCGCTTTTGAGATGCAATGAGTGTACTGTTTGAATTATCGCATCTCATGTCTTCTCCCAATATTCTGGTTTCACAAATGAAATACTAGCTCTTTTCATTGGCTTCCAGTCATCTTTTAACAATTCGACTGGAAGTGCTTCATAAAGAAATATCCAATACTGATCAAAATCATCAGAAAGCTCTTTTGCATTATTCTTCAGCGCTTTTATGGCACTTTTGTTGTCTCTCCGGAGGTAGTATAACCATGTGAATAACTTAAAAAGACAGCTATCTTTTGAAATCGCATCATTATAGTTAAGTTGTGGAATATCAAAGTCGTATTTTAGAGAATAATAAAGTGTATAAATGATAGCTTCATAGTTCTCTTGTTCCAATGCAGTTGTAAAAACAATTTGAGAAAAACTCTTAATTATCTCTTTAGATGCCTCCAAAGGACTAAAAACACAATTTTCCAGAAGTGGAATCAGATAAGGATAAATTACTGCCATATGAAGAATCGTCTTGAGACAATACTGCTTTGCATTATTAGTTAATTCTTTCTTCGATAGGACTTTAATCGCATAATTCAGAATTGCAGAATTACTGCTATTTTCAGTCATGAGAGAAACAGCAGCATCTAAATATGCCTGTGCTCTTTTGTAATCGATTTTTCCATAGGACATTGAAAAATCGAATGCATTTAATTGTCGAACCCAGTGCTTAGTTGAAGCAACTGGTAACTCTTCTATTTTGGTCTTCTTGTGATTTAATGAAAGATCAAAACTGCGAAGCTGTGCTGAGAGCTCTGTTAGGAACTGCTGTGCATCAGCATAAGAATCTACGAAACAAGTGTAATCATCTATATTACGAATATATTTCCATTTTTGACCAAGATGATGATCTATTACACTCAGGATAATTTCTGACAGCAGGTTAGAAGCATGAGGGCCTATTAAGAATCCATGCGTTTCTCCAGACTTTAGTTCCATACATCTATGGTCTAGAGCATTAAACCATCGAGATTCTTCTCGATTATTTTTTGCAAACGTTTTTCCAACCAGTGCCCAGCACAAAGAATGCGAATACATACTCGGGAAACATGTCGAAATATCAGCTCTTACAACATATCTCTTTCCAATAAGAATGTCTGGAACAGGTGAATCATCAATCCGCCAGTTTTGGTAATTCATTTTAAATAAAGCCTTAGTACCTTTGCGCTTTCTGATATGTATCCTACTGATTTTGTGATTATCAGTATCGGTTTGCGTATGAAAATGTGCTAGAATTTCCTGCCAATTATCGCGCAAGGCCGCACAAAGCCGTTGATATGCCATGGGATTTGGAATACCCAGTGCTCTGGGAATGTTAATATCACGCATGGATTCAAAGAAAACAAACCCGTGGTCTTCTTTTGAAAATGATTGTTTAAGTTGGAGAGAGTATTGATAAAAATCTTCAGCAGAAAACACAGGGGGGAGTTTCTCGGTAAAAAGGCCATATGCAAGTAATCCTTCATAAAGTTCATTTGCTGTTATTTCTTCTAAATATTCAATATAACGCTTGCTCATTTTGACCTCTAGTAATCAAGACTTATGATGACTTAATTTCTTTAAATTAACTTTTATATCAATAATTAGACATCGCTACACCTCCACCTCCCCGCTCATCAACTTCGCTAACAGACGATCACGGGATTGGATTGCAACATCAATCATATTATGCAACACCCTAATTCTTTCAAATAGAGGAAATTGCATTTTCTCAAATAGCATTCGAATTTCTATAGATGGGAGTAACAAACTAATGCCATCAAGAATTTTTACAGTCATACTTGGAACTGCAGCACCAATGTTAAAAGAATACATGTCTAACTGGGATAAACAGAGATATGCATATTTTGCGACAAATTCTTGGCGTGGTTTCGAATAAAACATTGTATCTATCGTCCAAAAATCGCCATTAACATAGATAATATTATTAAGGGAACCTTTCCTTGGAATTAACACTGACTCACCAGAATGAAGGATTTTATCGACTTTTCTCATCACACCACCTGAACCATATACTGGTATCATGCCGTCATTTAAAGCTTTATGATCCTTTCCATATTTTATTTCTAATAAATCTGTTACATTAACTATCTCCCACCCCTCTGGCACACCATCGACAATCTTCACCTTCTCATGCCCTGGAAACCGCAGATCGACAAACCACTCTTTATAGAGCCGCTGTGCGGCTTCTTCCAGCAGCTTGATCTGCTTGCGGTTGTTCTCGATGAGGTCGTCGTAGGCAGAGAGAATAGAGGCAATGCGGCGTTGAATGGGAAGAGGGGGAAGAGAGATTTCGAGACTACCAAGTAACCCTGTATTAATACTTGGCATTGTAGCGCCAATCGATATTGTTTCCAAACACTTTGAAATATATGGGCTTTTAAGTTGATAATAAATAAATTTAGAATGGCAGAATTCATTGTTAAGTACTACTTTTAAACAGTCACTCCCTGTCATCCATCCATCTTCATTGCTTGATATATAAACACATTTGCGCACATCTCCTTTGCGGGCAACCATTAAATCTCCGCTATGTACTTGATGTCTACTTAATCTTTTTACATGTTCATCTGATATAAATAAAAGATTCTCATGATTTACATGGCCGTCCACCATATCTTTTGGCATAATTATTGGCGTTCCAACATCAGAATAATCAGAACTATGCAATTGTGAACCAAATGGGCCTGGAGAAATATTATTACAAATATCCTTCAATCTCACTTTTTCCCACTTCATCTTCCCGCCTCCGGCGTGATGTCGTTCGATTCCGGCGACGTATCGCAATTCTCAAACAGATTGGGCTCATTGTCGAGCATCATTTCGACCAGCACCTTATAATCCAGATATTGAATCCCATACATGCCTTTGCCGATCATCTCCGCCATCCTGCTGTGGTAGTAGATATCCATGGCTTTAAATAGCGAGAGGTTCTTGACCTTGGCAAGGTAGGCAATCAGGCGTTCGTCCAATTCTTCGCGATACATGTATTCCAGCGTTTCTTCGTCCATGATTACACCTCACTGTATTCCTTGAATGTCAGAAGCTGATCGATGGCTTTCTGGGTGATAAAAGCGGTTTGGTCGTAATTCGGGTATGCACGGATTTCTTTTAGTGCCCTCTCACGATCCCAATCCCCCGAATGGTATCTCTCTACAACACGAAAAACCTTATCATTGGCGACTTTACCAGAGATAATATCATATTCTTTATACACATCGGAACAATCCCGACATGCACAAACGAAATCTATCCATTCTATAAGATCGGATTCAAAGATTTTTACCCGTAACGCTGACCAATCTTCATTCATCTCATAGATATTGATCAATGCCTTCTTGTTGTTTCCATCAATCAACGATTTACGTATTGCCCAGAATTCAGCCTGCTTATAGTTTGTTGTTACATAAAAGCCTTTGCCGAAATCGAGTGGACGATAGGAATGTAAAACGTCTGGTTTCTGAACAATCGTTAATGAACCGTGATATACGATCATAGATTCACTCCTCTGTTTGCCATATATTCCTGAATATCATTCACGACGAAACCTACGCTTTGTGTATGTAAAATATCATAAAGAGGCACTAAATACTTACTGACACACCCCTTTTCTTCAATGATCTGATAAATATCCATCGGCGTCCTGTGCCATTTTCTGGCACAGGCATGAATTATATATACCACAAATTCAAAGCAATCCTTACTCATAGCCCTAACTCCTTAAAATTCTTCGAAATCGTATCCATCAGATCGTTGGATTCCGCCTGCAGGGATAAAAGTTCGCGATGGATTTCGGCCATGCGTTCAGAGAAATCGACGCCGTCGTCCTCGACTGGCGCAACGCCGACGTATGCACCAGGTGTCAGCGACCAACCTTTGTCTTCAATTTCTTCGAGCGTTGCGAGTTTACACAGTCCGGAAACATCGGCATAGACGCCATTGCCGAATTTTTCATAGAGCCATTGCGCTTCTTTGGCGATTGTCAGCGTTTCCTCGACCTCAGCGATGCGGTCATCATACGATTGTTGTACGCGCTTTTTATCGCGTTTGGGTGCATCCTCGACCGCATCCTTGGCCTCTTTGCGCAATTCTGCAATCTCATTCTTCAGGGATTGAACGATATCACTAAACGTGCCCTTTCTATTCAGGGTTTCCCGATACTCTGCAATCAGCTTTCTATATTTCTCTGTTTCCCCTCGATAAAGCCACACGATGGCATTCATATTCTTTAACTGCCACTCGCTCCATTCATTCAGCGTGCGATCTACGACTGTGTAGTAATTTCGTGCATCGATAAACAAAACCTTATTCTTTATCTCTTTGGATTTTGCTTTATTAAAAAACCACAGAGAGCACGGCAAGGATTTTGTATAAAAGAAATTGTTGCCAACAGAGATCATCACATCGACGCATCCTGTTTTTATTAGCTTTTCCCGAATGTCTTTGTCTTTTCCCTGGCTGTCGGTTGCTGAAGATGCCATGACAAAGCCTGCCCGACCGCGTTCATTCAGATAGGCGTAAAAATACGATATCCAAAGGTAATTGGCATTGCCAACCTCTTTGTTTTTGTTGACCCCCGACAGTCCAAAGGGGAGTCGACCGGCAGCATCGCAGGATTCAGCCTTGACTTTGTCGACATTAAAGGGCGGATTGGCCATGACGTAATCACAGCGTCCGGCCAGATTGTGTGCATCGTGATAAAACGTATTGGCTTCGTCGCCGGATTTAATCACGCCAGTGAGCCCGTGCACAGCCATATTCATCAGGCAAAGCTGTGCGTTGTATTCGACCTTTTCCTGACCATAAAAAGTCATGGTGTTGTTTGCATTCATCCCTGCAGCATTGACGAAATCCCCACTTTGTATGAACATGCCACCACTGCCGCAGGCCGGGTCGAGCAGTACACCGCTTTGGGGCTCAAGAATATTGACGATCATCTTGACCAGAGATTTGGGCGTAAAGAATACGCCATCATCCGACGCGATATTTTTGGCAAATTTGTTGAGGAAATACTCATAAATTCGGCCGATAATATCCCCACCAACTTCGTCCAGCGCACTGTTGTTAAAGATGCGCAGCAGCTCTGCCAATAGCTCATCCGAGAAATCGGTATAACTCCTCGGCAAAACACCAGTAAGCTGTTCACTTTGTGCCTCGATGAGCATCATGGCGTTATTGACGACTTCCCCCAGGCTGTTCATGGGATGGCCGTCTTTATTAACCAAATTGGCTGCAGCAATATGCTCGGGCAGATTGACCAAATAATCGTATTGTGCCTCTTTGGGCAGGTACAGAGCACTTTTGGCAGCAAAATCGCTGGCTTCCAGGGGCATAACCCGTCCACCGCGCATGGGACGATTCTTCAGAATCTCAGCTTCGACCTTTTTATAGCGGCTATAGGCATAACGCAGAAATATCAACCCCAGTACAGGCATACAGTACTGGTTGGACGTCAACTTTGACCCCTGACGCAGCAAATCGGCAGATTCCCAGAGTTCCGCTTCCAGTTTGCGAACATTAACCATGATACCCCTCTGTGCTTACATCCTATAACACCTAAAGAAACTGTCACCGTCGCATGACTGACAGTCGCCCCAAAAACCGGGTGGATTATACGCATCAGAGCTGTAAGCCGCAAGGTTGGATTACGGGTATCAAATCGCGTTCACAAGCAACAACGACCGCATATCGGCGTGGCCGATAGCGAACTGTAAATGCGACCACATGTGGTTGCACCAATGCGATGTAGCCGTGTGGTCTGCACGACTCTAAGCCTCTGATCAAACCACACATGTGCGTTAATACTGCTTAAAAATCCGGTTCGTTCAATAAGAACAGGCATGAGGGCGAATTTTGGGCGTGTTAGGGGAAAATATATAAATATATTCTGATGGAGGTATGATGGCGAGTTTATCGTATTAATACGATTTAAAGCTAGGCAAGTTTTTGTCCCAAAGATAACTGTAGTCTCGTTATCCTTATCGTTTAAACATTTTTTAGCTGAGACAATATCTTTTCTCTGTATTTTTCTGGTCCAATATAATTGGAATAATGCATGATTTTTATAATTTGATAATCATCAGAAAGAGCTTGATACAGAATTTTATAGGCATCACCTCCAAATGCAATAATGGTTAAGTCTGGATTCAGACAACTGATTTCTTCCTTGAAAATATTGATATTTTCTTGAATAACATCGGGATGATCTATTAGATATCTTTTGACATTTGAAGAGTCTTTGTCAGAATGCTTTTTAATGATGTCCGTCATATAAGCACCGTAAAAACGCGTGCCATTCAAAGCATAGCGAATCTTGTAGTCTTGAGTTCGTCGCGTATCTGGACTGTGGAAATTTCCCCAATAGATTTGATGAGTGTGGGGGACTGGATCATGTTCTGCACAATTGAGGCCAACAAATACATATTTGGGATTTAAAATGTGCAATAATTGTTTTTCGTTATTAAAACAATCAAGGTTTCCAATATTCTTTTTTGTTGTGTCAAATGGTCCTGTCCAGATTGCCCAACTACCGACATCTCCAAAATTATCTTTTAGTCGATTGTAATTCATTAAAGATATCATTGTCTTTAGCACTCCTCTTGTGACTCCAACATTGAATCCGTGAACGCGCTGATGATTTTTAGCTTTTCACGATTGTCTAAACCATTGAAAAATCATCGGTAGTTTGGTGGGCTTTTGCATACATGGTGTATCTCCTTTCTGGCTTCAGGTCTTTAAATCACTCGTTACGAGAGATTAAAATAACCGCCGTGTATTCCAACTGATTAGAGGTAAATGTGCATAGTCACACCCAAAATACAGCACCAAAAGTGTTGACAATTCTTTTGATTATCACTTTTTTAAGGTGATTTTGGGCTTAACTCCAAACATGACTGCTGCGATCCCACCTATACTAGCAGCAACAACTGTACCTATTGTTGCCACGACAGCTAAAAATCGTTTGTTTTCAGAGTCTTTAGTTCCAATCATTTGTGCAACTTCGATCATCTTGTTCTCGATTCGCTCACGTTCTTCAGAGGTGATTGTGTCACTTTTTAATTCTTCTTGTAAAGATGTAATAATTGAACTACATGCTTCGTAAAAATGTTCTTGGCTACTTTTGTTCTCCTTGTAAGTGTTGTTCAAAATATCGTTTTGTGTATTAATAATACTTAATGCTAATTCTTTAAACTGAGGAAATTGTTCAAGTGCTTTCTTTGCAAGTTTCGGGTCTATTTTAGAGAACTCAAGAGCAAATTGAACAGCCTTTTCTTTTGTCATGTCTTTAAATGAATCAATGCCAAGCTTTTCAAGTAATGTCTTTTCATTATTTATTTTTCCCATATTAACAACTCCTTTGGCGTTAAATCATTAAAATGAAGCTAATGAGGGCTGTAAGAACTTTCGAGAGATTGATACAGCGCATTTGGCTATCGCATAAGGCGCGTAGCAAATCACCAACGAAAAATACAGCAACGCCCGCGTATTTGCAAAGCAAATAGCGGACGTCCAAAGCGAGCCGTATGCGCGCAGCGCATAGGCGCGCCTCAAATACAACAACGCCCGCGTATCGCGCTGCGATAGCGGGCGTGAAGGGGCGGGTCTCAGACCCGCCCCACCCAAATAACAATTAAATTACGCATTCACATGTCTGGTCACATTGGCGAGCTGGTTGTAATAGGCCAGGCGTTCGTCGATGTCGCGCTGAGCCAGACCGAAGAGTTTGTCGGCCAGTTCGGGTTTCGTGCGTTTGAGCAGGTTGAAACGGGCTTCCTGGAGGGCGAAGTCTTCGAATTTGGCTTTCGGGGCCTTGCTGTCGAGTTTGAACGGATTGGCGTTCTCGTCGGTCGTCGGGCAGTAGCGATACAGCGGCCAGTAACCGCAGTTGACGGCGTCTTTGATGCGATCCTGGGTCTTGGACATATCGATGCCGTGAGCGATGCAGGGGCTGTAAGCGATGATGAGTGACGTGCCTTCGTATTCTTCGGCTTCCTTGAGGGCCTTGAGAGCCTGGTTGCGGTCGGCGCCGAGGGCGATGGTGGCGACG
>JAEEGL012550875.1_pt1 | contig 12131 bp, 14 predicted proteins | sample 9134231 | NCBI WGS metagenome assembly JAEEGL01 (sample SAMN16246548, study PRJNA631951) | gut metagenome | biome: gut microbiome; feature: rumen; material: fiber-attached | host: Bos | place: Iran: Karaj | collected 2018-10
AATGCTCCGGACAAGGATGCGCTGATCAAGCTGATCGGAAAGAATGCTTACGGGAATGATTGGAATCATATAAAGCACCAGGCAGGACTGAATGCCTGGATTGGGAAACTGGCTGACGGAACGGTGGCTGCGGTTCAAACGATGCCCTGGGATTATAAGCCCTGGGGTTGTGGCGCCGGAGCAAAGGGTTCCTGTAATAATGCGTGGATTCAGTTTGAGATCTGCGAGGACGGGCTTACGGATGCGGATTATTTCAGCAAGGCCTATAAGGAAGCCTGTGAGTTGACCGCTTATCTTTGCAGGATGTTTGGCATTGATCCGAAAGGCAGCGTAACATTTAACGGCGTGAAGGTTCCTACGATTCTCTGTCATGCGGACAGCTACAAGCTGGGACTTGGAAGTAATCACGGTGATGTGCTGCATTGGTTCCCGAAATTCGGTAAGAATATGGACAGTGTACGAAATGATGTTGTGGAGCTCTTGAAGGAAAATGCGTCTGTCGTGAATTCCGGTACTCAGGCTTCTGTCCTGAAGGATCTGTCTGAGGCGGATGCGATCAGGAAGGTAGGTGCTTTGTTCACGGCTGATCAGAAGAAAAGCGGTATCCTGGCATCGGTATCGCTGGCTCAGTTTATTCTGGAATCCGGGTATGGAAAGTCGGAGTTGGCTCAGAATGCCAATAATATCTTCGGGATGAAATGCAACCTGTCCGAAAATACCTGGAGCGGATCCAGCTGGGACGGCAAGAGCAAGTACACGAAGAAGACGCAGGAACAGCACACAGATGGAAGCTATGAGACGATCACGGCAGATTTCCGTAAGTATCCCTGCATAGAGGATTCTATTGCTGACCATTCCGCTTATCTGCTTGGAGCGAAGAACGACAGCAAACTGAGATATGACGGGCTGAAGGGATGCACGGATTATAAGAAGGCAGTCCAGATCATCAAGGATGGCGGGTATGCTACAAGCCTGACCTATGTGGAGAAGCTTTGCTCCATCATCGAGAAGTGGAATCTGACTCAGTATGATGCGAAGGACTCCGGTGGTGATGTGATTCGGTGGTACCGGGTGAGGAAATCCTGGGCAGATGCCAAGAGCCAGAAGGGAGCATATAAAATTCTGGACAATGCGAAGAAGTGTGCGGATCAGAATCCGGGATATAAGGTGTTTGACGCGGACGGTAAGGTGGTGTATGAGCCGAAGGCTGCGCAGGCTGAGGTGAAGGTGCCGTTCTTGGTGAAGGTCAGTATCTCTGATTTGAATATCCGGAAAGGTCCGGGAACGGATTTCGGCAGAGTTCGTTTTATTGAGCCAGGGGTGTTCACTATCATGGAAGTTCGGAGCGGCAAAGGCAGTTCTGCCGGATGGGGCAGGCTGAAAAGCGGGATAGGATGGATATCGTTGGATTTCGTCCGTAGGATTTAAGAATGACGGCTGGTGGAGATATGTTTCTCTGCCAGCCATTTTTTTATTTGTTGCTGAAAACCAGTCTGACACGCGATACGATTAAAGGCATCTTACTGGTGAAGGGAGGTGCCGCCGATGACGACATTTATGAAGAATGGCATTGAAGTTGAAATGCCGGACGATGATGAAAAGTCCAGACAGAATATGATTATTGCCGCGGAGTTCATGGCGAGGATGATCCGGAAATATGGGGATAAGGTTCTGGCGAAAATCGAAGCAAAAGAAAGACAGGAGAGGAAGCTGTATGATGGAAGACAAGATAAGGGCAAGAAATGAAGAACGGCGTGCCAAATTAGATGCTGTGAGCCGCAGGAACATGGAAAAGTGCGCTGCATTTATCGCAAAGATGATTCGGAAATATGGACCTGAGGTTTTGGCTGAGATTGAAGCAGAAGAAAAGGAAAAACAAGCAGTATCAAATAAGTCGGGGTTTGGTAAATGAAGCTACCGCCATTTGTTTTTATGTCACTGAAAGTTATTAAGAACTACGTTATTATGGAATTGCTCAAGTCGGAGACCGCGTAAACAGGCGGCGAATCAGACTTAGTCCTATTTATTCGACCTAAATCTGCAATGGAAGGAGGCGATGCTTATTGATGACGCTGGAAGAGATGAAAGCGGTGGATATACGAACCGTGAGGCGTGAAGATCTTGTGGATATCAGAGATGTTCATATTGACCGTACACTTCCAAAGGAAGAGAGAATCAAAGATTTTATCCGTCAGATCAAGAATCCGTATTGTTACAAGTGCGGGGATGTGGTGGTTAAGGTTGAATTCTCTGATACGGATCTTACTCTTGAAGACTGTATGGAACATTATCTTCGGAATAGGTGGTAGGTATAGCATCCTGATAACCAGAAAAATGTAAATGTAGTTACAGATCAGGTATCTGCAGTTGTCCTTTATGGATGGCTGCAGATTTTTTTTGCCCGAAAGTCAGAAAATGGGCGGTGAAATCTCCTTTGAACATTAGAAGGAGGATTTTTGCCGTGGAAGAATTAAAGGATATCACAAAGATAAAGGTCAACAGGAAGCTTCAAGGTGAAGAGCGTGTCCAGGATTATGAGAAAAGGATAGGCAGCCTGGATCATTTTATGGTAGGCGGAGTGGAAGTCAGATGCATTTACACGGATGATGGTCCATCACTGAATGACAGATTAAAGGAACTGATCAGGACAAGATAATGGTTTTCAAATTATGGCACGGATTTTTGTCTGGAGGCGCGTTATATTGGTAATGTCTCCTTCAGACGCATCCAGCCAATGCGATCCAGAGACAGGGTTTGATATGGCAGCCAGTACGGGACCGCTGTCCATGTTGAACAGGATGGAGTGGAAATCTCCGTACATAAGCGAATAGGACTATGCCCGCGGGCATTCCGTTTATGTATGTATCTTGTTCCTCATGGAGAGCGGTTTCTTATATGGCTGTCTTTTTTGCGAAGGAGGCAGATCATGCAGGAAGGGAAAGAAACGAAGAAAAATGAAGTGGTCCGGGAGAAAAGGCGGATCAGTGGAGACTGGACAAAGTACGGGAAGTTCATGGTAAAAACGACTTTCGGAGATAAGTCTGTCACTGATCTGATGATCCTTTATGCGGAACGGGTTGCTTCACTGAGATATTAAAGGAGAATCTGATGAAGCTGAGAAAAGAGATATACAGGACAGCGATGTACCTGAGGCTGTCTAAAGGCGATCTGGATGTTGACGGTCTTGATAAATCTGAGAGCAACAGTATTACGAACCAGAGGATGATCGTTGAGAACTTCCTTGAAAAGAATCCTGACCTAAAGCTGGTGGATACCTATGTAGATGATGGTTTTACCGGTACGAACTTTGACAGACCTGAAATGAAGCGGATGATGGCGGATGTGGATGAAGGAAAGATAGACTGTATTGTTGTAAAGGATCTGTCCCGCTTCGGACGTGAGAGGATAGAAACTGGAACATATATCGCAAAAACATTCAAGGCGAAAGGAATCCGTTTCATAGCAATCAACGATCATTATGACACGCTGACGGCTGACGGATCGGAAACGCATATCGTCATGCCTATCAAGGCTCTGACGAACGATAACTTTTCCAGGGATATTTCCACAAAGGTGCGTTCCAGTCAGGAAATCAAGAGGGAGAAAGGTGAGTTTATCGGGGCGTTTGCACCGTATGGCTACAAGAAGGCTGCGGATAACAAGAATCTTCTGGTGCCGGATGAGTATGCAGCAAAGATCGTGGCTTCCATATTTGCAGATAAGCTGGAGGGAATGAGCGCTAACGCGATAGCACAGAAGCTGAATGATGAAGGCGTCCTTTCACCTCTGGAATATAAGAAGAAACAGGGGCAGAAGTTTACTACAGGATTCAAAAGCGGCAGGAAGGCTCTTTGGTCTTCCCAGACGGTGATCAGGATATTGAAGGATGAAGTATATGCCGGTGTTCTGGCACAGGGCAAAAGGGCGAGGGTCAGCTATAAGGTGAGAAAAGAGATCCGCAGGCCTAAGGATGAATGGATCCGAATTGAGGATACCCATAAGGCGATTGTCAGTCGTGAGACATTTGATTCTGTGCAGCTGATGATGGACAGGGATACGATTAAGGCACCTGATGGCGGTATATCTTTATTTGCCGGAATGCTTTTCTGCGGTGACTGCGGAAAGAGCATGGTGAGGCGGGTTGACAGCAGGAACCGTGAACGAAGCGCTCATTATATCTGCTCTAACTACAATAGGAATAAAGAATGCAGCCGGCATTCTATCTGCGAGGATGATCTGAAGGAAGCGGTTGAGGGTTTCCTTCGTGACCATATCGACAAACTGGCGAATGCCAGAATAATGTCCCAGAGCATTGATTTTTTGGAAATCGGATTCGAGGCGGCGGCTGAGCATGACAGGGATATTGTAAAACTGAAGGAAGAACTTCTCAGGTGTAGCACATTGAAATCTTCACTGTATCAGGATCTGAAGGAAGGCATCATCAACGAAAACCAGTTCAATCGATACCGTGAGGAATATACAAACAGGGAAATGGCTCTGCAGGAAGCAATCGAAGAACAGGAAAGGGTTATCAGGGATATCTATGACGGAAAGATTGCTTCTGGGGTTCAGCTGGAAGAGATCCAGGGAGAAATGAACATTTCAGGACTCAGCCGGACGGCGCTGGTTACCTTCATTGACAGGATTCTTGTATTTGAGGGAATGAAGTTGGAAATCGTCACGAAGTATGACGCAGTTATCGATAAGGTTGTCCGTATCAATGACGGTATCAATTACGGGTGGAAGGAGGCTGTGTAAATGGCAAGAAGGGCAAATCGATATAACGCTGTTGCATCTGCTTCTGATCGGATTCAGGCTGCTCCGGAGAAATCCTTCAGGGCGGGACTGTATGCAAGATTATCTGTGGAGATAAATGAGAGGCCGAGCAATTCAATCCAGACTCAGCTTGATATCATGCATGGGTATGTGAATAAGCATCCGGAAATAATAGAAGCGTTCGAGTATGCTGACAGCGGTTTCTCCGGCACAAATTTTGAGAGGCCGAATTTTAACAGACTGATGGATGACGTCCGGTCGGGAAAAATCAACTGTATCCTTGTAAAGGATCTGTCCCGGTTCGGAAGGGATTATCTTGAAACTACGAATTATATTGAGATCATCCTTCCATTCCTGGGCGTCCGGTTTATATCCGTCAATGATCATTTTGATACAGATGCGGCCTGCAATGAGAATAAAACCTTGGAGATCGCACTGAAGAATCTGGTCAACGATATGTACGCAAAGGATGTTTCCAAGAGGGTTTCTACAGTCCGCAGACAGGAAGTGGAGAGGGGAAAGTTCACCGGCAGCAATGCACCGTATGGGTATGTGGTGGATGACAAAGATCCGCTCAGGCACTTCCTGATAGATGAACCAGCGGCAGAGGTAGTAAGGGATATGTACCAGATGGCGGATGATGGGATGTCTGTCCGGGAAATATCGCTGGAACTGCAAAGGCGGAATCTTTCCATTCCGGGGCAGTACCTGAAGACGGGGCATCTGTATCAGGAAGAAGGAGATGAGGTGCATATCTGGCATATCGGAACCATAGCCAACATTCTCCGCAAGGAAGAGTATATTGGAAACCTTGTCCATGGCAGGCGGCGGTCAAGGCTGTATGAGAATGAGAAACGGCATTTTACGGATAAGGATGAATGGGTCATAACTGAAAATGCCCATGAACCTATTGTCAGCCGCGAACAATATGACCGTGTGAGGGCAAAGTTTGAGAAGAAGGTGAAAGACAGCACATTCTCCTCAGACCGTGGTGCCGGAGTAGCGAAGAAGCAGGACAAATATGCAGGCCTGCTGTTCTGCGGTGAGTGCGGGAAACGCCTCCGGTTTAATTCACGAATGGGAAGGCAGGAATCAGATACCAGCCGGACATACTTCTACCAGTGCTGTAATACATATGACTTGTCCAATCAGGGATACTGCAGCGTGAACATTATGGAGAAGATGCTTGATAAGGTCGTGATGGAAGCCCTGAAAATGCAGGTGCAACTTTTTTCTGAAAAGGGGATCACGACAGACTGGTGCAGGGAGGAAACTGAAAAGAAAATAAAGCCTGCACAGAACCGGGTGAAGAAGATCCAGGCGGAAATCTCCACGCTGGAATACGAGGACTTCGAGATGCATGGAAGATTTGGTGTTGGAGAGATCAACCGTGAGGAAATGACTGCATACCAGAAATCATCTGAAAAGAAGATGGCGAAACTCAGGGAGCGGCTTTCCGTAGCGGAAGACAAGGAGTCTGAAATCCGTAGGGATTGGAATGATTTTACTCACGGCATTGAGGCTCTGTACCGCGCGAATGGTAAGAGGAAGCCGGACAGGGACACTCTGTTGACTCTGATCAGGAAGATCACCATCAAACATAGTGGAGAATTTACGATTGAATGGAATTTTGACCGCAAGTTCAAGCCTGTAGATGGAAGCTACGTGAAAGGGGCGAAGAAGATATGAAGAAGGTGGCATTATATATGAGGCTTTCAAAAGAAGATGAATATATCCGTGATGAAAGCAACAGTATCTCCAATCAGAGGGCGTTCCTTCATAAGCATATCCGCGCTATTCCAGAACTAAAGAAAATGGAAGTCCTGGAGTTTAAGGATGATGGATATACCGGGAAGAATATGAATCGTCCGGGGATGCAGGAACTTTTGGATATGGTGAAGGCGCAGAAGATAGCATGTATCGTTGTGAAGGATATCAGCCGCTTTTCCAGAGATCATCTGGAAACCGGGAAATACCTAGAACAGATTTTTCCGTTTATGGGTGTCAGATTTATTGCGGTCAATGACAATTATGACAGTAAGGATTTTGCCGGTGGTATTGGAGAGATTGATGTAGCGTTCAAGGGAATCCTCTATGATTTCTACAGTGAGGATCTGTCGCAGAAGGTGAAATCCTCTTTGGCGGCACGTAAGGCGAAGGGAAACTACACGGCTTCCGTTGCGACATATGGTTATAAGAAAGATCCAGAGAAGAAGGGTCATCTGATCGTGGATGATGAGGCGGCGGAGATTGTTAAGCGGATTTATCGGGAGTATCTGGAAGGCAAGGCAATTTACAAGATCGCCCAGGGATTGAATGATGATGGGATCGTGGCTCCGTCCATCCACTTGAAAAGGAAAATCGGGAACGGATATATCCGCCACAATGCAACGCTCCTTTGGACAACGGTATGTGTCCGAAGGATGCTCTGTAACCAGACTTATCTGGGACATGTGGTGTATCACAAGTACGAACAGGAATCGGTAGGCGGAAATGATAAGAAGATCCTTAATCCGGATGAGTGGAAGGTCGTTAAAAACATGCATGAGCCGCTTGTCAGCCAGAAGGATTTCGATAAAGCACAGAAGCGTCTTCAGAGCAATAAGAAAGTGAAGAGGGTATATCCGAAGCATTGCCTGTCCGGAATGGTGGAGTGTGGAATCTGTGGACATAATATGCGGCACGCAAACAACGGCAGACCGAAGTATGAATGCGCCTTTACTTACTTCAACATCAACCATAAGCATGACAGGAATTCCATCATCGATGTAGATATCGAGGCTGCTGTGCTGTCAGCAATGCAGAAGGAATTTGATCTGAAAGCGGAGTCGGAGAGTATCTGTGAGGAACGGAAAGAGCGGCAGCAGGGCAAGATACATGATGCGCAGAAGCGGCTGAAAGAGATGGAACGGTCCCTGGAGCAGCTATATGAGGACCAGCGGGAGTCCTTTGAAGCTTACAAGGCTGGAATGACGGAGAAGGATACCTTCCTTCAACAGAAGCAGATGTATGAACAGCTGGAAGAGCGGCTGAATGAGAAGATCCGGATGCAGAAGGAAGCTGTGGAGAAGCTTGAAGATGAGGCGGATGCCATGCCTAGCGGATTATCTGTCAGTATGGGAGAAATCCAGGCTGACCGTCTTACGAGGGAATTGACGGAAGCATTTGTGGATAAAGTTCTTGTCTGGCCGGGACAGAAGATTGAGATACGGTGGAAATTCAAGAAGTGATGAAGCATCGGGGTGTCTGAGGGCATCCCGATTTTTCTATTTTGGGGACTATTCAGAAAACGTATATTATGGTAGAATATCTTATGCGAATCGTATAATTTTATTATAGAGTGATTGAGGGAAGAAAATGGTCACAAACAATATAGAGATTGATATAAAGGTAAAATGCGTTGAAGAACAGATGACGCAGGCAAAGCTGGCTGAAAAGGTTGGCACGCCGGCTTCCTATGTGAATAAGCTGATAAAGCGTGAAGAAGGGGTTGTGAATAACACCTTCGTTAAGATGCTGGAGGCTCTGGGATATGACATAGAGCTTCATTATGTGAAGCGCGAAAAAGACCAATAAAAAGATTGGAGGTATTGTGATGCAATACACAGATATGGAAAAGCAGGTTCTTTCATTGATGGAAAGAACAGATTTTAAGAACTTATCAAAGAGTGACATAATCAGCTATGCTTCAAAGCTGAATGAACTGCGTCCCGAGGTGGCTTCACAAGTACTGGCACAGTTTCCTGAGCTTGCAGGTCTGATTAAATCATCGTTATCTGAGTATAAAGATATACTTGAAAAGATTGTGGCGAGTGATGATGAAAGTACAAATCAGGTATATGGAATTCTGAATAAAGAACTGGAAGCAGCAGGGGATAGTAGGCGAGAGTATATAGAATTCGCAGACAAGGTTCGTGCTGATTTGAGTAAGTGTCTTGATAATCCAGATCTTTCTCCGGAACAACAGAAGGAGATAAGAGACCAGGAAATGGAAATATTGCGAATGGTTGATAAAAAAGATTCAGAGATAAGAGACCAGGAAACAGAAGCGGTCCATTTAGCAGACAAGAAAGATTCGGAGAAAAAGGCATTTAATTGGAAAGTAATTGGAGCAGCAAGTTTTGCTGTTCTGACAGCTATCGGCATAGGCGCAAGTGCCTTGGGCGGTAACTTCAATATTAAGTTACCAAAGAAATCATAAAACAATTAACGGAGGATATGGCAATGGCATATGAAACACCACTCACGATAGCAGAGGTAATGAAGGATATTTCTGCAAATAAATATGTTCTTCCATCAATCCAGAGGGAATATGTGTGGGACACTACGCAGATTGAAACTCTTTTTGATAGTCTAATGCAGGATTATCCAATAGGAGCTTTCCTTTTCTGGGAGATCAGTAAGGATAAACTGGGTGACTATGATTTTTATGAGTTTCTGAAGAACTATCATGAAAAGAACTCCGTCCATAATAAAAAGGCTGACCTTAAAGGTGCAGATGGTGTGACAGCCGTTCTGGATGGACAACAGCGTCTCACTTCGATTTATATTGGCTTAAAGGGGACATATGCCTATAGGTTAAAGTATAAACAGAAGAAAAATGATAACGCTTATCCTGTGAGAAAACTGTATTTGAATCTGATTGATACCGCCAAGGATGGCACCAATAAATATGATTTTGAGTTTAAGATCTGTGACACAGTGAAAAACACATCTGAAGAATATTGGTTTGAAGTCGGTAAGATTCTGGAGATGGATGATCTCGGAGATGTTGCTACATATGTGACGGACAATATCAGTTTTTCCGAAGAGTTCAGTTATACCAAGCAGCAGGCGAAGTTTGCGACTAATACACTGTCCCAGCTGCATAAGGTGATCCACACATCCCTTACGCTCAGTTACTACAAAGAGAAAACAGATGAACTGGATAAGGTTTTGAATATTTTTATTCGTGTCAATAGCGGCGGTACCGTTCTTACATACTCAGACCTTTTGCTTTCTATTGCTTCTGCACAGTGGGAGAATCACGATGCAAGAGAGGAAATCACAGATTTTGTTGAGGATGTAAATGCCATCGGTGGTGGATTCAGGATCAACAAAGACTTTGTACTTAAAACGGCGCTTGTATTATCTGATTTCCCGGATATTGCATTCAAGGTTGATAATTTCAACAAGCCTAACATGATGAAGATTGAGGCGAACTGGGATAAAATTAAGAGGGCAATCAAGCAGTCTGTTAATCTGGCATCCTCTTTTGGATATACGGGTGAGACGTTGAGTTCTAATAACGCTCTGATACCGATTGCCTACTATCTTATGACGATTGGAATGCCAGATAATTTTGTTGATTCAAGCAGCACCAAGGATAATCGTGCGAAGATCAAGAAATGGCTTATTATGGCATTGCTTAAGAAAGCATTCAGCGGTCAGCCTGATAATGTTATACGGCCAATAAGGGATATCCTTCGGGAGAATGGTACAAATGACTTCCCGATTGAGGCTATCATTGATAAATTCAAAGGAACCAACAAATCTATTCAGTTTAGCGAAGATGATATTGATGAGTATCTTCTTAAACTCAGATATGGTGCAAGAGAAACGCTGTCAACTCTTATGCTTCTATATCCGTCACTTGATTTCAGCAATAAGTTCCATGAGGATCATATGTATCCGAAGAGTAAGTTCAGAAAGAACTATCTGAGAAAGAAGGGTGTGCCGGAAGAAAAACTGGATCAGTACATTGAGACTGTTAATGATATAGGTAATCTACAGTTGCTGGCGGCACAGCTTAATGAAGAGAAACTAACTACAGATTTTGATGTGTGGTTTGCAGAACAGTATAAGACAGATGCAGATAAGATTCAGTATCGGACGATCAATATGCTTCCGGACATGGAATATTCATACGCTAACTTCCTTCAGTTTGTGGAGCAGAGGAAAGCTAAACTGAAGACCGAGCTTATGAAGATACTGCTCTGATATTTGTGGAGTGGGTCACTGTGATAGGTTATCGAAGAATTATAGAAAGTGTAGGATCATAATTATTGAAGCAATTAAAAGATAAGGAATACGAAGAGTTTCAGCAATATCTGTACAACAAGTCGCATGGATATATCTGGACGCCTGATACGCTTGAGATGATCTGCAGCGGGAATGAATATGATCCTGAGAGAATAGGAAAGCAGATGCTGGAGATGAAGGTCAAGCTTCTGAACGAGCATATTTCCCATATGTTGAGCGATAAGCGGAAGAAGTATGTTATCAGGAGTCTGAGGAAGGGCGAAACAGCTTTGCTGAAAGATTTCCTATATGAAGCGATCTTTATTCCGGAAGGTGTGGAGGCCCCTGACAAAGATATTGTTGAAAAGCCGGAACTGAGAGTTTATACAGATGATTTTGGCAGTCGTAAGGGCGATAACTGTCTGGTGGCTGATTTTGGCGGGAGAGTGGTTGGCGCTGTCTGGACACGCATAATGGATGATTACGGCCATGTAGATGATAATACTCCGTCATTTGCAATTTCTCTGTATAAGGAGTACCGCAAGCAGGGCATTGGTTCGCAGCTGATGGTGAAAATGCTGGAACTGCTGAAGTGGCAGGGATATGAGAAGGCATCATTGGCAGTGCAAAAGGCGAACTATGCTGTAAAAATGTATGAGAATGTCGGTTTTAAGACTGTAGATGAGAATGCTGAAGAATACATTATGGTATGTGAGTTATAGGAGAATCAGAAAATGGCATCAAGCAAAGAGTACCTGGATTATATATTGGAACAGTTATCTGAATTAGATGAAATCACATATAAAGCCATGATGGGCGAGTACATCATTTACTACAGAGGAAAGATTGTCGGTGGCGTTTATGATGATCGTTTCCTGGTCAAGCCGGTGAAGGCAGCGAAAAACATGATGCCAGAAGCAGAATTGGAATTACCGTATGAAGGAGCAAAGGAAATGCTCCTTGTAGACAGTATTGAAAATAAGGAGTTCTTGAAAGAACTGTTGGAAGGAATTTATGACGAACTTCCAGCTCCAAAGAAAAAGAAATGAGGATAGCCTATAGTACGGCGAGAATCATATGGCATCTGTGATGCAGTCTGGTATGCTCTGCTATGGGACGAACGCAAAGAGACCTGATCGAAAAACTTTTTGAAAAAAATTGTATCACAGGGTTGACACGAGCGGGTAGCGGCAAGACCCGCTTTTTCGTGAAGCCGAATTTGATGCAGATGCATAGTTCCTATGTAGTTACCGACCCGAAAGGCACGGTTTTGGTTGAGTGCGGGAGGATGCTTAAAAAGGGCATTCCGGATGTCGATGATGATGGAAATATCAAGAGAGATGACAAAGGGAAAA
>JAEEGL013568726.1_pt1 | contig 12131 bp, 5 predicted proteins | sample 9134231 | NCBI WGS metagenome assembly JAEEGL01 (sample SAMN16246548, study PRJNA631951) | gut metagenome | biome: gut microbiome; feature: rumen; material: fiber-attached | host: Bos | place: Iran: Karaj | collected 2018-10
CCATTGTTAGTGAAGATGAGGTTCTGGTTAAGCCCCGTGTTAGCCTCACCCATGTCCCAATAGGTGAACTCAATCCCGTTGACCACCTGCGTACCAGTAGCCTCTGCACCCGGCCAGCCACCGTTCAGGTCGTTCACGTCGCCCCACTGGTAGAGACGAATCTCATCCCACGAGGTCTTGTTGATGATGAACACTGCGTAACCGTCATGCGTCGGACCAGCCGTTATCTCCACTACACCGTCAGCGGTGACACGCAGGAAGAGGTCGTGGTCGATGGTGTAGGCGAAGTCTGCCAGCTGGATGCCGGCACCATTGTTATTGAAGATGAGGTTCTGGTTAAGACCCGTGTTGGCCTCGCCCATGTCCCAGTACTTATACTGCTGACCGTTGATGGTCTGCACACCCGTAGGAGCTACGCCGGGCCAATCACCGTTCAGGTTGTTCACGTCGCCCCACTGGTAGAGCGTGATGGCATCCCATCCCGTCTCGTCGATGACATAGACCACGAAGCCGTCGTGCTCAATCTCAGGGCCGTCAGCACCCCAGTAATAGCTCTCCCAACGCTGTCCCCAGATGTTGGTAAACGTACCCACTGAGGGGTTGTTGTTGTGGACTGCCAAGGCAGCCTTGTCACCCAGCTGGGCCTCATTGCCCTGCTTGACAGAATAGAAGCGGAAACCGTCGGCCAGCGTCTTACCGTTCTGGAATGCAGCAGGATCAAGATAGATGCCCCACTTGGCATTGCTCTTCTCTGCCTTTGTCAGCTTGTAAGCCTCGTCGAGGACAGGTACCTGATACTTGCCGTCAGCATCGGGGTCCAGTGAGTTACCGTTGAATGGGCCAATGATGTATATCTCCTCGTCGGCAGTGGTGCCAAAGGGAGCAATGTATTCCAACAGGATGCGGTCGGCACGCGTCTCAAACTGCTGTCGCTCATGCTCGAACACAATATCGTCGTTGCTCTTACAGCCCGTCATGGAAAGTAAAAGCGTGAAAAGGTAAAAAGGTAAAAGACCCATTACCATTCTTTTTGTCATTTTGACTATGTTCTTATTCATAATACTCAGTTTTTATATTATCGTTTAAAGTGCGGTAGCAAATAATACACTATTCACTTTTCACTTAGTAATTGGGATTCTGGATGAGTCCTGGGTTCACGGAAATGGCACTGGCAGGCAGCGGATACCACTCGTACTTGCGGTCGCGCTTGGCTGCCATCTGTCCGTAGCCATCCTCAGAGGTACGTCCCCAGAACCACCATTGGCCCTGAGTGAACTTGTCGTAGCGGCGGAGGTCCGTGCGACGGCGGTTGCCTTCACAAAGATATTCCTTACCCCACTCAGAGAGCATCCAATCCATATCGAAAGCATTGAATCCAGGGCCAGGAATGCTCAGCGCAGCAGTCCGGTCACCGCTCTTGAAGTAACGTTGGCGAACTGCATCCACATACTTCTTAGCCTCAGTAGCATTACCCTTGCGCATCTCGCACTCCGCTACATTCAGATAAGCCTCGGCCAGACGGAACTGCACGTCGTCAATGTCCTTGAAGCCCATGCCCGTTTCAGCTGGGTAGAGCGGATACTTCATCATACGGATACCTGAGTTGGTCTCACCCCAACGGGGACTCATCACCGGTTCCAGATCATGTCCCATGTTCTGGAACGTACCTACCTGGTCAACATATACCAGTTCCTGTCCGTCGCGATCAGCGTCGGCCAGCAGCGGGCTGCCCGTACCGTAGTTGGCCTTCATGGCACCCTTCAGGAACATTCCAGGACCATGTGTGCCGGTGGCTGCGTCATAAACGTAGTTCTGCTTACGGATGTCGCGGTCGTCGAATCGCTCGTAGGGAGCACCCAGTTTGTCACCATAGTCCGTCAGAAAACACTTGGCACCAATAGAACCTCCAGTGGGCTGAATGGTTCCCGTGTTGTCGTAGGAAGGAACAAGGCATACGCAGTTCCATGCACCAATACCGCCGTAGTTGTCCATGCCGTTGCAGTATTCTGCATAGTTGTAGGGCATCATGGCCATCGTACGGATATTGCTGATGGCATTGGTAGCACCCTTTCCGTCTTCAGCTGCCAGCGCAAAGATGACTTCTGGACACTTCACGTTATCCACACTGAAAATGTCGCGCCAGTTGTCGGCTAGTTGGTAGCTGCCATATTTGCCTTCGATAATCTCCTTCGACAGCGTCTCGCACTCATCATAGTGCTTCTCACCGATAAAGATTTCAGCATTGAGCATCAGACGGGCTTTCAGCAGACGGTTCATTCCCTGGTTGGCACGATTGACGAGCGCATGTTGGCTGTCGTCCTTACCCAGCAGAGCCCACGTCTCATCCAACTCTGTTGCTATGAATTCATAGATTTTCTTGCACGAGGTGTTCCAATCAGCATCAGCCGTTCCAGGCACATCACTGCTGGCCGATGTGTTCAACGGCAGTGCGCCGCCCCACAACTCAAACAGGCAGTAGTAGTTCCAGGCGCGCAGCGTGCGCACCTCAGCAACATACTGGCCCAGTGTAGCCTCCGACATGCCCAGGCTGCTGGCACTCAGGCCCTCCAGGTCGCTGAGTAGCAGGTTAGCCAGTCCGATACCCGTCCAGGCATCTCTCCATGCATTCTCAATGATAGGGGTCTCAGTGCCCCAGTTCTGCCAGGACAGCACGGTCTTTGCGGCCTCGTCCCAGCCCCACAGTCCACCATTCCATACGCGCCAGGTAATCTGGTCGGCAGGATACTCAGAGAGGTGGAAGAAGTTCTCACCAGCCAGCGTTGATGACGTCTGGTTGTAGATGGCAGCCACTGCACCCTGCACACTGGCCTCATTCTGGTAATAGGATGAAGCATCAATGCGGTCGTAGGTCTTCTCGTCCAAATCGGTACAAGCGACCGTTAAAGGTAAAAGGGTCAAAAGGTAAAAAGGTAAAACACCCATTACCGTCCTTTTTGCCGTTTTAACTATATTTGTATTCATATCGTTATCTTTTTTCTACTTTTCACTTTTTCACTATTTCACTTTTTCACTTTATTAGTGAAAACGTACCGTTACGCCCAGTGTCAGGTTGGTGGCCTGCGGATAGGCGCTGTTGGTATCTACACCCGGGGTAATGCCGTTGCTGTTGACAACCGACGGGTCATTACCCTCATACTTGGTCAGCGTAAAGAGGTTCTTGGCGGAGAGATAGACACGCAGGCTCTCCAAAATGTTGCGATTCTTCGGCGAGAAGGTATAGCCCAGGGTAACATTATCGAGTTTGACGTAGTCGCCCTTCTCCAGGAAGTAGCTGCTAATGATGCTACCGCCCGACTTCACGTCAGCATAGTCGGTATAGGCAGTACGCAGCACGTTGTCGGTACCGCAGCCCTGCAAGCCCATGCCATACTTACGCATATTGAAAATCTCGTAGCCGAGGGCAGAACGCACCAGCATGCTCAGGTCCCAATTCTTATATCTGAAGGAGTTGCTCCATGACAGGAAGTGCTTCGGGGCACCATTGCCGATGTTGCGTTTCCATGCAGGGTCGGCCTGTGCGGCAGGCTGTGGGTTGCCATTGTTGTCATAGACCATCAGCAGGCCGTTTTCGTCAATTCCGGCATGCTCGTAGCCATAGAACTGTCCCATCTTGCCACCTTCCTCAATGCGGAAGAAGTACTCACTGGTACCCAGTCCGGGCTTCTGGTAGAGATCGAGCCAAGCCATCTGGTAGGTATCGCTTGAGAGCTTCGAGAGTTTCGTCGTGCCACTGCTCCAGTTCACGCCTGTGGTCCACTGGAAGTCCTTGCTCTTGACAGCGTCAAACTCCAGGCTGGCTTCCAGACCCGTGTTCTTCGTCGTACCAACGTTCACCAGAATGGTGCTGTAGATGAACGGGGGCTGCGGGGCACGATAGTTGTAGAGCAGGTCCTTTGAACGACGGTCGAAGTACTCAATGCTACCACGCAGGCGGCTGTTCAGTGTCACGAAGTCAATTCCCACATTAAAGGCTGTGGATTTCTCCCAAGCCAGGTCGGGGTTGGCGTTCAGTGTCGGTGCATAGCCATTAATCCACTGTCCGTTCATGTAATACTGTCCGTAGCTGCCGTAAGTGGGCAGTGACTGGTAGGGACCAAAATCCGAGCGACCGGTCACACCGTAGCTGATACGCGGCTTCAAACTCTGGAATGTCTGCCCGAGGCTCTCCCTCAGACCTGGTGTCTGTACCACTTCCCATGCCACAGAGGCTGAGGGGAAGTTACCCCACTTCTTGTTGACACCAAACTTGGTGCTACCCTCATGGCGTAGTGAGGCTGACAGGTAGAGCATGTCATTATAGTTATAGTTCAGACGTCCGAAGAAACCGATAAGCGTGCTCTCCGTGGTTCCAGCATACATGTTTGCCTTACCGTCCTTCAGGTAAGTACCATTACCAATGCCCCAGAAGCTCAGCGCGTCATAGACAAAGCCGGAGTTCTCGAGGTAGTTCGTTTCGTAGTGAGAGCGTTCCCAACTGTAACCCAGCACAGCCTTCAGCTGGTGGCGGTCCAGGGTCAGCGTATAGTTAATGAGCCACTCCAGACGGTTGGTCCACCAACGCTCATTCCTGATATTGGCCGAGCCGTCATAGCCGTCCCAGTAGCTAGCACTCGATGTGGTAGGTGTGTAGTAGTTGGCCTTTAAGTCGTTATACTGCAGAGCATAGCTGAGCGATGTGTTCAGGTAGTGCTGGTCCAACTGCAGCAGGTTGAGCTTCACGTCGGCATTGCCCAACACGTAGTTACGGTCGCCGTTGCTCACGTTCTCCTTCAGGTCGTTCACAGGATTGTGGATGCCTGATGGTGAGGTGGGCTGGTAGTAGGTACCGTCAGGATTCTTCACTGGGATGGTGGGGTTCATGGTCAGAGCGGTGTCAAACAGTCCGTCGTTGCCCCAGTCTTCTTTCACCTTACGGTAAGAGAGCGAGGCATTGAACTGTACCAGTCCGTTAAGCACACGCTGCTCACCCACAAAACGGGCACCATATTCCTCACGCTTCGACACAATGTCGAGACCATTGCCGCTCTTGTAGTTAACAGAGGCACCGAAGTAGCCGTTCTTTGTCGAGCTGTCAATGCTCAGATACTGGTTGAGCGTATAGCTGGCCTTGCGGGTTATCTCGTCCCACCAGTTGGTGTCACCACCGTAGTTCTGTCCACGGCGTGAGCGGATGAACTCTTCGGTTGAAAGAATCTCGGGTTTAGGCTTAGCAATATTTATACCCACGTAGCTGTCGTACGTCACGTTGGTTACACCCTGTGTGCCAGAGCCTTTCTTTGTGGTTACAAGGATAACGCCGTTAGCACCACGCGTACCATAGATAGCAGCCGAACCAGCATCCTTCAGTACGGTGATTGACTCCACGTCCTGCGTAGCAATGTTACGCAGGTCACCACCAGCAATACCATCGATTACCACCAGCGGCCCGTTGCTTGCCGTCAGCGAACCGGCACCACGAATCTGAATATTGGTCATGCCGTTGGGGTTAGCCTCGTTGGTGGCTGCCACGTTCAGGCCCGTCACCTTACCGGCAATCAGCGCCATGGGGTCGCTGGCCGTACCTTGGTTAAACTGCTCCTTGCTCACCTGAACCACCGAGCTTGAAATCTCTTTCTTGGCCATTGAGCCGTAGCCCACGACCACCACTTCGTTCAGCTGAGCCACATCCTCCTGCAGGGTAATGTCCAGTCCGTCCTTGGCTTTCACCTCCTGCGGCACGTAGCCAATGTAGGTGATGACCAGTGTTGAACCTTCCTTGCAGGAAAGCTTAAAGTTACCGTCAAAGTCTGTGACGGTACCGTTCGATGTTCCTTTCTCCATGATGCTGGCACCAATGACGCCCTCACCTGTCTCGTCCTTCACATTACCACTAACGGTAATCTGCGCCGAAACACTTAAGGAGAAAACTGCAACCGCTATCATCATGAGTAAGCGGAGGCATTGATTCTTAGTTTTTTTCATTGTCATCATATAATTATATTTAAAATAAAGAAATATGTATTCTCATTCTCTCATCTTCATCTTTTAATGTTTAATCTTTCATCTTCTCTACCCTCACGGCTGCTCCTCCGCTGCGGGCCAGGCTCAAATGAAGCACGCTCTCTCTGTTGACCTCCATCTGGCGGATGGTTATGGCATAGGGATTGTGCTCATAGTCGGCATCAGGACCGTCCTCGTAGATGATGGCACGATAGCGGGCGCCGGCGTCCAGAAAATTCAGGGGAATATCCATCTGACGCGCCTCCTCATTAGTTATACAGCCAATAAACCAGCGGTCGCCGCCCTTCTGCTGCATACCTTCACGATAGGAAGCACGCTCCTGACGCGCCACACTGACATACTGGCCTATCTCTCCGTTCAGCACCAAGGTCTTGCGCCACGTGGTAGGACAGCTCTCAATGAACGACAGCGCCGGTTGTCCTTCGTAGTTCTCAATGGCGTCGGCAGCCATCTGCAACGGACTGTAGATGACCACAAACTCACCAAGCTGCTTGGCCAGCGTGCTGTGAGGATGGGTGCCGGGCACTATCTCCGAGAAGTTGAAAATGGCGGGTGTGAAGTCCGTAGGACCGGCCAGGCATCGGGTGAAGGGCAGCGTCACGGTGTGGCTAGGCGGGTTGCCGCCTCTCCTGTCCCATGCATTGTATTCCTGACCGCGGACACCCTCCTGCGTCATCAGGTTCGGCCATGTGCGCTGAATGCCAGTAGGCATGGCGGGCTCATGGTTGTCAATCATGATGTGGTACTTGGCAGCGGTCTCTATTACCTTGCGGTAGTGGCGGATGCCATACTGCGACTTGGCCAGCTCTTTTCCATCGAAGAGATGACCCACATAGCCTGTCTTCACGGCACGGATGCCCAAGCGCTCAAACCAGGCAAAGGCAGAGTCCATCTCTTCCTCTAAGAGTGCAGCACGTCCCCAGGTCTCGGTGTGACCGATGAAGCGCACTCCCTTCGACAGTCCATAGCGGCAAACTTCCTCCATATCGAAGTCGGGGTACGACTTCAAGTATGTGACAGTCTCTCCCTCTCCCCAGCCCGGGTTCCAACCCTCGGCCAATACACCGCAGAATCCGTGACGGGCGGCAAAATCAATATATCTCTTTACGTTTTCTGTGGTTGCTCCGTGTGCACATCCCATCTCCCACGTGTTCTGTTTCTTGTGGATGCTCCACCAGATGCCTATGTAGCGGCCGGGCTCAATCCACGACGTATCACTAATCCTGGAAGGCTCATTCAGGTTCAGCATAAGGCGTGTGGTCATCAGCTCACCTGCCGTCTTACCTATTATAATAGTACGCCAAGGGGTCTTCGTCTCTCCCTCACAATACACCTTTACCCCACTCTGCCAAGGAGTGAGCGCAGCGCGCAAACAGGCAGCGCCCCTTACGGCCAAGTTCAGACTCGCGTAATCTTCCAGAGCAGCCTCATGGATGGCAAGATAGAGTGAGTCCTCATATTCTATGGTAAGCGGCGTGCAGACAGTGTCCTTCTTGCTCAGCAGGTCACAGGTATAGATACCCTCGAAGTACTCCGTGCGGTTGCTGGGAATCGACCAAGCCTCGGCATCATGTGCCAAGGTTATCTCGGTCAATTCGTCCAGAATGCAATACTTTTCACCTTGTTTTTTACTGGGAAGTATATAACGGAGGCCTACTCCGTCATTGAATACACGGAACACGACATCCATCTGTCGGCTACTCTTTTCCGTGAAACTGACCGTCAGTTCGTTGTAGTGATTGCGCACCTCCTGTTCCTCGCCCCAGGGCTGAGTCCATGTCTCATCTTTCGTGTCGTAGCGTTTGCCAGTCAGTTTGACGTTGTCACCCAACAGCCCACAGTCAAGTTGGAACCCAAGGTGTGAGGGGGCTATGAGTGTCTTGCCTGCATACTGCACGGTGTAATAAGGTTTGCAGGACTTCACGCCGACGGTCACCTTCACGGTACCGTCGGGCGAAGTTACCAATACTTCCTTTGCCAGTACATTCACATGCACATGAGCAAAGAAACAAAATAAAACTACAAATCTAATTACTAACTTATACATGTTGGATATCTTTTTAGTCATTGATTTCGATTTCGATTGCAAAATTAATACATTACACAAGCCAACACAAACTGTTCAAACAAAAATCAAAACCAATAAAAATATAACTAATTGATATACAGCGGAGATTATATAATTAAATACAAAAAAATCAAAACATTTGCAAGCATATTCCTTCCTAAATTAGCCTTTTGAGACACCTTGTATTTGGTCATATGGAAAAAAATGCTTACCTTTGTGCCAACAACAATAACTAAAAACGAATGACAATGAAAAAGACCATAGCTACCCTGTTCTTTACGCTACTCATCACAGCTTGCAGTCGGCCAGCTGCTGACAACGATACAGCCCGCCTCTACCAGACGCTCGACAGCCTCATAGAGCGTCATGATGACATTGTAGCAGCCAAGGAGACACAAATCAGGACGTTTACCGAAGGCTTGCGGGGGGTGACGCTAACCCCAGAGCAGGAGTACGACCTCAACCTGCGGCTCTACGACGAATACTTGGCATTTCGTTTCGACTCCGCCTACCATTACATTCATCGCAACATGCTCAGTCCGCTGGCTGCAGACAGTCCGGATCGCCACGCCGCCAGTGCTATACGCATGGCTCATATCCTCAGCGTGTCGGGAATCTTCAACAATGCCCGCCTGCTTCTTGACAGCATACAGCCCCGTCAGCTTTCCACCGAAACGCGTGTAGCCTACTACAACCAGCGGGCGGAGCTCAACCTCTACCGTTCGGAAATGGCGCAATATACTCCTTATTTTATGGACTATATAGACAGTGCGCAGTATTACAGGCAGTTACTCACTGAAATTGCTCCTAAGGAGTCGTTCGAGTATAAGGCGAACAACGCCAGCTATACCTGCGAGAAGGGTGACGTGAAGGGAGCCATCAGTCAGTTTGAGCAGTATCTCCCCACCTTGCTGCCTGGAGACCGCCAGTATAGCATCGTCACCAGCACCCTTGCTTACTTCTATTGGAAGAACGGCCAGCCTCAGCAGCAGGAGCACTATCTGTTGCTCTCTGCCATCAGCGACCTGCGAGGAGCTATCCTGGAGAACAACGCCCTGCGCGAGTTGGCAGCCCTGCTCATGGAGCGAGGAGAGTATGAGCGGGCCTATCGATACCTCTCACGGGCCAGCAACGATGCACAGCAATATGGCAGCCGTCTGCGCGGCATGCAGGTGGCACGACTCACTCCATACATCTCAAAGGCCTATGATGCCGAGCGTGAACGCACGCAGCACCGCACCAACGTGCTGCTTGTCATCATTTCACTCATTGCCGTGCTGCTGGGATGCTTTATCTTCTTCAACTTCTGGCTACTGAAGAAACGCCGCACCGACAACCGTAAGATACAGCAGATGAACACCGTGCTCTCCCAACACAACGAGAAGATGCAAACGCTTAACACCCAGCTATCAACGCTCAATACCCAGATGAAAGAGGCCAACCGCATTAAGGACGAGTACATCGGTAGATTCCTGGAGCTGTGCAGCAGCTTGATTCACCGTGACGAGGAACGCTCCAAACGGCTGAACCGACTGGCACGTGACAGAAAGATGGAACAGCTCTATGCCGAACTGAAAAGCACAGCCAGCATCAACGAGGGCGTTAGGATGTTCCATCAGAACTTCGACACGGCATTCCTTAACATCTACCCCGACTTCATCAGCGAGGTCAACCGTCTCATGACACCCGAGAACCGCTTTGAAACCGAAGACGACCCCACCATGAAGCTCACCACTGAACTGCGGGTGCTCGCCCTCATCCGACTCGGCATCAGCGACAACCAGAAGATAGCCGACATCCTGCGGTCCAGCATCTCCACCATCTATACCTACCGTTCAAAGCTCAAATCACGCGCCCAACAAAAAGACTCCTTCGAAGAAGACATCAGGAACATTGCCACCTATTAGTCAGGTAATTCAGATATCACGAAAAAGAGACCGACGGTTCGTAAACCGCCAGCCTCTACTCGTTAAATGTAAATCTTTACCTGTAATCGTCAAAGCAGTGCTTTAAACTTCTCTTCGAGAGTTGACTTGCTGACAGCACCGACAACCTTGTCCACCACAGCACCATCTTTCATGAAAATGATGGTGGGGATGTTACGAATGCCAAACTCGGCTGACAAATCGTCATTCTCCTCCACGTCGCACTTGCCTACGGCAATGCGTCCGTCATATTCCTTTGCCAGTTCGGCAATGACAGGGGCAATCATACGGCACGGTCCGCACCAGGTTGCCCAGAAATCCACTACTAATGGCAGATTGCCATTCTTCAGGGTCTCAAAATTCTCACTTGTGATTGTTACTTCCATCGCTTTAATTTACAATTATTTATGGTCCCCTAAGTTAGGGGCTGGGGGTCTGAACAAATGTTCATCACCACCGGGTTAAACATATTTTCATTATTTCTATCTGCAAACACCGTGCCAATCTCCCCCCTCCCTTCGGAGGGGGTTGGGGGGAGGCACCTCAATTGATAAAGTACTCCAGCCCCTCCGTCTCCTGGATAAAGTAGAGCAGCGGCATGGTCAGGTTGACCGAGCTCTTATGGCTTTCCAGCAGTATGCTGTTCTTGCCCAGGCTGTCGTGCAGCTGGAAGAAGAGCTTGGTCTTGCCGGGCGACTCGTCGATGATGCCGCTCAGCTCACTGACAATCTGGTCGTTCAGCAGTCCCGTATCCATCGAGATGGTGATGTGGTCAAAGGCGTTGTCCTTCACCGTCTGCAGGTACTCAATCTTCTGCACGCGCAGCTCCTTCTGGTTGCTGTCCCTCCAGCGCTCTACCAGTTTGGCATTGATACACAGGGCCGCTCCGTTCGAGAACCAGCTGCTCCAGCGCACCCACTCCTCACCGAAGAAAGCCAGCTGGCCAGACGTGTCGAAGTCCTCAATGGTGACAAAGCCACAGGTCTTGCCTGTCTTCGTCAGCTTCGTCTGTACCCCCGTGACAATGCCGCCCAATATGATTTCCTCACGGTCTTCCAGGTTCTCCACAGCCCCCAGCTCGTTGCAGCGGGTGTTGCAGAGGTTGTCCAGGATGATGCGGAAGGCATCCAGCGGATGGGCCGAGAGGTAGATACCTATCAGCTCACGCTCCTTGTTCAGTCTTTCAATGTCGCTCCACGTATCACCCTTGGGGATGGGAGGCGTGGCAATCTCCACGGCATTGTCGCCGCCGAAGAGAGAGAAGCGCATCTCCTGCTGCTCGGCCTGGTAGTTGCAACCATAGCGCAGCAGCGTGTCCAGGAACACCTCGCCCTTGCCGTTCTGGGCGAAGAAGTCCTCACGGCGAATGCCGAAGCTGTCGAATCCGCCGCTCAGCGCCAGACTCTCAAACGCCTTGCGGTTGACGCTGTTCAGGTTGACACGCTCGGCAAAGTTGAAGATGCTCTTGTAGGGACCGTTCTTCTCGCGTTCGGTGATGATGGCCATGGCCGCACTGTCGCCCAGTCCCTTGATGGCCGCCAGTCCGAAGCGTATCTCGCCATGCTGGTTCACGCCGAACTTCTCGTACGACTCATTCACGTCTGGACCCAACACGTTGATTTTCATTACCCTGCACTCATCCATCAGCTTCGTGATTTCCGTTATCTGGTCACGGCGGCGACTCATGATGGCAGCCATGAACTCAGCCGGATAATTCGCCTTGAGGTAGGCCGTCTGGTAGGCCACCCACGAATAGCAGGCGGCATGACTCTTGTTGAAAGCATACGACGCAAAGGCTTCCCATTCGCCCCATATCTTCTCCAGCACCTTCGGGTCATGGCCCTTCTTCTGGCCGCCCTCAATGAACTTGGGCTTCATGGCATCGACAATGTCCTTCTTCTTCTTACCCATGGCCTTTCGCAGGGCGTCGCTCTCACCTCGGGTGAAGTCTGCCAGCTTACGTGACAAGAGCATCACCTGCTCCTGATAGACGGTAATGCCGTAGGTATCCTTCAGATCCTCCTCCATGTCGGGGATGTCATAGACTATCTCCTCCTTGCCGTGCTTACGGTTGATGCAGTTGGGGATCTTCTCCATGGGGCCCGGACGGTAGAGGG
>JAEEGL013659578.1_pt1 | contig 12131 bp, 12 predicted proteins | sample 9134231 | NCBI WGS metagenome assembly JAEEGL01 (sample SAMN16246548, study PRJNA631951) | gut metagenome | biome: gut microbiome; feature: rumen; material: fiber-attached | host: Bos | place: Iran: Karaj | collected 2018-10
AGCGCGTCGGTGAAGGTCATGTCGGTATCGTGCGTGAAATAGCGCTCCATCGTGTGCATCATCATGTCCGTGACGCCGGCGGCCGTCTGGTAAGGCGGCAGGGTGAAGGTGCGGCGGGGATTAATGATGGCGAACTTGGGACGCGAGATGTCGTTGGAATAGCCGACCTTGATGTCGCCGTCCTCGTTGGTGATGACGCTCGCCTCGCTCATTTCGCTGCCTGCGGCCGGAATGGTCAGTACGCTCGCGACGGGCAGGCAGACCGTGGCTTCGGCCTTGCCGGAATAGAAATCCCACACTTCCCCGTCATACGGGACGCCATAGGCGATGGCCTTGGCGGAATCGATGACGCTGCCGCCGCCCACGGCCAGCAGGAAATCGATGCCTTCCTGGCGGCACAGGGCGATGCCCTCGTGCACCTTGGACAGGCGCGGATTGGGAACGACGCCGCCCAGCTGGAAGACTTCCAGACCGCCTTCGCGGAGCAGCTTGCAGATCTTGTCCAGCAGGCCGGATTTGATGGCGCTCTTGCCGCCAAAGTGGACCAGGACCTTGTGGCCGCCGTATTTCTTGACGAGATCGGCGACTTTCTCCTCGGAGTGCTCTCCGAATACGACTTGGGTCGGGGCGTAGTAGTTAAAATCTTTCATATCCTTGCGCTAACGGGGTTTATACTGCTGCAAATTAATAATCTTTTTTCAAATTACCTGCGAAATTTTTAAATTTGTGAACCATGAGATATTCCCTGCTGACCATCGCACTGCTGATTCCCTGCCTCGCCTGGGGCTATCAGGACCACCGCGGCCGCAACCTGGATTCGCTCGAACGGGCGGCTGCACGCTATACGCCGGACCGCCTCGCGGCGGCTGCTCCCGACGAGCAGGAAAGCTACGTCCGGCTGTGCCGGGAACTCGCCTGGGGCCTGCTCAACCTGGACGGACCCAAGACGGTCTATTATGCCCGCCAGGCCATCCAGGCCGCCCGGACGGACGATTTCGACACGGTCTATGACATGTCCATCCTGATCGGCCAGTGCTTCTGGAGCCAGGAGCGCTACGACAGCGCGCGGGTGCACTACATGCGCGCGCAGGACAGCATGGAGGCGATGGAGGCGCGCGGCGACACGCTCAACCTGGATTCCCAGAAAGCGCGCCTCTGGGGCACGCTGGGCAATTTCTACGCGATGCAGGACTCGCTGGACCAATGCATGTTCTACTACGGCAAGGCCGGCGAGATTTTCGAGCGGAAGGGCTGGCTGGAAGACTGCTCCACCCTGTACCGCAACATGGGCGAAATCTACCTCGACGGCGGCGAGATGCGCAAATCCCGGCAGGCCTACGACAGGTCGCTGGACCTGGCGCGGCGTTCCGGCGACTCGCTGATGATTGCCGGCACGCTGTCCGGGCTGGGCCGCTGGTTCCTCGAAAACGGCCAGACGCGCAAGGCCCTGAAATGCCTCACGGAGGCGGACGCCTACTATAGCGACCACCCCCGCGAGGAATCGGTCGGCCGCGCGGACACGCTGGCCGTGATGAGTGACAGCTACCGGCTGATGTCGCGCCACAGCCGCCTGCTGGCCCTCGGCCTGGCGGCCATCCTGCTGCTGGGCGGCGGCGCGCTCGTGGTCTACCGGCGCCTGCGCAAGACGCGCCGGGACCTGACGGAGACCGCCGCCGTGCTCGACGAGACGATCGAAGAGATGCGGCCCGCTCCCGGCCGCAAAGAAGAGGAAATCCAGCTCACGAAGCGCGAGAAGGACATCGTCCGCCTGCTGATGGGCGGCAAGAGCACCAAGCAGATCGCAGACGAGCTCTGCCTGGGCTACGAGACGGTGCTGTGGTACCGCAAACGCCTCCACGCCAAGCTCGACGTGCATTCTGCACCGGAGCTTGTCGCAGAGGTCGTCAAACGCAATCTTCTGGGCTAGAACTTTTCCGGACGCGTCTCCGCGTCCCAGACGCGGTAATCCAGGTCCAGGCCGATCACCGAGAAGCCTGAGCCGTCGGCGTCGATGCGCTGGAGCGCGAGGCCCGTCGCCGGGTCGATCCACCAGCACGAATCCCCCAGTCCGTACACACCCTGTCCGCGGAAGTCGAAGACCCAGCAGTCGATGCCGCAAAGCTTCTCTTTCCCCTGGTAGAAACGCTCCAGGAAGGACTGCGGCCGGCCCAGCTGGGTCATCCGCTGCAGGACGATTCCCCGTTCGAATTCGTCGTCATTTCCCTGATAGACCCAACCGAAATCCAGCAGCGGCATGCAGTAGCCGTGCATCGTGGTCGAGGCCGGATCGGGCGCGTACTCCTCGAACCAGTCGCGGGCCTCTTCCTCGTTCTCCGGCGCGACCGTGTTGCCGTCGGCATAATAGAGGCGATAGCTGCCGTCGCCGTCCAGGCCGCCGGAATAGCCGAGCCGCTTGTCGTAGTCGTAGAGTTCGGAGACGTCGAGCGGCCTGCCTTTCTCTTCATCGACGCTGAAGGTGGACGCATAGACTTCGTTCCCGATCCGGGCGACGTAGCGGAGCTTGTCGGCCTTGCCGGACGAGAAATCGTAATAGACGATGCGGAAATGGTCTTCCGGGACGCGCAGCTGGTACGGACCGGCCCATTTCGGCTTGTCCGCCGCGGCGGGCTTATGGGAGGAGAAGGAGTTCTGCAGCACATGGATGCGCATCGGCAGCGATTCGCCGCCGCGCAGGGAAATGCGGGCGGTGGCTTCGCCGGCCTTCACGCCGCGCAGGATCACCAGCGCCCCGACCCGCTGCAGTTCGACGCAGTCGCTGCCCGTTTCCAGGGCGGCGCCCGTCATCAGCGCGCGGGCAGGAAAAAACTTGAGCGTCTGCCCCTCGGCGAGGGTCACGTCACGCTCGCCTGCGCCCGACGCCGCGAAGGCGCCGAGCACGGCAAGCATCAGAGAGAAGAGAATCTTTCTCATGGGGATTATCTCTTGATAAATTCGACGCGGCGGTTCTGGGCGCGGCCTTCTTCCGTGCCGTTGTCGGCGACCGGCTCATGGCTGCCCTTGCCCACGGGGCGCAGGTTGAACGGATCCACGCCCTGCTCCTCGAGCGCCTTGACCACGGCCTCGGCACGCTGCTGGCTGAGCGGGTCGTTGATCTTGTCGGAGCCCTGGCTGTCGGTGTGGCCCTGGACCTCGAAGCGCGCGGTCGGGTTGGCCTTCATATATTCGGCGACCCGCTGGATCTCCGCCATCGATTCGGGCTTGAGCGTGGCCTTGCCGGTCTCGAAGAGGATGTTGTTCGTCACGAACTTGCCGGTCTCGGCGATGGCCTTCTCGACGGCCGCCGCGGCGGCGGACAGGTCGGTGGACTTGCGTTCATACAGGTCGACGGCACCCGCCGCAAGCACGACATTGGCAACGCCACGGTAGGCGTAGTCGCCGACGTCACCGATCACGAAGCGGCACGGGGCGGCCACGTTCGGGAAGTTCACGATGCGGACGCCATTGATATAATACTTGAACGCGCGCTTGTTGAACGAGATCGCGAAATGGTTCCAGGCCCGGTTCTGGATGATATCCTGGATGGCGTCCCAGCTGTAGCTGACGTCCACGGATCCGGCGCCGTCCGGCTTGTCGCAGTCCACGTAGCCGAAAGCGTCGCCGCCATCGCGGAACGTGAATCTCACCGTACCGACCCGCGCATTGGATGCGTCAAAGAACATCATCTGGAGTTCATGCTGCCCCAGGCCGTTGTTCTCCTCGTCGAACTCACAGTACACGTCCCATTCGAGCGTGAAAATGTCGGGCAGATACGACTTCATATCCGTCATCAGCGGCTGCAGGGTATTGCTCCCTTCCGTGAAATTCATATACTTCCTGCCGTTGATGATGGCCGTCTCGGCGGAGCCTTCGCTTTCGATGTCCCATTTGGAGGGGAATTCACCCACCTGCTCGCCGGCGAAGTCATCCTCGAAGAGGATCACGCTCCCCCGCACGAAGTCGCTCTTCACGTTCTGGGCCTGGGCGCCGGGAGCCGTCGCGGGTGCAGCCGCAGCGGCGCCGTCTTTCTGGTCCTGTCCCTTGCCTTTGTCCTTGTTTTTCCCTTTGCCGACCTTGCCGTCCAGGATGTCGTTGACACCCTGCTCGACCTTGTTGCCGATGTTGTTCTCGGCGGCATTCTTGGCCCGTTCTTTCATGCGCTCCAGGAAGCTCTGCGCGGAAGCCGGCGCGCTGGCGAGCGCGACCAGGGTCATCAGTAAAATGATCTTTTTCATTTCTTGCGTGTTTATTATTATGGTTAAATCAGATTCATTCTGGAAGCCTTGAGGACCAGCGCCACGGCGGTGGTGACGTCAAACTTCCGATGGAGGCGTTTCCGGTACCAGAGGACGGTCTCCGGACTGAGGTGCAGCGTTTCCGCAATGTCGTTGGTCGTCTGTCCCAGTGCGAGCTGTTGCAACACGTCCCGCTCCCGTCTGGTCAGGGACACCGTGTCGGATGTTACGGGTTTATCCATTTCAGCATAATTATGTGTATGGCAAACATCGGGAAAAATCCGGTCAAAAAAACCCCATAATCTTGGGGTTTTGGGGTGGAAACGCCTGATAACCGGGCACAAACGCAAAAAAGACGGCACGCATCGCTGCGCACCGTCTCCCTTTCATTCAACCTGCCCGGGATCAGAATCCTCCGGGGAATCCGCCCCCGGGGAAACCGCCACCCGGCCCGCCGGGGAATCCTCCACCCGGGAAGCCACCGCCCATCTGGGCGCCACCCATGGCGTTCTGCTGCATGCGCTGCATTTCCTGCTGGCGCTTGCGCTGGTCCTTGCGGTAGGCCTTGAGCTGGTCCTTGTCGAGGATATCCTTGATGGCCTTGTCGTACTCCTTCTGGTCCTTCTGCATCTGCTGCATGCGCTCCTGCATCTCAGCCATCATGTCCTGCATCTTGCCGAAGAATTCCTGGCGTTCTGCATCGGTCATGCTGCGGAAGTCCTTCTGCTCGCCCATCGGTTCCGGGCGATACTCGAGCTTGCCGTCGAATTTCCGGTTCAGTTCCAGCACGGCGGCCTGCTGCCCGGCAGTCAAGTTGTACTTCTCGGTCATTTCAGCCGTCTTCTCCTCCGGATTGAGGATTTTCGGCATTTCGGGGAAATTTCCGGCCCCTGCGGGGGCCTGGGGGGCTTGAGCCGACAGGCTCACAGCACCGGCCATCAGGCCGGCAGCTGCCAAAAGAAAGAATTTCTTCATGTGTACAATCAGAAATTGTAACGCTCCGAGATTCAAAGATAGCAAAAAAAACACCAACTTCCGCTATCCGTTGTCCGGAAGCAGGATTTTCTCCATCTCCCCGGCGGGATGTCGCAAAAAAGATGTACCTTGGCCGTATAAACCGAGAACGATGAAAGAAGTTATCCAATTCCTGCAGGACCTCTCCGCACACAACGACAAGATCTGGTTCGAAGCGAACAAACAGCGCTATCTGGACGCAAAGGCCCGGATTGAACAGTTCGCCGTCGAACTCATCTCCGCGATCCGCACCTTCGACGCTTCCATCGGCCCCCTCTCCCCGAAGGACTGCACCTGGCGCATCTACCGGGACGTCCGCTTCAGCAAGGACAAACGTCCGTACAAGACGCAGATGGGCGTGTACGTCGCTCCCGGTGGCAAGAAATCCAACTACAACGGCTATTATTTCCAGGTCGGCGCCCGGGATTCCGGCCACATGGTGGCCGTCGGCAATTACTTCTGCCCGCCGGAGGTCCTGAAAATCCTCCGCGAAGACATCATGCTCGGCAAGGGCGACTTCCGGCGCATCCTGTCCGGACTCGACCCGCGGCTGTATCTGGACACCTCCGAGTCGCTCAAGCGCGTTCCCGCCGGCTTCCCCGCCGACGGGCCGGACGCGGAATTCTACAAATTGAAGAATTTCTGCCTGCTGTGGATCCCGGACAACCGGTTCGTGACCGGGGCGCATCTCGTGGAGCGCCTTGCGGAAATCTACAGGACAGCCAAGCCTTTTCTCGACTACACCAACCGCGCAATCACCTTTTCCCGCGAAGAAAAGGAGGATACAAAGAATTATTTACTATCTTTGTAGCGTAAGAGAGACACCAAACTGATTACTCCATGAGAAATTTCTCCCGTAGCCTCCGCAAAGCATTTGCGGTCATCGGCGCCATTTGCGCCGTATGCGTGGTTTTGTATATTCACAAAAGGCCCGTCGAGAACGTCAAGACTACCGAGGCCGCTCCCCTTGTCCAGCGCACCGATTCGCTGCGCGCTGAAGCACACCACAAGCCCGATACAACCGACAGCCGCACCTTTGTCTTCTGAGGCAAAGGCGCGGCCGTAAACAATAACCGTTGACCGGATTGCGTCTATTTCAACGACGCCGCCGGTTTCTTGAGGACCGTTTCCGCCAGGCGCATGGCAAAGATGGCGATGGGAATGGTCAGAACCAGCACGAGAATCAGCACCGGGACATTGTCGATGACCGGTTTCATCAACTGGTCGTAGCCGGCCGGCATCTCCTCCACCGCGGCGGCCAGCGAACCTTCCGTATCGGTCCACCAGTGTCCCGTGTAGGCAAAGAAGGTGAATGCGAACGGCACGAAGCTCCAGCGGACGCCCTTGCGGGTGTCGTATTTGAAACGGGATCTGAGCAGCTCCGCAACCGCCGTCAGCACGACGGTCCCGATGATGAACAGGACATCGGCTTCGCCGGCAATGAGGAACAGGACCAGAATGAATCCGTTCAACACGCAGGCCGCACCGCAATTGCGGATGACGGCGCAGGTGTAGAGATAGACGAATGCGGTCAGCAACGGTAACACCGCACCGCCATAAGCATAACACACGGGATGGATCAGGCCGCTGGCGCCGCCCATGAGGAAGCAGGCGAGGTAGGCCAGGATCATCAGAAGGATTTTGAAAGCTTTCTTCATATGTACCGGATTTAAAAGTTGTACTTCAGTTTGAGCCAGACTTCACTGTTGTGGGCGTACAGGAGGAACATGCCGCCGTCGGCGTAGAAATAATCATAACCGATCAGGGCATGGATCTGGTCCGTGACGGTCCAGTCGGCGCTCAGGCGGTTGAAGACGCCCTTGTCGCGCACGTCCGCATAGGCGAACGTCGACAGCGTAAGCGCATTGTGCAGCAGCGCCTTGGAGACGCGCAGCGTAGCGAGCGCGCTCGGCGTGCCGTCCTTCTGCCAGGTGTAATTGAACTGGGCGGACAGGTTCCAGTCCGCGCCGGGATACCAGTCCAGGCCCGCCAGGGCATTGCCCTGATGGACTCCCCCATCGCTGATATTGTCGGCGACCTCCCCGCGGAAGACGAAGGCTCCGAAAGGGATGGAAATATCGCCGCCGAGCACCGTCAGGCGGTGATATCCGATGTGGTCGCCCTGTAGCTCGGGCATCTTGGTCCAGGTGCGCAGGGCCATCAGGGAGAAGTCCACCCCGCCCAGGAAGCAGCAGAAACGCGTGCCGTATTCCAGGTTCTTCAGCCTTGCGTCCGGCCGGAGCTCCGGCGGAAGCATTCCGACCGACCAGGGATTGGCCGGATCCGTCGGCAACTTGAAGAATTCCGGCACGGGCACGGCGACCGCCTCCAGGCTCCACGCATCGCGCAGATACCGGACGCGCAGCGCGCCCACGGGCACGCGGATGTCGTCATAATCCTGCGCCAGGAATTCGGTATAATCCATCGGCGAGATCAGGTCGGTCACGCGCAGCCCGTCGGCCACGCCCCACGATACGATCTGCTTGCCGGCACGGATGTCCCAGCGGGAATTGCCCCAGTAGGCATAAGCTTCGCGCAGCTGGAAGCCGGACAGGTCCTTGAGCAGCGCGTTGTAGACCAGGTTGGCGGAGACGAAGGCGCCGCCGCCGTCCTTCTCGATCCGGACTTCGCCCCGCACGCGGGTGCGGGAAGACATCCAGTCCGTCGGCGATTCCGTCCGGAAAGCGTGGTAGGTGTCCACGAACCCCTTGACGGAGACATCCAGGCCGTCCTGTGCCGGGAGCGGGACGGCTGCACAGAAGGCAGCCGCCGCTCCCAGCAGGGCGGATCTAAGAGCGTTTTTCATAGTCCTTTCTCAAGTTTGGCCACCGTGAACAGGCTCTTGTCGACCTTGATGTCGTACTTGGGACCGGTCACGGTAATCTGTGTGCTGTGCCCGCTCTGGACGTTCTTCATCTCCATTTTCATCACGGTCCAGTAGCCCTCGACCTTCTGGAGGTCGAGGACGGTGAGCACCCGGTGAAGTTTATTCAGTTTATCGTAGTACTCCACATAGACGCCGCAATCGCAATCCTGGCGGATCCAGGTCAGCTTGCGGCTATAGATTTCATGGGAATCCACCGGGACGGACTCGACGACCCAGCACTTGTGGCCGTCGCGCGTCTCCTCGCGCACCAGCGTGTGCTTGTCCTCGTCCACGTTGCGGCCGCCCATGTCGTCATAGGTAAAATCGGTCCCCATGAAGAAATCGGTCTTGGAAGAAGAGCCGCTGATGCGGCGCGTCTTCTTCATCGCCGGCAGGTAGAGCCACTTGTCGTCCTCCTTGCCGGCCTGGTCGTAATCCCAGGTCAGGAAACCGGTCCCCTTGACGTCGCCCGGATAGGTGAAGAACATGATCTTCTTGGTATCCTTCCCCTCGTCCATCGCCCAGGAGACCATCTTGCGCTCGCGCTTGTCTCCGTTCTTCTTCACCAGGGTAAGCTGCATCTCGGCATAGCGCGTATCGCCGTCGGGACGGTCCTTGACGCGCTGGATGATGTCACGCCCCGTCTGGGCGTTCATTTGTGCGGCTGCGCAGAGCATCGCCGCGATCAGGATGTACTTTTTCATCGTAATAAGTCTTTATTATTCATTGCCATACACTTTGAATTTCTTCACCAGCAGCGGGGTGATGAAGAGGTCGGCCAGCAGGGCCGAGAGGATACCGATCACGGCGAGCACGCCGAAATTGAGGCACATGGCGCACGCCGACGTGGCGAAGCACGCGAACACGGCGGAGGTGATGATGGAAGTCGTGACGATGGCCACGCCCACGACGCGGAAGGTCCGGCGGATGGCGACGGAGTAGTTCCGCTCCCGGTCGAATTCCAGCTTGGAGTGGTTGATGAAGTGGATGGTATCATCGACGGCCATACCCAGCATCATCGGGATCAACGTGGCGGTCATCATATCCAGCGGGATGCCGGCCCAGCCCATATAGCCGCCCACGAAGATGGCGGGCATCAGGTTCGGGATGAGGGCGATCAGGCCGACGCGCACGCTCTGGAAGGCGATCATCAGGATGAGGGCGATGATGAGCACGGAGATCAGGAAGGACTGCATCTGGCCACGGACCAGGTACTGCATCATCGCCGTGTACTGCGGAATGTTGCCGACGGCCGTCACCTTGACGTCCGGGAAGAGCTCCGCGGTCTGGCGGTCGATGTCGGCGAGTTCGCGCTCCACCTCGGCGGAATTGAAGTCGGAGATTTCCACCATGATGCGCAGGCGCTTGTAGTCGTAGTCCATCCAGTATTCCGTCTCGGAACCGCCGGCATTCTCATAGAGGACCAGCATCTGCGCCACCTCCTCCTCGCTGTCCGGGATGCGGAAATGCGCGGGATCGCCGCCGTTGAGCGTCTGGTTCAGGTCCTTGAGGATGTCCAGGATCGAATTGGTGCGCTTGGTCAGCGGATACCCTGCGATCAGGTTCTCCAGCTGCTCCAGTTTCCGGAGATTCTCCGGCTGCTTGGCCTCGTCCCCGTTCGCGAACTCCATCACCAGGTCATAGGAATACAGGGCACCCAGCTCGCTGCGGCCCACTTCCATTACGTCTTTCACATACGGGACGCCCGCGCCCATCGTCCGCTCGATGTCGAACGCCGGTTCGATCTTCCACAGGCCGACGCAGAGCAGGATGCACACCGTCGTGAACGTGATCACCACCGGCTTGGCATATTTGAACGTGAAGTCGTTCAGCTTCTCCACGGCGCGGCTCAGGCGCGTGCCGCCTTCGCCGTCCACGCCCGGCTTGGGCTTGCGGTCACGGCCGAAGGAAAGCAGCACCGGCGTCAGCAGCAGCGTGGTGAAGAGCACGAAGAAGATGGTCAGGGAGCTCATCGCGCCCACGCACTTCATCGGACGGATCGGGATGATCATGAAGGACATCAGCGACACCACGGTCGTCAGGCCGCAGAACACGACCGACCAGCCGATCTCGCTGACCGTCTCGATGACGGCCTGCTTCCGCTGGCCGTGCATCCGGAGGCGCCTGCCGAAATAGGAGCAGAAGTGGATGTTGTAAGCGACGGACACGGCGAACGCCAGGATGACCGGAATCATCAGCACCGTGCTGTCCACGTACATCTGCGAGAATCCGGCCAGGCCGAAGGTCATCATCACGCCGCCCATCACGGAGAGCAGCGGAGACACGACGCCGCGCAGCGAACGCGTCATCAGGACCATCACCAGGATGCAGATGATGACCGCGAGCATCACGAGCCGGCCCATCTCCTGCCCGATATAGACAGACTTCTGCTGCGACACATACGGCATACCCGTCGCGCGCGGGCGCAGAGACGCATATTTGTCTTTCGTAATGATGCGCGCGACCTCCTCGCCGGTCACGATATCCGGAGAGACGTTGCTGGTCTCTTTCCATTCATCCTCGGAGGGGAAGGCGCGCAGCTTCAGGAGCGTCCAGGCCAGCTTGCCGTCCTTGGAAACCAGTTTCTTCGCCACCTGCTGCTTGCTGTATGCCAGGGCGCGGACCTGCGCCATCTCCGGCGAGCCGGTCTCGGGAATCACTTCAGGGACGATCTGGACGATCTCCATGCCGTCTTCGGTCCCCAGCATGAATTCCAGGTCCGTCAGCGAAGTGATCTTGTCTGCATAGGAAAGGGAATCGAGCAGTTCGTTGCCCAGCTCGCGCAGGAGCGTCAGGTTCTCCTTCGTGAAGTGGTCGTCGCACTCCGTGAGGACACCGACGAAATAGTCGTTTCCGAAGTTCTCCTTGAACTCGTTGGTCTTCACGAGCATCGGGTCTCCCTCGATGAAGTAGTCATCAAAAGATGTCTGCTGCACCATTTTGGACATCCCGAGGAAAGAAACAAGCAAGATGGCGACAAACAGGCCGAGAGCGGCCCAGCGCCATTTCAGAAGGAAGGTCGCGTACCTTTCAAAGATTTTGTTGATCTTGAGCGATTTCATGTGTGTTTGTATAATTAATAACTAATAACTAACCGTCAAATAGTGAACAATGTTCCATTTTGTTCCATAAAAAAGAACGGCCGCCTCAAAGGCGACCGTCATATCTGCATCATCTTTTTCCATCCTATCAGTTCGAACCGGACATAGTCCGAAAGGACTGCCCGAGTCTCTTCTTCGGGCAGGTCGTGCATCAGTATTTCTTCCAATAAGGTAAACATCCAGACATTGTTCAGGTGGATGAAGAACTCCGACACCTCGAAATCCATCCCCGTATACTTCGCTTTCATCAGCTTGAACCAGTCCAGGACACTGCGGGTGGCCTTCTCGACATAATACTCCTTGAAGCCCTCCAGCGAGGAGCCCTGCGCCTTGAACAACAGCATCTTCAGGGAGTTCCTGTGCCTGCGGATGATTCCCATGTACTCTTCCAGCTCTTCCGCGGCATAACCCTCTTCCCGGATCTTCGCTATATCATATCCCGTCTGGCCATGTCTGTCGGCCAGCAAGTCCTCCAGGGCGTCCGTAGCGGGTTTCAGCAAAACGCGGAACAGATCGTCCTTGGACGGATAATAATGATACAGGTTGCTCAGCGTGACCCCCGACGCAGCGGCAATCTCCCGGGTCGTCGCCCCCTGGAAGCCTTTCTCCAAAAAGAGCTTCCTGGAAACGGCGAGGATCCGTTTGCGCGTATCTGTCTTCAGGGTCTGCATAATCAGGGCGCAAATTTCGGAAGTTTCAGAAAGGAAGTCAATCCCAAGAATTGGTGATTTGCAGCATCCTCCCCTGGAAACGCAAATGCCCCCGGACCGCGTCCAGGGGCATTTTTGGAGGTGCGTAGCGGAATCGAACCACTGTGACAGGTTTTGCAGACCTGCGCCTAGCCACTCGGCCAACGCACCGTTTGGGAATGCAAAGATACGCAAATTTCCCGGACTTGCAAGTCCTGCCCGCCAAAAG
>JAEEGL016112563.1_pt1 | contig 12131 bp, 8 predicted proteins | sample 9134231 | NCBI WGS metagenome assembly JAEEGL01 (sample SAMN16246548, study PRJNA631951) | gut metagenome | biome: gut microbiome; feature: rumen; material: fiber-attached | host: Bos | place: Iran: Karaj | collected 2018-10
ATAGCCGAGCACTTGGCATCGGTATGCATGATCTTGCGCGTCTCGTTTTACATCTTCATCTCTTCTTTCGTGTAGCCATTGGGCTGCAACACGTCGATTTGGGGAATCATATTGTAAGTCAACTGGTGGGCGAACTTCTTGACGGTCTTCACCTCGCCTTCCTCCACCATCTCCTTGTACTGCTGCTGGAGTTCTGCCATTGCAGCAGCACCAGCACCAGAGGCACTCTGATAAGAAGCCACGTGGATGCGCTTGATGTGAGAGATGTTCTCCAAAGGCTGGAGTACGACCACCATCATGATCGTCGTACAGTTCGGGTTGGCGATGATGCCACGAGGACGGTTCAAAGCGTCCTCTGCGTTGCACTCAGGCACTACGAGGGGCACATCATCGTCCATACGGAAGGCACTCGAGTTGTCGATCATCACGGCACCATACTTCGTAATGGTCTCTGCAAACTCCTTTGATGTGCCTGCACCTGCTGAGGTAAAGGCAATGTCCACATCCTTGAAGTCGTCGTTATGTTGAAGTAACTTCACCTCAATCTCTTTTCCCTTAAAGGTGTATTTCTTGCCTGCACTGCGCTCAGAACCAAACAACACCAGTTCATCCATCGGGAAATTCCTCTCGTCAAGAATGCGCAGGAACTCCTGTCCCACAGCACCACTTGCACCAACAATTGCTACTTTCATCTTACCTTATTTTCTTTAAATGGTTACAATTTGGCTGCAAAGTTAATAAAAAATATTCACGAAGGACACAAAGGACACGAAATATTTATTTTTTTGTGCTCTTTATGAACAAAAATGAGTACCTTTGCACTCAGAATGACATTATTGACATCCTATTTGCCAATTACAGACCCTACACTGATTTTCTTTGTAGTGCTGTTGATTATCCTCGTTGCACCAATCGTGATGAGTAAACTGCGTATTCCGCATATCATCGGGATGGTGTTGGCAGGTGTGATGGTCGGACAGTATGGGTTTAATATCCTGGAACGCGACAATTCTTTCGAACTTTTTGGTAGGGTAGGACTCTACTATATCATGTTCCTGGCCGGATTGGAGATGGACATGGAGGGTGTGAAGAAACACACCCGACGGTTTGTGGCCTTCGGACTGCTGACCTGCTTCGTACCACTGGTTCTGACGTATGTGATGGCGATTGCCATTCTGGACTATTCTCCCGCTGCCTCGTTCCTTTTGGGCTGTATCATGGCGTCGAACACGCTCATAGCCTATCCTATCATTGGGCGTTATGGTCTGCAGCGTCATCCGAGTGTCGGACTCAGTGTCGGCTCATCGATGATCTCGCTGTTTTTGGCTTTGGTCATGCTTGCAGCGCTCTCTGGTGCCTTCACCGAAGGTGTTAACTGGTTTTTCTGGCCCCTGTTCGTTCTGAAGTTTGCAGCTTTCTGTGTGGGCAGTCTTCTGTTCATCCCGAAATTGACACGCTATTTCCTACGCCGATACAGTGATGCTGTGATGCAGTATATCTTTGTGTTGGGTATCATGTTCCTCAGTGCAGCCCTAACATCGCTGATAGGTATAGAAGGCATCTTCGGCGCTTTCTTCTCGGGACTGATCCTGAGTAGGTATATCCCCCGCGTGTCGCCCTTGATGAACCGTATAGAGTTTATTGGTAATGCGCTGTTCATTCCCTATTTCCTGATTGGTGTGGGTATGCTTATCAACGTGCGTACCATCTTCTCTGGTATCGACATGGTGTGGATCGTATTCCTGATCGTTTTCTTCGGCACCTTTGGAAAAGCCGCTGCCGCCTATATCTCCAGTCTGTTGTTCCGTCTGTCGAAGGCCGATGGAAACATGATGTTTGGTCTAACCTCAGCCCACGCTGCAGGAGCCATCGCTATGGTGATGGTGGGAATGCGTCTGGAAGTAGCGCCAGGGGTGTATCTGATTGATGACATCACGCTCAATGGTGTCGTGATGATGATTCTCTTTACCTGTGTGATCAGTACGTTGATGACGGAACATGCTTCCAAGCAAATTATCATTCAGGAGAAGACGCATCTGCATGCAGAGACTCTTAAGGAAGACGATGAGAAGATTCTGCTTTGTGTGAAATATCCAGAGATTGCCCCGCAGCTGCTCTATCTGGCGATGCTTATGCGTGACCAACGACTGAACCGGGAATTGGTGGCACTCAATGTGGTCTACGACGACCAGCACAGCACACTCTCCCGTGAACAAGGTCTCCGTCTGCTGGAGAAACTGCAACAGCAGGCCAGTGCCTCAGAGGTAAAGGTTCAGACACAGGTACGTCTGGCTACGAACATTGCCAACGGCATCAAGCATGCTTTCCGGGAGTTTGCCTGTTCGGAAGTTATCATGGGTATGCATGTGCATACGGATATTAATCCCCGATTCTGGGGTGAGTTTATCCAGAGCCTATACAATGGTCTTAACCGACAGATTATCCTGACGCGATTCGTACAACCCATGTCGACACTTCGACGTATCAGGGTGGCTGTACCATCGAGGGCAGAGTTTGAACCAGGATTCCATCGATGGTTGGAGAGACTCAGTCGTCTGGCAGGACAACTTGATTGTCGCATTCAGTTCCATGGTCGCAAAGAGTCTCTGGAGTTAATCGGGGAGTATATTAACAACCGTCATCCACATGTCAGGGCAGAATACACATCGATGGAACATTGGAATGAACTGCCGCAACTGGCTGCAGACATCTCTGATGACCATCTCTTTGTTGTGGTTACAGCCCGTAAAGGTACTATCTCCTACAAGAATGCCCTTGAGCGACTGCCTGATGAGTTGCAGAAGCATTTCTCGGGAAAGAATCTGATGATCATCTTCCCCGATCAGTTCGGTGACACGAAGGAAGACCGTATGAGTTTCACTGAAGCACAACACCATGAGGAGAAGAGTATCTATGACTTTGTACTTAAGAAGTTAGAGGAAATGAGAGGAAAAAGAAAAGAGGATTGAGACAAGAGATATGATTGATATTAAGAATATAACGAAGAGTTTTGGGACGTTGCAAGTGCTGAAGGGCATCGATCTCCATATTGACAAGGGGGAGGTGGTCAGCATCGTGGGGCCCAGTGGCGCTGGTAAGACCACCTTGCTACAGATCATTGGAACCCTTGATCGTCCGGATACAGGTACAGTGTGTGTAGATGGAATTGATGTCACTTCTTTGTCGTCGAAACGGCTTTCTGATTTCAGAAACACCCATCTCGGTTTTGTGTTCCAGTTTCATCAGCTGTTGCCGGAGTTCACTGCGATAGAGAATATTATGATTCCTGCCTATATCGCTGGAAAATCGCAGAAGGCAGCTAAGGTTCGCGCTGAGGAACTGCTTCAGTTTATGGGCTTGAGTGACCGTGCATCGCATAAGCCTAACGAACTGTCGGGCGGAGAAAAACAACGTATTGCTGTAGCAAGGGCATTGGTCAATAACCCTGCAGTGATCTTGGCTGATGAACCTTCTGGTTCGCTTGATACCAAAAATAAAGAAGAGTTGCATCGGTTGTTCTTCGATCTGCGTGACCAGTTCGGTCAGACCTTTGCGATTGTCACTCATGATGAATCCCTTGCGGCTATTACTGATAGAACCATTCATCTGCTGGATGGTCTTATTGAAATTCCAACCATTGAAACCCCATCCATCGAAACCCTACAAATCACGGAAGAATGTTGAAACTTGGAGACTACAATACCCTTAGGATAAAGAAACGTACTGATTACGGTCTATATCTGGACGGTGGCGATGAAGGGAATATCCTGCTGCCTAATCGTTATGTCACACGCGACATGCGTATCGGTGACGAGTTGGAAGTGTTTATCTACCTTGATCAGGATGAACGTACCATTGCCACTACGGAACATCCCATCGCTAAGGTGGGGGAGTTCGCTTATCTGGAGTGTGCCTGGACGAATGAGTATGGTGCTTTTCTCAAATGGGGATTGATGAAGGACTTGTTCTGCCCATTCCGTGAACAGAAAAAACGGATGGAGATAGGCAAGACCTATTATGTCTATATCATGGAAGACGAGAAAACCCATCGGTTGATGGCTACTGCCAAGGTGGAGCGCTATCAGAAGAATGATGGTCGTCAGCGAGTATTGGATTTTGCAGAGGTTTTACTTCGATATCTTTATGAGCATGACGGGAAGTGTGAGCTTGGTGACAAGTCGCCTTCCGAGGAAATCTACGAGCGTTTTCAGGTATCGAAGAAGGATTATAAAAAAGCCATCGGCGATTTGTATCGCCGACGGCTTATCACTATCTCAGAAGAGGGTATTCAACTTATTTGTTAGCTCTTGGCTCTGGCTCTTCATCGTCGTCTGCCGTAAAGAGTGGGATAAGATCTCCCTCTTTGTGGAAAGCATAGGCCGTAGTAGCGAGGAATGCCAGGAACAGGAATATCAGACAAATGCGTGAACGCTTAGGTCCATCTTTTAAGATGGGAACCGTAGCGGGCTGAAGTGTGGTAAAAGCAGGGGTTTCCTCCTGCACCTTGGCTTCTGCCAACTGCAGTTGTGCTGCAATCTGAGAGTAGGCACGCTGCTGGAGCTGAAGCTCGTTCTCTAACTCGGATTGGCGACTGCGTACACTCTCCAAAAAGATCTTTTGGTTAGCGTCAGTGAAAGCTGCATACTTTTTACGGGCATTGTCATAACGTTCCTTAGCCTCAGCACAGATCTTCTGGTTATACTCAAGATCAATACGGGCCTTACGGGTACGATAGTCTGTGATGAAGCGCTGCAAGCGCATTTGGACAGAGTCAGCCATCGTCGCTGCAATCAGAGGATCCTGGTCTGTGACGTTGATGGTAATGACCATTGTCTTTTTGTCGACATCGCAGACTACCTTCTGACCAATGGCCTTCACAATGGCCGATTGCTCCTTTGTCAATTTAAAGGTGTTCACCTTCTCGTCTTCCTGTTCCTCTTTTCCAAATAGTGATCTGATGGCCTCGCCAATAGCCTTCTTGCCCTCTGACCACCAGGGTGCCTTCTGACCATCCTTCAAGTAGTCATAATAGGTTATCTCTGTCTTAGTACTATCATCTTCACGATAGACTTTTACTGGGAATAGAGAAGCACGGAAAGTGACACTGTTCATCAAGTCGGGATAGAGTGTAGGCATCAGGGCATCGGCTCCAGCCGAAGCACCACCTAAATTGATGCCAAAACTGCTGGCAAGGCTAGAGAGCGATCCACCACTTTTCATGCCGGAAAGTTCCGGAGCAAGCATAACCGTACAGCTATAGTAGTTGGGCATGCTGAGCGTGATGATGGCAGCTACGATAAACGTAACAGGTAGCACCTTGTAATACAGACGCTTGTATTTCTTGACATCAGCCCACAACTTGGCAAAACTCGGACGCTCTGTCCTGGTAGTCTGCTGAGGCTCGTTGTTCTGAATCTGATCCATATTTCAATTATTTGATGAGGTTAGCTATTGAGGCAGCCATTGTACCAAGTGAAGCAGCAGTTGTTGCAACACTCAGCCATTGTTGGAGAGAACTTGCGTCACGTGGAGCTTTTGTTGGTACGACAATCTCACAACCAGGCTCAATCTTACCTTTCTTGGCGACAGCGATCGTACCATTCTGGTAGACGATAAACGCATGACTCTTTTTTGAACGCTCTGCAAAACCGCCAGCCTGACGGATATAGTATTTGTATTTCTCACCATCAGCATATGCCACAGTGTTTGGGGAGTTAACACTTCCGCTGATACGGACAGTATGATTGAAACGTGGCACAATGAGACGATCCCCATCCATCATTTCAATATCCTGAGTGGATCCGGGATTGGCCAAAGCTTCGTCGAGATGGATACCTACAGTATAAGACTCTTGCACCGCCAATTGCTCGAGGTTGATCGAATCCTTGCCTGAAGCACTCTGACGGGCCAATTGAATAACGGCCTGCATACGGGCTCTCTCGGCATCGCTCATTTTCCTAACAAGACGTGCACCACGAACATAGCTACCAGGAATAACACCACCAGCAGCCTTGATAACATCAGAAAGGCGCTGGTTCTTCTGTTCCATCGTGTATCTACCCTCAAAGGCTACCTCACCCTCTACTGATACACGGATAGGATCCTGATACACAGGACTTTTACGGACTTGAACGATATCGTAAGGCTCAAGGGTGAAGCTGTGATCTCCGTCTTCTGCAAAATTCTTCTTCAAAGGGAAACTGAAGGTCTTGGCAATTTCCATGTCGGCATTTTGAGCTTCGGGATCATGAAGCCGGCGAGATACATCGACTTTCACAGTAGAGGCAGCGTCAGTGAGTCCACCGGCCTGAAGAATCAGATCCTCGATGGTCATACCTGCCGCATATTCATAAGTTCCTGGGAAGATAACCTCACCATCGATCGTCAAAGTGCGGAGATTCTGGTGTTCTGCCAGCGTGGGGATGAAAAGAATATCCTCGTTCTCAAGCGGAACATCAGCGGCAGAGCCATTCATGATACCCTCCAGATCGATAGATACAACTTCTTGCGTACGATTGGGCTTCATGCGCCGTATCACAGCTCTCGAGATCATGGCTTCTTCTGTCAGACCATCAGCATTCTCAATCAGGGTACGAACACTGCTGATTTTATCACCTAAGCGATACATGCCGGGACGGAAGATGGCACCTTTGATTTCAACCATATTCTCGAAACGGTCAATGATAGAGTCAACAATAACGGAATCACAATCGGCCATCTTGAAATCAGACAGTTCAAACTCCTCCACATTATAGACGCTCTTCATACGACCACTCTTGCGAAGCACGCGCAACGATTTCTTATAAGCATCACCAGCAAACCCACCACTATATTTTAATAAGGTGGAAAGACTCTCCGACTTGCGCAATTCATACGCCATCGGGCGTTTTACACGGCCTGTAATGTCTACGATACAGTCATAGGTTCCAACTTGTACCACATCATTGTCTGCCAGACGGACATTTCCTGCTAAGCGTCCATTGAGAATGAACTCATAGATGTCGACGGTAGAAATGAGTTTACCCTGACGGAACACCTTAATATTACGGAGTGTTCCGAGATCACTCACGCCACCAGCCATATAGAGGGCGTGGAATACGGTAGCGAAAGCGCTCAAGGTGTAGGTACCAGGAGTCTTCACTTCACCCATGACGTTGACTAAGATGGTGCGGGTTTGCCCGAGAGAAGCCTTAATGTTTGAACTCTCGTAATAGCCGCCAAGTTTACTGCGAATACGGCTCTGGGCTGCAGATACGGTCAGACCGCTGACATGTACAGGACCAAAGTCGGGCACTGTAATATCACCATCAGGACTGACGGTAAGCGACATGGATTCCTGAGAGGCTCCATAAACGTCGATAATGAGCTGATCGCCAGGACCAAGCACATAGTTTTGTGGCGTGGCAATGTTCATCTGGGGCTCAAAGGTCAGCGACTTGTTATTGAAGATGTCACGACCGAAGACCTTTTTCTTCGTGGGCTCCTCTAGAGAATCGACAGCTAATGGATAAGCCTCCCCGTATAGCAACTCAGATGGTACTCTCTGAGTTAGTTGGCTTTTCTGCTGGTCATCGTCAGCCTCGCGTAAAGGACCATTGTTGACACGCATACGGCTTGAAGCATCATTGATAGCCTTGTCTGCCGAAGCTCCAAGACTCCTACTCTCCAATTGTTTGCTGTACTTTTGGCGAAGACGCTGAATCTGATCGATAGTAGCGCCTTGCCTCAGAAGTTTGGTGGCAATGTCGTTATCCGCTGTTCCAGACTTCTTCTCCTTCATAATGAACTGAAGCACCTGAGTGTCAGTCATACCTTGACCATAAACCAATGTAGTGGTTAAAATGGACAGAAAGACAAACATGAATATCCTTTTCATATGCTGATTATTGAGAATCGTTGATTATCTATTAGAATTCTGCCGATTTGGGCGTTCTTGGGAAGGGGATGACATCACGGATGTTCTGCATGCCCGTTACGAAAAGAATAAGACGCTCGAAGCCCAGTCCGAAGCCTGCATGAGGACAGGTTCCCCAGCGACGTGTGTCAAGATACCACCACAGGTGAGTGGTATCCATCTGACGGCGCTCTACCTCACCCATCAGCTTGTCGTAGCTCTCCTCACGGACGGAACCACCGATAATCTCACCAATCTGTGGGAACAGCACGTCTGTGCCTTGCATGGTAGGACCAGGAGCGATGGCGCCTTTATAACCTACTGAACCACCATCAGCTGTGTCTACATTCTGTTTCATATAGAACGACTTGAACTCACGCGGATAGTCTGTCATGATGATGGGCTTCTTGAAGTGTTCCTCAACAAGGTAGCGCTCATGCTCAGAAGCCAGGTCGTCACCCCAGTTGCACGGGAACTCAAACTTCTTGCCGTTCTTGATAGCCTCCTGCAGGATATTGATACCCTCTGTGTAAGGCAGACGAACGAATGTCTCTTTCAAAACACCTTCCAAACGGGCAATCAGCGTCTTGTCGATCATCTGGTTCAAGAACTGCAGATCGTCCTTACAGTTGTCTAATGCCCAGCGAACGCAATACTTGATAAAGTCCTCTTCGAGATCCATCAGTTCCTCTTGGTCGAGGAAGGCAACCTCAGGCTCTACCATCCAGAACTCTGCAAGATGACGAGGTGTGTTGGAGTTCTCTGCACGGAACGTAGGACCGAAGGTGTAGATGGCTCCCAGAGCTGTAGCACCAAGTTCACCCTCTAACTGACCGGAAACTGTCAGTGAGGTCTGTTCTCCAAAGAAATCATCGTCGTAGATGATCTTTCCCTGCTCGTCCTTCTTCAGGTCGTAGAGGTTCTTCGTGGTTACCTGGAACATGTTTCCTGCTCCTTCACAGTCGGAAGCTGTAATCAGTGGGGTATGGAAATAGAAGAATCCATGCTCGTGGAAATAGGTATGGATGGCCATCGCCATATTGTGACGGATGCGCATCACGGCTCCAAAGGTGTTGGTACGCAAACGCATGTGGGCATTCTTGCGCATCACTTCGAAACTCTGTCCCTTTTTCTGCATCGGGTAGGTATTGTCGCAGAGACCGTATAACTCCAGCTTAGTAGCCTGGATCTCACTACTCTGTCCGGCACCCTGGCTCTCCACCAGTACACCTTCTGCACAAATACAAGCTCCTGTGGTGATGTCCTTCAGGAGCTGCTCGTCGAACTTTGTCGGATCAACAACGACCTGAACGTTTTTAATGGTAGAACCATCGTTCAAGGCGATAAAGTCGACTGCTTTTGAGGAGCGATGCGTACGCACCCAACCTTTTACGCAGACCTCTTTGCCATATTCTGTTGACTTCAGTACATCAATAATCTTTGTACGTTTCATTTACTTTTACTTTTTACCCTTTTACCTTTACTCATAAGCCCCCATGCGCAGACGATCGACTTCCTCCTCAGTGAGATAGCGCCAGTCGCCACGCTTCAGGTTCTTCTTCGTCAGACCGGCAAACTGTACGCGGTCCAACTTCTGTACGCGATAGCCTAATGATTCGAAGATACGACGTACGATACGGTTCTTGCCGCTGTGGATCTCTATGCCCACCTGCTTCTTGTCTGTCGGACTAGCATATTGCACATCGTCGGCTTTGATCTCGCCGTCTTCGAGTTGGATACCGTCAGCAATCTGCTGGAGGTCGTGGGCTGTCACATTCTTGTCAAGGAAGACGTGATAGATCTTCTTCTTCAAGTACTTCGGGTGGGTCAGCTTAGAAGCCAGATCACCATCATTCGTCAAAAGAAGAACACCTGTGGTATTGCGATCAAGGCGTCCTACGGGATAGATACGCTCAGGACATGCATTTTTCACAAGATCCATCACGGTCTTACGCTGTTGAGGATCGTCACTGGTCGTCACGTAATCCTTGGGCTTGTTGAGCAGAACGTAAACCTTCTTCTCGATCTTGACTGGCTGATCATGGAACATCACCACATCAGTACGCAGTACCTTGGTTCCCAACTCAGTTACCACCTCGCCATTGACGGTGACAACACCAGCCTGGATGAATTCATCAGCCTCACGACGACTGCAAATGCCTGCATTAGCCAAGAACTTGTTCAGACGAAGCGGCTCGTTGGGATCAATGTTGACCTCCTTGTACTCAATGCGCTTCTTCATGCTGTACTTAGCATTCGGATCGTAGTCTGCTGTATGCTGGCGCGGACCTTTCTTGTATGGATTGTTGTTGTATGGCTTGTTGCCATAAGGTTTCTGGTAACCGCCCTGGCGCTGCTGATAGCCACCCTGTCCCTGACGAGATTGGTAACCACCTTGGCGCTGCTGGTATCCACCCTGACGGGGCTGATAGCCGCCTTCCTGGCCTTGGCGGGGCTGATAACCACCCTGACGGGGCTGATAACCTCCTTGGCGAGACTGGTATCCACCTTGTCCCTGACGGGGTTGATAGCCGCCTTCCTGTCCTTGACGTGGCTGATAACCACCCTGACGAGGCTGGTATCCGCCTTGTCCCTGACGGGGGCGATAGTTTCCACCACCATAGTTATTACGGGGACGGTAGTCCTCACGCTGTGAATTGCCCTCAAACAAGGCAGCGCCAAAGCCTTCAGGACGGAATCCGCCTTCATCATTATCACGACGGCGGTAGTCCTGACGTTCAAAAGTAGGACGCTGGGCTGTATGTATACGGGGACGTGGGGTACGTCTTGCTTCTCTCTGAAAACCTTCTTGCTGTGTTGTTTCCTCTTGTTTCTTTTCGTTATTCTCGATATCCATTTTCGTAAATGTTTTTATGTTGATGATTAAATTCCTGTATATGTTGAAGGCGTGATGGCACGAAGCTCATTCTTCACGTCCTCGCTGACTTCCAGTGTCTCGATGAAGGCCTGGATCTTTTCTGCCGTCAGTTTCTCGTTCGTTCTTGTGAGTGCTTTCAGCGTCTCATAAGGGTTGGGATAGGCCTCGCGACGCAGAATGGTCTGGATGGCTTCTGCCACAACGGCCCATGTATTCTCAAGATCTTCCTGCAATTTCTCTTCGTTGAGAATCAGTTTGCGAAGGCCCTTGAGCGTTGACTGGAAAGCAATCAGACCATGTCCCATGGGTACGCCGACATTACGCAAGACTGTAGAGTCTGTCAGGTCTCGCTGCAGACGACTTACTGGCAACTTGGCTGCCAAGAACTGAAGGATGGCATTAGCGATACCAAGGTTGCCTTCTGAATTCTCGTAGTCGATGGGGTTCACCTTATGAGGCATAGCACTACTGCCAACCTCTCCGGCCTTGATCTTCTGCTTGAAATAATCCATAGAGATATACATCCAGAAGTCGCGGTCCAGATCGATGATGATGGTGTTGATGCGACGCATGGCATCGAACAGGCCACCAAGCCAGTCGTAGTTGGAGATCTGTGTGGTATACTGTTCGCGCTCCAGTCCGAGTTTCTCGCTGACAAAGCTATTGCCAAACTCCCGCCAATCATACTGCGGATAGGCTACATGATGGGCGTTAAAGTTTCCTGTGGCACCACCAAACTTGGCTGTGACGGGAATATCCTTTAATCCTCTGAGCTGTTCTTCCAGGCGATAGACGTACACCATCACTTCCTTTCCCAGACGGGTAGGGGAAGCAGGCTGGCCGTGTGTCTTTGCCAGCATGGGGATATTCTTCCATTGCTCGGCATAGTCGTTGAGCTGTTCAATCAGTTCCTCAATCAGCGGGATATACACCTCATTGAGCGCCTCCTTGATGCTTAGGGGCACACTGGTGTTGTTGATGTCCTGTGAGGTCAGTCCGAAATGGATGAATTCCTTGTAGGCCTTCAACTCTGCAAGCTGGGGCTGTTGGTCGATCTGCTCCTTGATATAGTACTCCACGGCCTTTACGTCGTGGTTGGTCACTTTCTCAATATCCTTGACGCGCTGGGCATCAGCAGGAGTGAGCTGGCGATAAACATCACGGAGTGGTTCAAACAGTTGATGGTTGACTTGTTCCAATTGCGGCAGGGGGAGTTCACACAAAGCGATGAAGTATTCTATTTCCACACGCACCCTATAACGGATAAGGGCGTATTCGGAGAAATAGCCTGCCAATGGTTCGGTTTTACTTCTGTAACGGCCGTCAATAGGCGAGACGGCTGTCAGTGCATTTAATTCC
>JAEEGL016128236.1_pt1 | contig 12131 bp, 12 predicted proteins | sample 9134231 | NCBI WGS metagenome assembly JAEEGL01 (sample SAMN16246548, study PRJNA631951) | gut metagenome | biome: gut microbiome; feature: rumen; material: fiber-attached | host: Bos | place: Iran: Karaj | collected 2018-10
CGGAAGAGAACGCGGCCATGCTGGCCGTTCCCTTCGAAGTCGACGGCTATATGCTCCGTCCCTACCGGGTGGATCTGCTCCGTTATGTCAAAAACAAGGACGGAAGCCCTTCGACCCTCCTTCAGTTCACGCTGTGGGAAGGCAGGAACCGTGAGATCAGAAAGATCTGCGCGCACTACGGCTGCAAGCTGACCCGCCTTACGCGCATCTCCATCGGCGAACTGACCCTGAAAGGCATCTCGCCCGGCAAGTGGCGCTATCTCACCGAAGAGGAGATCGCCTACGTCAAGTCGATCTAGTCTGATTGATGAGGATATACGATGTTTAAAGTTACACCGGTCACGTCACCGTACCTTCAGCAGGATACGGCCCGCAGGCTGGGCGCCCCCTATCTTCCGGATACGTATGCCTTTCAGGCCACGGAAATGACGGAGGACGCGGAGCCGGTTTGCCCGCTGGCTCTGTGTCAGTTTTCCTTTTCCGGGAAGGAGGCGTCGCTGAAGTCGCTCGACTGGGCGCCGGATCACGAGCAGGACGAGGCGGTCGTCATTCTCGTACGAACGGTCATGAACTGGCTCTGGCGGGCGGACATCTCCCTGTTCGTCTGCGCGGACAGCCGTCTGTCCGAGGTCTTCTGCCGCCGGCTGGGTTTCCGGTATGACAGCGGCAGATGGCAGATCGACCTCGATCTCTTCTACCGATCTCCCTGCAGCTATACGGAGCAGAATACGTAAGAGGATCATTTTCTTTATGACCGATCGGAAAGGAGGAAACGATGCTTTTCGGAAAAATCCGTAAAACGGCCGAAATAAAACAGACCCGGGCGCACAGCGGCCTGGTGGATTTCCATTCGCATATGCTTCCTCACATGGACGACGGATCCTCTTCCGTGGAGGAAAGCATCAGGATGATCGACTCCTCCGTCAGGCAGGGAGTCTCCACGATCGTGCTGACCCCGCATTTTTACGCGTCTGAAAACAGTCCGTCAGAGTTCCTGGAACGCCGGGAACACGCGCTGGAGGAGCTCCAGGACGCTGTCAGCGGCATTCCGGTCGAACTGATCCCGGGAGCCGAGGTCACCTACTTCGACGGTCTTTCGGGACTCGAGCAGCTGTCCGATCTCATGATCACCGGGACGAGTCTCCTGCTGGTGGAAATGCCGTTCTGGCACTGGTCCGGCCGGATGCTCGACGATCTGCTCTCCCTGAACGAAAGAACCGGCTGCCAGGTCGTTCTGGCTCATATCGAGCGATATCTCTCCTTCCAGCCGAAAAGCACCCTGGACATGTTCCTGTCCAACGGATTTCTGATCCAGGCCAACGCGGAGTATTTTCTGGACCGTCATACAAAGAAGGAGGCGCTCCGGACTCTTGCCGAGGGAAAGATCCATCTGCTCGGCACCGACGCGCACCATTCCGAGACTAGACGCCCGAACCTGGGCGAGGCCTGTGACATCATCGATGAAAAATGCGGAGAGGCGATGACGGACGATCTCATGCGGAGAGCATCCCGTCTTCTGCATCCCGCCCCTGCCGCCGATCTCAACGCCTTGCTTGACCTTTGAACTGAAAATACAAGGACCGTCCGGCCGGACGGTCCTTTTTCACTTTATTGGCAGAGCAGTCAAAGTCGATCATGACCTTGATCTTCGTGGCGTGATACTTGCTTTCGTTCTCAAATACGTCCAGGCACTGATCGAACGGGACGTGATGTGTAACGACCGGCAGAATGCTTACAGGATTCTTTCTCATGATCTCGCAGACCGCCTTCGCGTTTCCGAACCGTCCCGCGGCTCCCACCAATGCGAAGCAGCCGAGCACCAGTTTGTCCATCGGGATATTGTTGAGAAGCTTCTCGTAGAAACTGATCACCGAGATCCTGGCGTCGCGGCAGGCCGAATCGATACACTGGATCAGCGCCGTTTCCGAACCGGACGTCTCGACGAAGAAGGAAGCTCCTTTTCCGCCCGTCAACCGCCGTATCGCCTCGACCGGGTCTTCCTCCCTCGTATTGATGACTTCGTCCGCGCCGATCTGTCTGGCGATCTCCAGTTTCGCGGCCGTTCTGCCCACCAGGACGACCTTCCCTGCTCCGTAGTATTTGGCGAGCCATCCGGCGATCATTCCGATCGCGCCCGTCCCGAAGATCACGGCGGTGTCTTCCGGGCCGAGTTTCACGTTCCGGAACGCGTCAAACGCGATTGAGGCGGGCTCTATGAGAGCGCCCTCTTCCATGGACAACTCGTCCGGCAGCGGGTAGACGTGGTGTTCCGGCATCTGCATGTATTCGGCGAAACAGCCCGGCCAGCAGTCCACCGTTCCGACGGATCGCTTATGGGTACAGGCGTCATAATCGCCCTTTCGGCAGAATTCGCATTCACCGCAGGTAACGAAGTTATCACAGTAGACGCGGTCGCCCGGTTTATATCTGGTCACTTTCTCGCCGACGGATTCCACGACGCCGGCCCATTCGTGCCCGAAACGGCACGGGAACTTGATCTCGCCGCTTCGGATGAAACTGCTCTCTCCGGTGAAAATGGAGAAGTCAGTCGCGCAGACGCCCGTCCGGAACACCTTGATGACCAGCATATCACCGGTCGCCTCCGGCTTCTGAACGGTCTCCATTCTGGCGTCATACGGGCCGTAAACGGTCACAGCGCGCATGGTGTCTTTCGTCATATTATATCCTCTTTTCTGCCGTCCAGTCTAGGATCAGCGTAAATGTGAAGTTCCCGCCCGGCGGGATCTCGCCGCGATATCCCGCTGCAGCGGCTCTGTCCGGCGCGTCCAGCGGAACGGTCGCAGCTTCGATCGCGAGATTGTACAGGGACTGGAATTCCCCGTTGTTGATCCAGATCCCGAGATACGGGACCTTTTCCTTCTCCACGCGGAACGAAAACGTCCCGTCGGGATAACGGACACCGAACAGGCCGTCCGGCATCGGATCGAGGAAATAATACTTGTACGCGGCGCCGGTCCCGGGGCGGTACCCGGACATCCGGTCGCGCGGGAGCGTCCCGAAATCGTATCCCGGCGTGCAGAACATCTCTTCGACCGGCGTCCCTTCGGGATAGGGATGGAAAAGCCTCATCCCGTCTTCGCCGGCCAGCATGCAGTGCCCGGCCCAGAGGAAAGGAAAGGGCTCGTTCCCCCTGTTCTTAAAGGAATAGGCGACGGAGATGCCCCTCCCGGACGCCGTGAAGGTCTTCTCATAGGAAACCGGGAACAGCACGGAGTCGGCCGTGAGGCGGAGAACGTCCGGGGCGGCTTCGGCTCTGTAGGAGAGACGGCAGGTCTCTCCGTGATCCGGCGCGACGACCCCGGCGGAGGGGCCCGTTTCAGGTCCCCAGGGATCGCAGGTCGGAAACATGTCGTCAAATCCGGAGCACTCCGCGTCGATATAGGGCGCCGTCAGCGACAGCCGTTTATAAGTCTCACCCGGACGCTGCGTCAGTAGTTCCCGCCCGTCGCATGTCACGAGAGACGCGATCTTGCCTCCGTCCTCCGGAAGAACGGTCGCGGTAAGCCGGCCGGACGAGACCTTCAGAGCCGGTCTGTCCTTATAGGAAACGGATTTGATCACAGCAGGATCCCCTCGCCCTGACGCATCAGGCAGTACGGGCGCTCGGGCGCGATCTTTTCCATCGCGTTCATGAAGAGGATCGGGCTGCCTCCGTGGATGGCGAAATTCCAGTAATGGCACGGAACGGCCAGAGCGGGACGGAGCGCCGAAACGGTCCGGGCCGCCTCCTCTTCGTTCAGATTGCCGTAAGCGCCGTTGATCGGCAGGATCAGCAGATCCGTTTCCCGTACGTCGGGATTCTCATAGAAGTCGGGACGATAGCAGGTGTCGCCCATGAAATAGATCCGCTTTCCCGCGGTCTCGATGAGAAGACCCAGCGCGTAAGGCGTATCCTTTCCGTGGTCGCAGGGGACGGCCGTCAGCTTCATGTCCGGCCGCGTCACGGAGTCTCCCGTGGACAGGAAGTTCAGGCGGTCGTGCAGATTCAGCCGTTCGCACTCCGCCCTGGTGTCAAGCGCGCCGAAGAATTCGGTCATGCCGTTCTCCAGCAGGACCGGGACGCTGTCCGGGTCGAAGTGGTCGAAATGGGCGTGGGAGGCGACCAGATAGTCGACCGTGAGTTCTCTGGGCTCCAAAACGTACGGCATCAGCCGCTTGAAACCGAAATACCGGTTGCAGCAGTCGGACAGATAGGGATCCACCATGATCAGACGGGAGGACGGCGTCTTGAAGACGAAACCTGCCTGACCGAGGAAGAAAACGCCCAGTTTTCCCTCCGGCACCGTCTTATTCATGATCCGTATGGCTAGTTCTTTCACAGGTCAGTTCCTCCTTCAGAAGTTTCTGGCGAAACCGCCGCACGTCCAGCCCCCGTCGACGGGCAGCACCGCGCCGGTGATATACGCGGCATAGTCGGACGCGAGAAACTCGGCTGCGGAAGCGATGTCCTCCGGTCTGCCCTGACGCCCCATCGGGATATGAGCGAGGAGCGCCTGCATAGCGGAGTTCTCCTTCCAGAGCCCGTTCGTCACGGCGATCCCGACGGTACCCGGACAGATCGCGTTGGCACGGACGCCGATCGGGGCCAGTTCCATCGCGATCGCTTTCGTGAAGTTGATGACGCCAGCTTTGGCCGCGGTGAACGCGCACTGGTTTCTGAGCGGGACCATGCCGACGATGGAACTGATGTTGATGATCGAAGCGCCGTCAGCCCTGTGCGGGATCGCGAGCTTCGTGCAGTTGTACGTGCCGTCAAGGTCGACCTTGAGGATGGCGTCCCACCATTTGTCGGAAAACGCGTCAACCGTGTGACGTTCATCAGGTCCCACGTTGATCCCCGCGTTGTTGATGAGGACGGACCATTTTCCGCACTCCGACTCGATCTTCTCCATGGCGCCGGCAACGGCTTCCCGGTCGGTAATGTCGAAGGAATAACCTGTGACCACCCCTCCGGTCTCCTGTACCGCGCGCTCGGCCGCCTCTTCGGCGCCCCGAAGATCGCACAGTACCACGTGAGCGCCGTCTTCAGCGAAACGGCGTACCATACCGGTCCCGATGCCGCCCGCGGCGCCGGTGATGATCACGACTTTGTTTTCAAATGTGATGTTCATGCTGTTCCCCCGAAAATCTTAGATTGTTCCGCAAAAAGACCGGCACGGTTTCTCGGACCGGTATTCTTTTTATAGCTCGATCCCGTATTCCTTTTTCATGAGGTCGAGGATCTCGTGTCTGTAGGGCATCGACGGCGAAGATCCGTATCTCGTTACGGAGATGGCGGCCGTGCAGGTCGCGAAGCGGAGCGCCGTCTCGATCGGCAGGCCTTCCGCGATCGCGGTGGCGAAACCGCCGTTGAACGCGTCTCCCGCGCCCGTCGTTTCCACCGCCTTGAGCGGAATGGCCGGCACAAGAAATTCCTTCTCTCCGTTGTAGAAATACGAGCCCCGGACGCCGAGCGTCAGGATCACGTTCTTCACGCCCATCCCGAGCAGGATCTCGGCGGCTTCCCGGCAGTTCTCCTGCGTTTCCACGCGGACGCCGGTCAGGATCTCCGCCTCGGTCTCGTTGGGCGTCGCGTAGTCGACTCCGTCGTAGAGGCCGTCCGGCATGGGGATGCAGGGCGCCGGATTCAGGATGAAGGGTTTTCCGTACTTATGCGCCAACTCTTTCGCCGCGAGAACGGCGTCAGCCGTCGTCTCGAACTGCGTCAGGACGGCGTCGCAGTCTGCGAAGTCTTTCTCCGCAGCCAGGACCGCTTCGCGTCCTACGGTCTCGTTCGCGGCAAAGATCACGATGATCCGGTTCTGGGCGTCCCTCTCGTCGATCTCGATCAGGGCGCTGGCAGTCTCTCCTCCGGGAAGGACCCGGACATATTCCTCGGACATGCCTTCGCGTCTGTAGTGCTCTTCCAGGATCCTGCCGAGCGCGTCGTCGCCGCGGCAGCTGATGATCCGGACGTCGGAACCGGCCCGGTGGGCCGCGGTCATCTGGTTGCTTCCCTTTCCTCCGGGACCGATCTTCAGCGTTCTTCCGACGACCGTCTCGCCTTCCACCGGGAGATGCGGAGCAAATCCTGTCACGTCGACGATGAGGGAGCCGGGGCCGATGATCTTAGCCATCGTGAACCTCCTGATATCTACGTTAACCGATGTTCTTACAAAAGGAGCGCAGCCGCGTCGCCGACCTCGTCCGTGGAGGCGTGGCCGCCCATATCGGGCGTGAGCGTCTTTCCCTCGACCAGGAGACGCTCGATCGTATCGATCACATGGGCGCCCATTTCCTCATACCCAAAGAAATCCAGCATCTGGGAGGCGGACCAGATCGACGCGAGCGGATTGGCAATCCCGCGTCCCGCGATATCCGGCGCGGCGCCGTGGATCGGCTCGAACATGGACGGATATTTTCTCTCGGGATTCAGGTTCGCGCCGGCCGCCAGACCCATGCCGCCGGCTATGGCGGCGCCGAGGTCGGTAATGATGTCACCGAACAGGTTCGAGGTCACGACGACGCCGAAGCGTCCGGGATTCTTGACGAAGAACATGCTGGCCGCGTCGACCAGGAGAGAGTCGGTCTTCACGTCGGGATATTCCTTCCCGATCTCGGCGAACACACTGTCCCAGAAGACCATGGAATAATTCAGCGCGTTCCCCTTGCTGACGGACGTCAGCTTTTTCCCGGTCCTGCGGGCTGTATCGAACGCGTAGCGCATGATCCGCTCGCAGCCTTTTCTCGAAAAGACGCCGGTCTGACGGACGACTTCGTCCGGTGTTCCCTTATTGTCCCAGGTACCTTCTCCGGCGTATTCCCCTTCGCTGTTTTCCCGGACGACGATCATGTCGATGTCTTCGCAGCGGACGTCTTTCAGCGGGCAGGGCGCACCGCGGAGCAGCTTGACCGGGCGCAGATTGACGTACTGGTCGAAACTGTGACGGATCGTCAGGAGAAGATCCCAGAGGGATATATGATCCGGAACGTCGGGTCTGCCGACCGCTCCGAGATAGATGGCGTCGAAGTCGGACAGGATCTTGATGCCGTCTTCGGGCATCATTCGTCCCGTGTCCAGATAGTACTGGCAGCTCCACGGAAAATGCGTGAATTCAAAGCGGAAGCCGCCGTCGAGCTCGGCCGCGCGGTTGAGGACCTTGATCCCCTGCGACAGAACTTCCGGACCTATCCCGTCACCCGGGATCACGGCGATACGATATGTCTGCATGTTCGATTTCCTTTCAGAGTTTATGGATGCTGCGGCCGAGGCAGTTCTCCGCCGCTTCGAGAACCATTTCAGAAACGGACGGATGCGGGAACACGGCGGACGCCAGTTCCTCCACGGTCCGCTTTTCTCCGATCCAAGCGGTCAGAACGCCGATCATGTCGGAAGCGTGCGGCGCGGCGATCTCCGCCCCGAGCAGGACGTTGGTCGACGCGTCGGCAGTCAGGCGGACGAAACCGGCCGTCTCGCCCATGGCGATCGCCTTGCCGTTCGCCTGCGTGTAGAAGAAACCGGTTTTCGTCTGCAGTCCTGCCTCCGCCGCCTTGTCCGGCGTCAGGCCGACCTGGGCCAGTTCCGGAGAGGTATAGACGCAGGAGGGGATCGGAAGGTCCGGACACGCCGTATCCTTCCCGGCCGCGAGATTCTCGACGACCTGTTTCCCCTGTGCGGAAGCGGCATGCGCCAGCATGCACCGGCCGTTGCAGTCCCCGATCGCGTAGACGTGCGGCGCGCAACAGTAGCGGTCGTCCGTCGAAATGAAGGAGCGCACGGTCCGAACGCCGATCCTATCGAGCCCGAGGCCCGCCGTGTTGGCCGTTCTTCCCGTGGCGCAGATCACCAGATCCGCTCCGATCTCGCTCATCGTGCCGTTCTGTTCCACGTCGCACACCGTCTGACCTTCACAAGGCCGGATCTTTCTGACGAACGCGCTCGTCAGGAAGGCGACGCCCCGTTTTTCGAGAACGTCCCTTCCGCAGGATGCAAGGTCGGGCGAGAGAGGCGGAAGTACTCTCGGCGTCGCTTCGATCACCGTCACGGCGCATCCCGCGTCGGAAAGGACCGTAGCGAATTCAAGCCCGATCACACCGCCCCCGACGATCACTGCCCGTTCGGGAAGCGAGGTCATAGCCAGGAAGCCGTCGCTGTCGACCACCGCGCTCCCTTCCTCGATCGGGAAAGGAGGTCTGGCCGGTTTCGAACCGGTCGCGAGGATCAGATCTCTGTAGCCGAAGACCTCTCCGCCGACGTCCACGGTGCCGCCGTCGCGAATGGCGGCGTGTCCGTACCGGACGTCGCAGCCGTTTTTCTTCAGGAGCGTCTCGACGCCCCGCCGGAGCGTTTTGACGGTCTGCTCCTTATGCGCCGAAGCCGCGGAATAGTCAAAGCGCACATCCGTCGCCGTTACGCCGAACCTGGCGCCCTCCCTCGTTTCGCGGTACAGACCGCTGCAGTGAAGAAGCGCCTTCGTCGGGATACAGCCGCGGTTCAGACACGTGCCGCCCGCCTCGCGCTCTTCCGCGAGCATCACGCGCAGCCCGTGTCTCGCGGCGGATATGGCCGCCACGTAGCCGCCCGGTCCTCCGCCGATGATGATGAGATCATATTCCTGTATCATGTTCCACCCTCATGCTGATCGAATGGTTCCCCCGTTCCTTCCGTCAAAGAAGGAATGTATAGGGATTTTCAAGGAGTTCTCTGACCCGTACCAGGAATCGCGCCGCGGGCGCGCCGTCGACAGCCCGGTGGTCGTAGGTCAGCGTCAGGACCATCTGCGGTCTGATCACGATCTGACCGTCCCGCACGGCGGGAAGATCACGGACCGCGCCGGCCGCCATGATCCCGATCTGCGGAGGATTGATCACGGCAGTGAACTCGTCGAGACCGAACATCCCGAGGTTCGTGACCGTGAACGTTCCACCGGTATAGTCGTCACGTCTCAGTTTTCCCGCTCTCGCGTTCGCCGCAAGCTCCGCGCTCTGGCTGTGGATCTCGTCGAGACTGAGCGCATGGGCGTTCCGGAGCGTCGGCACGATCAGACCGTTGTCGATCGCCACGGCGATCCCCATGTGGACCGCGTGGACCTCATGGATGCCCTCTTCGTCGCAGTAGCCGTTCATCCGCGGGAACTCGAGGAGCGCTCTCGTGAGCGCCATGATGAGAATATCGTTATACGAGACCTTGCGGTCCTGCTGCTTCAGCGCTTCCCTGATCATCTTCGCCTGCGTCATGTCCACCGTGACGCGGTGGGACGCCTGTGCCATCGTATCGAGGCTGCGCTTCATGTTGTCAGCGATCGCCTTGCGCATCCCGGAGAACGGAACGACCGTTTCGGAGCCGTCGGCTGCCGGGACCGGGACGGAACGGGGAGCCACCGGCGCGGACGCCTGTCCTGCGGGTGCAGAGGCCGCGGCAAGCACGTCGCGTTCCACGATCATGCCGCCTTCCCCGCTTCCACGGATCGTGGAAAGGTCCAGATGCTTTTCGTCAGCCAGTCTTCTGGCCAGAGGGCTTGAAAGGATCCTGCCGTTCGGCTGGGGCTGTGCAGGAATATCCGCCGGCACCGTTTCCCTCACGGGAGCAGGAGCGGGAGCAGCCGGAGCCTCTTTTGGTTTCTCCGCATCCTTCGGCGCCTGCGCGAGGCCCCGCTTCGACTCGATCTCCGCCACCTGCGCGGCAACGTCCTCGCCTTCTTCGCCGATCAGCGCGATCGGTTCCGTGATCGGGACGGTCTCGCCCGCTGCGCGGAGGATCTTCAGCAGAACGCCGTTGAAGGAACTGTCGATCTTGATGGTGAGCTTGTCCGTTTCCATCTCGAAGAGCGGCTGTCCTTCGGTCACGCGTCCCCCTTCGGGAATGAGCCATTCCGTAATGGTCCCTTCCGTCATCTGGAGACCCTGTTTCGGCATGATAACGATATTAGCCATTTTTTCTTATTCTCCCTTCAGGTGGAGCGTACGGCGGATGGCCCGGACGATGTCCTCAGGCTGAGGCACCACCGCGTTCTCCAGTCCGAGATTGAACGGGAGCGGGCACTGCTTCGCGCCGAGTCTCTCGATCGGAGCGTCCAGATACGGGAAGCAGTTCTCATAGAGCTGGGACGCGATCTCAGCACCTGCGCCGCATACGCGGTGCGCTTCGTGGACCACCACGCAGCGTCCGGTCTTCTTGACGGAAGCGCTCATCAGCGCGATATCGAGCGGCACGAGCGTCCGGGGATCGATCACCTCGACCGAGATGCCTTCCTTCTCCATTTCCTCGGCCGCCGCGAGAGATTTGCCGACGTAGGTATGCGTCGCGATGACGGTGACGTCCGTTCCCTCGCGGAGAACCCTGCCGACGCCGAACGGGATCATGAAGTCCGGGTCGTCCGGCACGTCGCATTTCTCCTTGTAGAGCGCCTTATGTTCGATCACGATCGTCGGGTTGTCGTCCCGGATCGCCGCGCGCAGCAGCCCCGCCGCGTCGTAGGCGTCGGACGGCATGGCGACTTTCAGTCCGGGGAAATGCATGAACAGCGTTTCAAGGCTCTGGGAATGCGTCGCGGCGTTTCCGCGCCCGACGCCCTGCTGCCCGCGGATCACGAGCGGCACCTTGGCCTTTCCGCCGAAGATATAACGGGTCTTTGCCACCTGGTTGATGATGGAGTCCGCCGCGACCAGTGAAAAATCCATATACATCAGTTCCACGATCGGGCGCATCCCGGCGCAGGCGGCGCCGAGAGCGGCGCTGATGAAGCCCGCTTCGGAAATGGGCGTGTTGCGGACACGTTCCGTGCCGAACTCGTCGGCCAGTCCGCGCGTGGCGCCGAAAATGCCGCCGAGGACTTCGATGTCCTCGCCCATGATGAAGACCTTCTCATCTCTTCTCATCTCAGCGGCGGTCACGTCCTTGACAGCCTGTACGTAGCTCTTGATACTCACCGGGTCTCACCTCCGTCCGTATAGAAGACATCGTCGAGAACATGCGTCGGATCGGGTTCGGGCGAGTTGAACGCGAACTCCGCGGCCGCGTCGATCTCCGCCTGAGCGTCCGCCTCGAGGGCGGCGAGCTTTTCTTCCGCGACGCCCATCTCGAGTAGCTTCGCGCGCATCCGCTTGATGGGATCCTTCTTTTTCCATTCCTCGACTTCCTCGCGCGTACGGTACGGCTGAGGGTCGCCGGTCCAGTGTCCGAGATGACGGTAGGTCATGCACTCGAGGATCGTCGGCCCTTCGCCCGCTCTCGCTCTATCGATTGCGCGTCCGGCTGCGTCGAGGATCGCGAAGACGTCGTTTCCGTCCAGCGTTTCGCCCGGCATGTCGTATGCCTTGCCCCGGACGGAGATATTCTTCACGGAGGTGCTCTGCCACGTCGGCACGCTGATCCCGTATCCGTTGTTCTCACAGACGAAGACCACGGGAAGCTTCCAGAGAGATGCGAGATTCATGGACTCATGGAAGACGCCTTCGTTCGTGGCGCCGTCTCCGAAGAAGGAGATGGCGATGCGTCCGTTCTTCTGCAGTTTGGACGCGAGCGCGGCACCGACGGCGATCCCGACGCCGCCCGCCACGATGGCGTTGGCGCCGAGGTTGCCGGAATCCACGTCCGCGATATGCATGGAGCCGCCCCTGCCCCGGCAGTAGCCGGTGTCGCGGCCCATCAGTTCCGCCAGGGCGTAGCGGGGATCGGCGCCCTTCGCGAGGCAGTGGCCGTGTCCGCGGTGCGTGCTGGCGATATAATCATCCGGATGGAGGAGCGAGCAGACAGCCGCAGGGGTCGCCTCCTGCCCGGTGCAGAGATGCACGGAGCCGCGGAGCGCGTTGCTCTCGAAGAGGAACAGCGCCTTTTCCTCGAATTTCCGGATCTGGTTCATTTTTCTGTAGATGGAGAGCAGCTGATCCATGCTGTATGCGGTTTCAGCCATCTGTTACACCCCCAGTTCTTTCAGGACTCGGACGATGTCGTCCGTCGTGTCGACGATGTGAGCGCCGGCGGCCGCCAGGCAGGCTTCCTTGCTCTGCGCGCTCCCGGTCCCGTCGGCCGCGACGATGGCGCCGGCATGTCCCATGCTTCTGCCGCGCGGGGCGTTCTTTCCCGCGATGCAGGCGATGACCGGCTTCGTGACCTGTTTTCTGATCATGTC
>JAEEGL012220559.1_pt1 | contig 12130 bp, 12 predicted proteins | sample 9134231 | NCBI WGS metagenome assembly JAEEGL01 (sample SAMN16246548, study PRJNA631951) | gut metagenome | biome: gut microbiome; feature: rumen; material: fiber-attached | host: Bos | place: Iran: Karaj | collected 2018-10
ATAATATAAAATAATTATAACTGAGTTAATTTTTTTTTTCAATAATTACCAAAATAATATGGTAAAGGATTCAAGAATTGTATATTTTTATTCAATTTTTATATCGACTTTTTGTATGCCGTAGGAATAAGGGGCAACAGAATATGGTTCAAAATAAACAGTTACAGTTTGTTTCTCAACAGTGAAAATTTGGAAATTTCCAGGCTGTGGAAATGCTCCTGTGTTGATCATTTCTCTTATATCAGATTCTTGTGCAGGAGTTGTAAGATTAGGATTTTTTGTAATTAATTTATCGTATAGTTTTTTTCTTACAATATCTGAAAGTTGATTATAGTCCATTCCAGTTACTGTTGTAATTTTATCATATTTTGAGGTGTCGATATTGTAGTTATATGAAATTAAATTTGTATTTCCATGGGCTCCACCATTGAAAATATATGTATTTATTAAGACTGAAATATATTTTGATGATGAATTATAAACTTCTGTCTGAACAAGATATTCAAAGGGTGGAAGACTACTTCTGCCGTTTTTGGAATTAATTTCATTCAAATCATTCCATTCTTTATCTGAATAAGATTTAAAGTTTTCCCAGTTAGAAAAAATTGTATTTTTTATCATTTTAGATAAATCTGGGTAAGCTTCAAAAGAAGGATATGTAATTTCTGTACGTAAAAAATCAGCTTCTTCTATAAAATTAATTGTTTTATACGACCTTGACTCCTTATTTGAATCAATTTTTGTTGTAAGACAAGAAGTAAAAGTCACAGTAATAAGGACAAAAATCAAAGCAGTATAAAACAATTTTTTCATGGTATAAGACTTCCTTGTTTAGTTTTCTTTTTGATTAATTATACCAAGAATTTTCTTTTCATTAAATACTTTCATTATCAATCCACCAAGAATACAACAGATTGCAGCGACAAGGGCAACAATTCTGTATCCTAATGGTGAACCAGCTGCTTGTTCTCCAGCTTCTGCAGTTTGAGCAAGGGCTTTTGCAGCACCAATTGTAGCAAGTGAAGTAAACAAAAGCATGGCTAATGACTGTCCAAGTTTCATAGCGAAAGTTCTTGCGGCATAAAACATACCACTTCTAGATTCTCCAGTCTGAACTTCATCAGAAAGTGCGATATCTGCAACAATTGTTTGAGGAATAATTCCAAAAATTGCCTGAGGGAAAGAACCCAAAAGCACGATAATTGCAGCCTGTACATAAATTGGAATGAATGAAAGTTTTTCTCCAGAAAGGGCTGTAAATCCAAAAGTTAAGAAGAAGCCAAAGAAAGCTGCGATTAAAAGTTTTTTCTTTCCCCATTTAGCAGCCATTTTTGTAACAAATGGATAGAAACAGAGTGAAAGAATTGTAAGTCCACCCATCATTACTGTAGTCATGCTTTCTGGAAGATGCAAAAGACTTGTTACAAAGAAAGGAAGACCTGTCTGGAACATTGCAAGTCCAAAGAAATAAATAATATCCTGAGCAACGAAAATTCTGAAATCTTTGTTCTTGAAAGTTTTTCCCAAAGAAACAAACATATTTGAACTTGAAGGTTGTGCATCACAATAATCTTTTTCTTTAATTCCAAATGCAGGTACAAGCATGAAAATTGTTGCAAGAATAGAAAGAATAGCAAAAGTGATTCTCATTGCAGGAATACGTTCCATTCCGTTACCAATCAAGGCACCCCAAATTACAGGAGCTGCATAACCAATACAAGTTCCAACAATAAATGTAAGGGAAATGCACATTGAAAGTTTTAATTTTTCATCCTGATTATGTGGAAGTTCAGCAAGAAGGGATGTATATGGAGTACAATAACAAGTAATCAGAAAATAATAAGCCAAAACAGTTACAAATAACCATACAGTATTAATTGCGCTAATTTTAGGAACTGGTGCACAGAAAACCAGAATGAAAACTAATCCGAGTGGAATAGCTGACCAGCGCATGAATGGAATTCTTCTTCCAAGTTTATTTTTACAATTATCAGACCAGTTTCCTACGAGAGGATCTGTAACTGCATCAAAAATACGACCTACAGCAGTAACAAGACCAATAAAAGTCAAGATTCCAAGAACTACACGGCCCTGTGGAATTAAAGACACCATACCTTCATTAATTGCTTCCTGATTTGGCTGATAAAAATAAACAAGCCATGAACCAATTAATCCCGAAATAATTGACCAGCCAAGCTGACCAATTGCATAACACCACATTATTCTTCTAGATAAAGTTTTCATTTTTTCCTCCTGAAATTTCGTGTTATTTTTAAGCCAGGATGACTCCTAACTTTTTATTCCATTCAACAGCATTTTTGAAAGAACCTGCAGCTGAGCTTTTCCGCTTATAAGTTCATCACTATCCAGCAGATGCCCACTTAAAGTAAGTTTCTGACAGGTACTAAAGAAGGAATGCATTAAAGCAAAATACATTTCTGTAAGACTATCTTTGTAAGATTTATTGATACTTCCGTCTTCAAAGCCCAGTTTGATTGCTCTTTCAACAAGATTTCTTACATTTGAAATAATATTTTCATAATCCATTAATTTTTCTTTTGAAATTTCATTTCTAACAGCATAAGAATCAAAAAAATAAATGAAACGTAAAAAATCATCCTGAGTTTCAAAAAGATAGATAAACTCATTCAATATTGCTTCAATCTGTTCAATACCAGTTTTTGCTTCAAAATCAGGTCCAGTTAATTTTGGTAAAAAGATTTCCTGCTGTTTTTCCCATGCCCAGATTACAGTTCTTATGGCTATTTCTTCTTTTGTTTCATAATATCTGTAAAGAGAGGCAACACCAATTTCTGCATACTTTGCAATATCTGTCATTGCAATAGTATCAATACCTTTTTGAGAAAAGAGGGCAAATGCACTTTCAAGAATTCTGTTCATTCTTTGAGTTTTCATTGCATCTTTTTCTTCAAGAAATTTTTCTTTTGCTGTCATACTTTTTAATCCTTATTTTTAATTCTTCATATTTACAGCAGCTTTTACTGCATTATATGCACCATCATAAACTCCATCTTTTTTGTTTCTTATGATTGAATTACACATTGATTCAAGAATTTCTGAATCTTCAAGCATTAATTTTATCATAGAACAGGCATATTCTGGAGTTTCACATTCCTGAGTTCCATCACCAATTTCGGCAGAATGGATAGCACCCCACATTTCATGTCCACCAACTCTTTTTATAAAAAGTTTAGGAACAGGGTAGAAGGCAAGTTCACTAGGTTTTGTAACAAGAACATCTGCGGCTCTTATTAAAAGATTTGTGATATAAACGGCAGCAAAAATGTCTTTGTTACAGAAGGCATGAATTCCTGCAGATGAATTTTCATCATTTCCATCAATTGCTTTATTTGCAAATGTACATTCTTCTTCCCAGTTGTTGAAATGAGTTTTACATAAGTTTGTATCATTCAATTCAGGAATTGTTTTTTTCATATTTTCCCAGACATTCTGATAATCACCGCAGTTTACATAGATTGCAGCTTTATTTTCTTTTACATATGGCAAAAGGAATTTAATGATTTTTTCAAAAAATTCTCCCTGAGCACCAGCTCCTCCTATAGTCAAAAGAAAACGAACTGCCTTTCCATTTTTTGCACGATTTATTCTTTTTGCACAGTCATTTTCAATGTTTACGACCATTTCATCATCAATATAGTGACCTGTATACATAATCTGATCTTTTGGAATTGGATTTAATACTTTTCCATCAACAAAACCATGAAGTGAACGATAACCAAAATATGTGTTATAAGTCTGTACTGTATGTAAAGCTCCTTCTGCCAGATGCAGGGCCATTGGCCAGTTATCAGGAATAGCATTTACAACATTTTTCATTCCTGCATGAATTGCAGCCTGAGCAGGCCATACATGAGTTGCAATTAAAGGAATGTCTTTTGGAATTTCTCTAAAGATTGGAGTCATTAATTCAGCATTTTTTTGATCACCAGCGTTATAGGAAAGTTTTTTAAATCCCTCATAATTCATTGGTTCCCAGAAAAGCTTATTAAAGAGGGAAAACTTTTGAGATAAACGTGAGCCCATTGAGTAAAGATTATTCTGGTAAGAAATGATTTTAGTACAGGTTGTCTGTGGAAAAGAGTTTAAATCAAGCCAGAGTGGTGTATAGCCTAAAGAATGAGCAGCTGATGCAATTGCCATTGAAATACGATAGTGTCCAAACCCCATACGAATATTACCAATAATAATTGGTTTTTCTGGCAATTGAAGATTTTTTTCATCAGTAATTACAATATTTTTTACACCAAGAGGACCAGTAATTACAGAATTATCAGTCAATCCAAGATGATATTCAGTATTTCTGTCATCTCCAAATTTCTTAATGAATTTTTTCTGACTTTTTACAGCCTTTTTATAATCTTTATTTGAAATTGAATTGTTAAAAATTTCCATAATTATTCTCCTATAATTTCGAATTTATGTTCTTTTCCAAGATTTATCAGTCCTTTATATTTTTCTGACTTAGAAAAAATTTCATACACATCTTTATCAATCTGTTTTAAGCCGAATTCTTCATCCTTAAATTTATTCTTAAAATCCAGAATTTGATTTGTAAGATTTATTTCTTCTTCAGATGAGGAATTAGACGGATCATCAGAATACATTACCTGAGAACCAAATAATAAATCTGTACAGGCAATAATTTTCTTTTCTGCTTCAGAAAGACTGCAGTTATCTTTTCTAATAAAAATTACATCCGGATCATTTGCAAAAACTGTTTTATCCCAGAGAGCATGCCCAAGAGTATCTTTTAAGTTTAAATAAGCAGAGTTTCGGCCGTTCCAGTTCAATTTTTTGGAAAGTTTATTTTCCCAATGTTCATAAGTATCACAGCCGATTCTTGAAAGTGGAAGATTTTTAAAGGAAACTTCAAATGGAAGTCCACAGCCTAAATAATAAACAGGCTTTCCACCATCATTTGTTTTTCTTGATGTTAAAATTTTAAGGGCTTTTTTATAATAAACATAAGATGCCTCATTTTTTTTGTATTTTCCGTAAAGCATTCCTGCATATAAAAAGTCCAGTTTAATATATCTGAATCCCCATTCATTAATGATTTTGTTTAATGTCTTATCAAGATGAGCTATAACTTCATCATTACTTAAATCAAGACAGTAGAAATTTCCTCTTTTTCCCCATAAAGGATTAAATCCGGAAAGAACAAGTTTGTTTTTGGAATCTCTTAAAAGCCATTCCGGATGTTTTTCTGCTGTTTCTGATCTTGCATCAATAATAAAAGGTGCAATCCATAAGCCTGGAATAAAATTGTCATTTTCGATTTTTTCAACAAGAGGTTTTAGACCGTCTGGAAATCTGTCAGAACGTATATCCCAGTCCCCCAGGGCCTTTTCCCATCCGTCATCAATCTGAAAAATAAGTGATGAATAATTTCCTTTTGAAATGATATTATGAGTTTCTTTGAGAGCCTTAAGATCCTTCAAAATTAAATCTTCATTAATATTTGCATAATGATTATACCAGCTTTCCCAGCCACCTGGATTATTTCCAAGCCCTTTAATTTCTTCAAATTTATAAAGATTATTCAGTTTTTGCTTACATTCAAAATAAGATTCAGCTGTGAAAATTTCAATTTTTGCCTGAAGGTCATTTTTTTTCCAGGTATGACCGTTATCACACAGTTCTACTGTAACAGTATTGTTTTTTCTATTAAAAATAAACTGAAGGGGAGGTAAATCCTTATCAATATTGCCTGCTGATGTAAATACCAGATAAAAATTATCCCATCTTAAATAGGTAATAAATTGACCAAGAACAAGATTTTTTGAAGGCTTAAAAGTACTTTCTGGGAAAACAAGATATGAATTCCATCCTTTTATAAGATGACATTTAAGAGAATCCTGTTTTTTTCCAGGTTCAATTTCATATCCCGGATTCCAGCTTTGATAACCACCAATATTAATCCATGCATTTTTTACACTTTTTTCAGAAGTTACAAAATCAGAAAGATTAAATGATGTGAGAATTGTATTGTTTTTTGCGGTGTAGTTTTCTTTTGCAAAAAAATCAGTCATAAAGGCCCTCAAAATAGATAGTATTTATTTACGTGTGATAGTATTACTATCAATCTAATAATAACATACTTCTTTTTGATGTCAAATAAAATAACTGATTTTTATAGATTTTTTTTAATTTAAATTTGTTTTTCCAAGCTGACCACAGGCACCACCAATCTTGCGACCTCGTCTGGTTCGTAAAGTAACGTTAAGTCCTGCTTTTTCAAGTTTTTTTACAAAGTTTTGTACTTCATTATTTGAAGGTTCTTCAAAAGGTAAAACTGAAACTGGATTCCATGGAATTAAGTTGATATTTACATCAATTCCTTTTGCAAAATTTATCATATTGGAAGCACTGATTTCATCTGTATTTTTTTGATGGAGAAGGGCAGCTTCCAGAGTTACTCTTTTTCCTGATTTTTCTGCATAATAGGCAATTGCTTTTCTAAGTTCAGAAAGAGAATTCTGTTCAGCTTTTGCAACCGGCATTAATTCTTTGCGTAAATCTTCATTTGCTGTTGTAAGAGAAACTGCAAGTCTTATGTGTGGTCCGTTATCAGCAAGGTCATAAATTCCCTTTACAAGACCACAGGTTGAAAGAGTTATTCGTTTTGAAGAAAGGGCTCTTCCATCTTTATGACATAAAATCTGAATTGCTTTACGAATCGAATTCAGATTTTGCATTGGTTCACCCATTCCCATAAATACTATGTTATCAAGTTTTCCTGCAATTTCTTCAAGATATAAGAATTGTTCAACAATTTCATTTGCTTCAAGATTTCGTGAAAGTCCCAGTGTTCCAGTCATACAAAAGGCACATTTCATGGCACATCCTGCCTGACATGAAACACAGGCTGTCTTTCTGTTTTCTTTATCTGTTAATAAGACGGTTTCAACAGAATTATTGTCTTCAAGAGTAATTTGAAGTTTTATAGTTCCATCTGGATCTTTTAAAACATTAGTTACTTTTGAATTTCTTATTGAGGAAGTGTTTTTCAGCTGATTTCGTAAATCCAGACTCAGATTGGTCATTTTATCAAAATCATTGATGCCATTACCAACCCATTTAAAAATTTGTAAACCTCGAAACTTTTGGGTTAATCCCAACTGCTCCGAGATTTCTTCTGGAAGGAGACCTGATAATACAATATTAGACATATTTATTTTTTACTAAGCTTATCAAGTGCCATTTTTACAGAAGCATTACGGTTATCAAACTTAAGATAATCATTCAAAACTTTAATTGCTTCTTCCTTGTTATTCATTGCTTCATAACAATCTGCAAGATCTATATAAAGTCTTGAGTTTCTTGGATCATTCTTAATAAGATTTTCGAATCTCTTAGCTGCTTCTTCATTATTTCCTTCACCTTTACAGATGAGTGCTAATCCAATTGCAGCATAAATATCAAAATCTATTTCCAAAGCTTTTGAATAATACTTCTTTGCTTCGTCATAATTACCTGTTGTTCTGTAAGCATCGCCTGCACGTGTAAGAATAACCTTATTATTTGGATCAATTTCAAGAATCTTGTTCCAGTAGAATACAGATTTGAACTGCTGGTTCATTCCGCGGTAGCAGTCTGCAAGTCCAAAAAGGGCATAAAAGTTATTTGGTTCCCTTTCAAGTGCAAGTTCAAAATACTTAGTTCCCTGTTCAAATGTCTTTAATTTTCTGTGACAGTTACCAATTGAAGTAAGAACGCGGATATCTACAGAATTTTTATCATTAATTTCAAAAACTCTTGTCCAATAATAGAGGGCATCCTTATATTCCTTGAAATCGTAATTTAAATGACCTAAACCAATAAGAGCGTAGGCATTATCTTTTTCCATATCAAGAACTTTAAGATACAGGTCTTTTGATTTTTTGAAGTCATGAATTTTTCTATATGCATCCGCAACACGTGTGATTACAGTGATATTTTTTTCATCATGAACTAAATACTGCTGCCAGATATCAATTGCTTTTGCGTAAAGATTTAAGGATTTATAACAATCTGCAAGTCCAAAAAGGGCGTAATTATTTGCAGGATAGAATTCCAGACATTTTTTATAGTAATTAATTGCATCATTGAAATGATTTTGTTTTCTTTCTGTATCACCAAGACCAACAAGTGCATAATTATTATTTTCTTCAATAAGCAGGATACTGTTGAAAGCATCTTTTGCTCCAACAATGTCATTTTCTTTTATAAGCTGATATCCTTTTTTTGAAAGTTCTGAAATTTTATTCATTGCTTCATCAGGAACACCTGTAGGTAAGTCCATTACATCTGTTTTCAGAATTTCTTCAGGTACATTTTCATTTTCCATATTTTTTAACCCCAATTTTTTACTTTAACTAATTATTAATTAAAGTTGAAACTATCTTTGCTATATCCTCCAAGATAGGTTCAGTATCTCTTTTATTATGAGCTAAGTAATAAACTTTCAATGCTTTTAGGCTTTCATTTTTATTCATGTAATAATCTCCGACACGGGTAAGACCATCTGAATATCCTGTTGTAATAAATATTCTTCTGGCGTCTTCGATATTACCATTATTGAACATAATGTTAGCTTTGCGGTTTAGAATAACTTTTTGTTCAGAACTGAGCCCTTGAACTGGGAAATCTGTAACTTTTATAAAGCCATCAGGAATTTGATTTTCACTAACAGTCTTTTTAAATTTTTCTTCTAAACTTTTTCTACTCATAAACTCCGTTTAATGTTAAGAAATTATAACATAATTTTTTAACTTGTCAAAAATATAAATACATCTTCTTTAAATAATTACTTTTTATCATTTATTATCATAAAATCATAAGATTTTCTACTCATAGGAATAAAAATCTACAATTGAGCGACCATAAATTCTCTGGTCTTTCCTGATAAGATTACCAATTTTATCTGGCATAAAGTGTTCTTCAGGTCTGTGAACCATTATTGTTCCAGTTTTATTTAATAAACCATTTTTATCAGCCTGGACTATTAAATCTTCATGGAATTTGTAAGGGAAGGGTGGATCAAAGAATATATAATCAAAAGATCTTTTACATCGTTTGATAAAGTATTCTACAGGCATAAAATGACATTTTATTTTCACATTACATTCTTTTTCTGTAATAGAAACATTGTCTAAAACTGTATTAACTTTTATCTTATCTTTTTCGCAAAGTTCTACATCTTTAGAACCTCTTGAAACAGCTTCAATTGCGATTGTTCCTGAACCAGAGAATAAATCAAGCCAGGATTTTCCATCAAGATCTCCAAGAATAGAAAATACTGATTCTCTCATTCTGTCCATGGCTGGTCTGATTACCCCATCCGGACATTTAATTATTCGACCTTTTAAAGCACCGCCTGTAATTCTCATGTTGTTATTTCTTATTCAGCTCCCAGTATGTACTATCGTGTGGTAATTTTTTGTTCTCCGAAGCATAATCATAAGCTGTCTTACCTTCTGTAGAACGGATTGTGACAACAGCATTATTATCAATAAGAGTTTTAATAACTTTTGTTGAATTTCCAAATTCACAGGCATACATCAAAGGAGTTTTGCCTTCATAAAAGTTATTTACAGGAATTGATGCTTCTATATAAATATTTATTTTTGAAATCTGAGTATATTCCGACGAATGATTTTCTGTCAAAAGTAAAACAAAAGATTTTATAACTTCTTTATCAGCAGGATTATAGTAAGACAAAAGTGTCTTTATAATTTCAGGATTATTATTATATGATGAAGCAAGAGATAAGGCTGATGTTTTAAAGTTATTCAAAGCTTTTACATCTGCTCCTGCTTCAATCAAAAGTTTTACACTATTTAAACTTTCCTGATAACGAACAGCATACATTAAAGCAGTCCATCCATCATTATCTTTCAGATTAACGTTTGCACCAGATTTTAAGAGGGTTTTTATCTGCCAGTCATTTCCAGCTTTTGCAGCTTTCATTAGCAGAGTACGTCCAAATAAATCTTTCTGATCTGGATTTTCAATAATTTCTTCAGTTTCTTCTACAGTGTCAAGTTCTGGTTCTTCCTGAACCATGTAGTCACTTAAAAATTCTTTTTTGTATGATGAATTATTTTTACTTGCTTCGGCCAGAGCCTTTTCAAGAGCAGCAGCTTCTTCTTCAGCCTTTGCCTTTAAGCGTGCAGCCTCTTCTTCTGCGGCTTTTCTTTTTGCTTCTTCTTCAGCCTTTCGTTTTTCTTCTTCCTCTGCAGCTTTTCTTGCAAGTTCTTCTTCTTCAGTTTTTTCTGCAGGAAGTGGAGCAGGAGTTTCTTCTTCGACAGTTACTTCAACAATTTCTTTTTTTTGTCTGACAGCACGTTTTTCTTCAGCTTTTTCTTTTTCAATATTTGTAGTTTTTACAACTCTGCTAAAACGAAAATAAACCTGATCTACTTTTCCAGGAAGATTTTCTTTATCACTGAAAAGATAAATATAAAATGATTGTGATGCATTATTTGTTAAATTAAATGAAACTTGCCCCTCGCATATCTGACCTTTATCAAGATTTTCACAAAGTACAGGCTGATCAAGCGAAAGTATGCGGTTATTGTTATCTACATCTAAAAGTCTTGCGTAAATTGTTCCTGCATAGTTGTTTGCAGAACCTTTGTAGTATAGATTTACAACATCACCGTTAAGCGGCATGTCTTTTTTTACATAACTTGTAAAATTAACATAAGTTTCAAAACGACCATTTTCTTTATTGTAACCTAAAAAAATTGTATCAAGGGAATCACATAAGTCAAAATCATAAGACCTTGGATGAACCTTTTTTTTATAAACTTCAGTTTCTTTATTTATTTCATCTGCAGCTTGTGCAAACAGAGTAGAAGAAATGAAAAGAGAAAAAAATAAAAATACACTTAAAAAATTAAATCTTCTCAAACGATTTATAAACATAGAAAAATTATATTATAATAAGTAAAAAGCGACAAGATAGAATTGACTGACTTATCAATTTTAAGTATATTATCAGAACACCCCTTGGGAATCTTTAACAGGATTCTCTTTATCCATAAGGAGGAATAGTGAATTTCCGCTCTGGTTTTTCGCTATTTTACAGTCTAGAATCGTTGATTTGAGGATTGTATTACATGTCCTCCGAAATGAGTCTGTACATCAGACAAAAAATATTTCAGGAGATACTTATGAAAAAGTATGAACTTATGGCTATTTTCCCACTCGATGGTGAAAAATCAGCAAAAGGTGTAGAAGATCTTAAGGCTGCACTTTCAAACTTCGGTGCCGAAATCGAAGAAGAAAAAGTTTTCGGTGATCGTGATCTTACTTACGAAATCAAAAAACAGAAGAAAGGACATTTCGTTCTTTTCACAATGAAGTTGAATCCTTCAAAGATTAAGGAAATTGATGCTACATTCAAAATCAACGTTAACTTGTTGAAATATCAGTTTGTAAAAATTGATGAATAGTATTCAATAACTAAAAAGGAGTTTCTAATGACAGATTTAAATCATGTAGTTCTTATTGGTCGACTTACTCAGGATTTGGGTACTGATGAAAGAAGTTTTGGCTACATTGGTAACGGCCAGGCAAGAGCAAATGTAAGTATTGCTGTCAATAGAGCTAAAAAAAATGGTGACCAGTGGATTGATGAAGTTAATTATTTCAACATCACAATCTGGGGTAAAACCGCTGAAAATTTAAAACCATATCTTACAAAGGGAAAACAGATTTGTGTCGAAGGACACCTGAAACAGGATCGTTGGGAAAAAGATGGACAGAAACAGAGTAGAATCACAATTGTTGCAGACTCTGTTCAGCTTTTAGGTGGAAAAGGAGAAAGCAGTCAATCAAACATGGCTGGGGGTGCTCCAAAATTCCAGGCTATTAACAATGCTCCAGAACAGAATGCTGGTTATCAGTCAGAACCTTATGGTTATACTGGTAATGATTTCTCTGAAGATATTCCATTCTAATCAGATTCTTTTAAGAGGTATAAACTATGTCTGAAGAAAATACACAGGAAATTGAAATGCAGAATCAGGAAGCTGCAATGACAACAGATACAAGTGCAACAGAAGGTCGCGAAGAAGATCGTGCTGCACGTTCAAAAGGA
>JAEEGL012701279.1_pt1 | contig 12130 bp, 9 predicted proteins | sample 9134231 | NCBI WGS metagenome assembly JAEEGL01 (sample SAMN16246548, study PRJNA631951) | gut metagenome | biome: gut microbiome; feature: rumen; material: fiber-attached | host: Bos | place: Iran: Karaj | collected 2018-10
AGGTGAATTGTCTTTGTTCTAACAAGTTGCTTTTCTTCAGTTTGCTTTGGATTGAATAAAGTAGCTTCGTCAAACGCTGTCTTTTTAACTTTATCTAATTGTGTGCGATACTTTCTAATTTGGCCTTCAATCTTTGGTAGTGCTAAATCTAAGCTCTTTGACATCTTATCTGATGCAACTTCTGCTCTTACCATGTTGCTGCCGAAGAAGATAGTAATTTCGATTTCGTACTTAACTGTCTTTGTGCCTTTCTTGCCGATTACCTTTGGAGTTACTTTTGCAACTGCGTCATCTTCGAAATATCTCTCGAATTTGGCTAGTTTTTCGTTAATGAGGTTCTTGGTTCTTTCATTAATTTTGTAATTTTTTTCAATAATTTCTATACGCATAATCCTTACCTCCTAGTTGCATATTTTTAGTTCATTATCATTATAACATTTAGTATGTATATATAAAAGATTTCAATATTTTCTCTTTTGTGTTATAATTAGTTGTGTGGTGAAAAGTTTTGAAGCTTCTTACCACTTATTTTTTTAGATTAATAATGTGTCTACTTGTGGTACAAGTTCTGTCAATTTAGAAGCATATAAATCAACCAATTTTCTACCTTCTTGATCTTCTAAACCGCCACGTCTAATCTTTCTTCTAAGCAATCTCATATAGCCGATAATTGCTGCCTTTTTCTCTACCTCTAGAATCTTATCCATATCATCAATACCTAAGTATTTTTTCAAAGATAAATACCAGAATTTTTCTGATGTATCATAATCAATTCCTAAGAAGTCTTTTACTCTATTATGATCAAATGTTGAGAATCCCTTATAAGCATTAAACATTGAGCCTAATTCAAATATTGGATTACCAACGCATAGAGTATCCATATCGATTAAAAGAACTTCGTTCTTTTGCATCATTACATTCTTAATATGGAAATCACCATGTAGCATATGGCTATCATGTGGTACAGCCTTAACTAAAGATACTAATTTATCTCCAATTTCAACTGGCAAATATTCTTTATCAAATTGAGCCCAGTTAATAGCTGTTTGTCTCATATCTACCATGTCGTCATCATCGCATTTTGTAGCGTGAATTTTCTTTAATAGATCAACGTACATATCAACATACTTATCAATATTTTTAACGTCTTCTTTTAATAGCTTTGCAAATGATTTAGATTCAAGTAATTCAAACACTGTACCATATGAATCTCCAACCTTTACAATATCATATGAAATAGCTGTTGGGATACCCAAAACGAAAGCCTTTTTAGCTAATGCTCTTTCACGTTTAATATCGTCTAAACAGTCCGGGTCGTTATATACTTTAACGATTGTATCATTATCAATTCTATACACCTTACCATTAGCACCATGACCTACTTCTTCGCAGCCCTCAATAGATATCTTTTTATAGGCTTTTTCGATAGTCATCATTTCGGTAAATCCTGTCATATCAAAAATCTCATATACTTCAGATTTAACATTGATAAGTTTTAGAGATGGATCCATCTTTTTCAATCTCAAAACAGTTCTTAATCCAGCAGATGAGATATAATCTAATGCACCCAAATCTAAAATAGTATTTTCATGTTTATGGAACTCATACAAGCCTATGATGTCTGTTTCAACACTTTGCGCATTGTTAGAGTCAATTCTTCCTTCTAAGAATAATGTTAATACGCCATCATTTAATTCGAATTTCATTTTAATATCTCCTTACCAAATAGTTCTGCTATGATTGCACCAAATTCCTTAAACGCAAGAGTCTTTTCAAAATATGGTTTCATTATGTTATAAATTTCTTTGTAATACCATGCTTGTTCATTTTTGTCCTTTTGGTTAAAGCTTTCCCAAATCTTATCCCCAATCTCTACATAAGAATCATAAAATGATCTAGCATTTGCTAATTTGTCTGACATCCATAGCATTTTAACTCCGATATCTTCACTCTCTCTTAGTCTTTGAAGCGATTCTGTCTTTCTTAATTTCCATGTAGCCTCTGCAGGTAAATAACGACGCTTATTCTCAGTTTCGTAACTAACTAGCGTGGCTACTCTATCTCCAAACATTTCTTTAATTTCATCAAGCGTTCTATCTGTGTCTTCTACAACATCATGAAGAACAACTGCACACAACACATCTTCATCCGATGTAAGGCTGCCAGCAATGGCTAATGCCTCAATTGGATGTAAGATATATGGATTCTTTCTAAGTTTTCTGATTTGGCCCTTATGAGCCTCCACAGCAAACCTAATTGCGTCATCTAATCTACTCAAATTTTTTATCCATCCTTAATATGTTTTTATTATCTTTTCTTTCATAAGAAACTTTATCTACAAGGCGCTTTGTTAAATAAATACCAAGGCCTCCAATTTCTCTATTTTCCGCGCTTTCTGTTATATCTGGGTCTTTTCTTTCTAGTGGGTTGTATTCCTTACCTTCATCCATAAATGTGATGCTAATTGTATTGTTTATAACTTCAGCAAATATCTCAACATATCCATCTTTAGGAATATATGCATAGTGAGCAATATTAACAAATATTTCTTCCATTGCAATTTCTAATTGTTGCAATGCCTTTGGCTTAGCATTCTTGCCTTCAAGTTTGCTCATGACATAATCTATTGCCTTAGATAAGTTTTCATCTTTTGCTTCAAGTTTGATACTATCATCCATATTGACTCCCTTATATTCAACACATAACATCGTCATATCATCAAATTGAGGAGCACCTTCAATAAATACATCTATTGCCTTTGTAATTCCCTCAACAATTTCTTTTGGAGTTTTCTTTTTATTCTTATTTAATGCTTTAATCATATTATCTAAGCCAAACATTGATTGGTCATTTTTTGTAGCTTCTGGAATACCATCTGTGTACAAGAATATCTTATCTCCTCTCTCTAGAGTAAATTCAAAATTTTGATACTTACTTGTATCCATAGCACCTACAACAAGACCATGCTTTTGTTTATCTAATTCAAACTTTTCGCCACCGCGCAAAATAGCTGGATCATCGTGGCCTGCATTTGTAGCAATAACCTTACCAGTTGATAACTCTAATATTCCAAGCCACATTGTTACGAACATTTCAGCATCATTATGCATACAAATTCTGTTATTTAGGAATGAAACAATCTCAGCTGGAGAACCACCCATTAAAGAACGTTCGTTTATAAGGATTTTTGTAACCATCATAAATAGCGCGGCTGGAACACCCTTTCCAGATACATCCGCAATAACCATTGCTAGATGGTCATCATCAATTAAGAAGAAATCATAGAAGTCTCCGCCTACTTGCTTTGCAGGAGTCATTGATGCATATAAATCGAACTCAGTCTTTTCTGGGAATGCTGGGAATACGTTTGGAAGAGATGCTTCTTGAATATTTCTAGCAACGTCAAGTTCCGCATTCATCTTTTCTTTTTCTTTTGTAATATTTGTTAAGTTCTCGATGTAAGATAGAGTGTCCTTCTCCATTTCGTTAATAGATTTAGCAAGAGCACTTATTTCCATAATTCTACTGATTTTTGGATTTAATTCTTTTTCTGGAGCCTTTGTAGTTCTTGCGAAACGTTGTGCTTCATCTAAAACAGTTTGTAATGGAGTTAAGAATTGATTGTGCAAGAAGAAATACCAAGCAAAAATAACTACCACCATCATTAACAATGTAAATACGCCGACAATTTTCATGTATGATTCTCTTGCTTCAACAAGTTCAGACATAGGTCTTTGTACACACATTAGAGCTGCTACATCACCATTTGTATCATAGATAGCCATAAGAGATGTAATGTGATCTGGAATTGAACCACTACCTTTTCTTATTGCAGAGGCATGTTCAATTTCCTTTGCATATAATTGTTTATATAAATCCCTATATTCACTATCCTCTATAGGATGAAGAGAACCAACTTCCCATGGAGTATATTTTGTAGTCTTCATATTTGGCGCATTGAACACAGAAATATATTCAGAAAAATCGTCTTTAACTTTTATAACATAAACGATAGAAACGTTTTGCTTTTCGCATAGATAGTTAATATTGTTTAGAATTGTTTTATATTCTTCAGTCTCCCCACCTGATGCAATATATTCATCAATCTTTCCTGGCTCTAAAAGAACGTGTCCTTTTTCATCAATTATATATTCAGTACCAGAACCATTTGCGGCTAGCAAGATTTCTGCTGTTTCACCAGTTCTATATGCTGAGTCTTTATATTGCTCCTCAAAAGCGCTTGTAAATCTATAATAACCGATTGTTGAAATGACAAGAGAAATTACAAGCGTTAACAAAACAAACGCTATAATAAGGTTAAAAGAGAATCTTTTATGAACTGGAAATGGATTTTTTTTCTTAATTTTTTCGCTCAATATTCTTGTACCTAAACTACCCCTTTCTTTGCTTAAATTATATATTTTATATATATGATAGTCAATATTGAAAAAATCGCCTTGGCATATATTGGCGCGTTATTGTCCTTTTGTCATAAAAAGAAAAATGCGCTCAATAATTTGGGCGCAATTTTCTAGGTTTATATTATAGAACTAACTTTACTCGTTTTCTTGAGTCTCTTTATTTTCTTCAGCTTCTTTATTTACTTCTTCTTGATTATCTGCACCAACTTTAGCAAATACAAGAGTACCGTCTTTAGCTGAAATTTCTACCTTATCTCCGATTCCGAATTCACCTTGTAACATTCTTGTAGCAAGTTCATCTTCTATCATTGATTGAAGTGCTCTTCTTAGAGGTCTAGCACCATATTCAAGGTTAAAGCCTTTTTCGATTACTACATTTAGAGCTTCATCCTTTAGATCAACAAAGATACCTCTTTCGTTTAATCTCTTTACAAGTCCATTTGCCATCAACTTAGCGATATCATACATATCCTTCTTTTCGAATGATCTAAATACTACGATATCATCGATTCTGTTAATGAACTCTGGCTTTAGTGTTCTCTTTAGAGCTGCCATTTCTCTTTCTTTCATTTCTTCATAATCGCTCATGCCATCTACATCTGAGCCACCAAATCCTACTGACTTCTTCTTTAGATCTGATGCACCAATATTTGATGTCATAATGATTACTGTATTTTTAAAGCTAATTGTTCTACCATGAGAGTCTGTTAATCTACCATCATCAAGGATTTGAAGTAAGATATTAAATACATCTGGGTGAGCCTTTTCGATTTCATCGAATAGGATTACTGAATATGGATTTCTTCTTACCTTTTCTGTTAATTGACCACCTTCATCGTATCCAACATATCCTGGAGCTGAACCAATTAACTTAGATACATTGATTTCTTCCATGTATTCTGACATATCGATTCTTATCATTAGATTCTCATCGCCAAACATTGCTTCAGCAAGAGCCTTAGATAATTCAGTCTTACCTACACCTGTTGGCCCTAGGAAGATGAATGAACCGATTGGTCTCTTTGGGTCTTTAATACCAACTCTTGCACGTCTTACAGCCTTAGCAACAGCACTTACTGCTTCTTCTTGACCGATAACTCTCTTTCTTAGCGTATCTTCAAGATGTAGTAAGACATCAGCTTCAGATTGAGTTAATTTAACAACTGGAACCTTTGTCCAAGAAGAAACGATTTGAGCAATATCTTCTTCTGTTAGAACAAGTTCTTGTTCAACTTGAGAACTCTTCCATTCTCTCTTTCTTCTATCTAATTCGTTTTGAGTTGCGTCAATTTGCTTTTTGATTTCGCCGGCCTTGTCGTAATCTTCTTCGCGAGCAGCATCTGTCTTTTCAACATTTAATCTTGCAATCTTTTCTTCTAGATCATTAATATCTTTTGGAAGAACTGATGCTCCGATATGCTTTCTTGATGCGGCTTCATCGATTAAGTCGATAGCCTTATCTGGTAGGAATCTATCATTTATATATCTATCTGATAGATTTGCAGCAGCCTTGATAGCTTCATCTGTAATCTTTACATGGTGATGCTCTTCATACTTTTCTCTTAATCCCTTTAGAATTAGAATTGTATCTTCAACTGATGGTGGTTCTACCATAATTGGTTGGAATCTTCTTTCAAGAGCTGCATCCTTTTCAATATGCTTTCTATATTCTTCAATTGTTGTAGCACCGATAGTTTGTAATTCGCCTCTTGCTAATTGTGGCTTTAAGATATTAGCAGCATCCATGTTGCCATCTTCGCCTGTAGCACCTGCGCCAACTATCATGTGGATTTCATCGATAAATAAGATAATGTTTGGATTATTCTTTACAATATCGATAGCTTCTTTAATTCTCTCTTCGAATTCGCCTCTATATTTTGCACCAGCAACCATAGATGTAATATCTAATGAGAAGATAATCTTATTCTTTAACATTTCTGGAACATCGCCCTTAACGATTGCTTGAGCTAGTCCTTCAACAATTGCACTCTTACCTACACCTGGTTCACCAATTAGAACTGGGTTATTTTTTGTTCTTCTAGATAAGATTTGAATAATTCTATCTACTTCGTCTTTTCTTCCAACAACTGGGTCTAGTTTTCCAGCTCTTGCTTTTGCTGTTAAATCTACACCATATTTATCTAAGCCCTTTAGCTTTGGATCGCCCTTTTGTTTTTGTTGAGCTTTTTGAGATGGTTGGCCAAATCCATTGATATTAATACCAGCAGATTTGAATAGGTTTTCTAAATCATTACCATCTCCGCCAAATGTGAAACTAAAGCCTTGTGGCATTTCTTGTTGCATATCTTCGTCTTCTTGATTTTGGATTTGTTGTTCCTTTTCTTGGCGCATAGCGTTAACGTTATTTAATAACAAATTAACATCAATACCTTGTTGAGCAAGATTGTTTACACCATATGATGTAGGATCTTGCAAAATAGCAAACAATAAATCCATAGATGTTACAGAATCTTGTCCGTTCATCTTAGCTTCTCTTGAAGCCTTGCTTATAATGTTTTCTACTCTCGCACTCATTCTATAATCTGCTTGCTTTACATTCGTAAAAGGAATTGTGCGCATATATCTATCAGCATCAACGCCGACATTCTTTAGCAATTGGCCTGCTTCTGAATCATCAACAGTTAACATACCGGCAATTAGGTGTTCTGTACCTAATAGACCTCCAGATGTCATAGCATAGCCTTTTGCTCTATCAATTACTTTTTTACATTCATTGCTATACCCTAAAAACATTTATTATTCCTCCTTCCTTAAGGTGTCTTGAACCATCTTTACTCTTGCGATGTCTCTTTGTTCTGCACTCATATTCTTTTTAGTAATAAAGCACATCATCGCTGGTTGAGTATTAACAGTCAAGTTGTTTAATTTTTCCATATTAATATTTATATATCCAAGTGCTACACCTAATTTAACTAACGCCAAATTTTGCATAAGCTCTTGTGAAGACATCTTACAAGCATACTTTAGAATGCCATAAGATATCATGATATCATTCTTTAAATCTAAGCCGCGTCTTTGAGCGATTTCCTTTCTTGCTACATCCTCTAGATTTACGATATTCTCAACTACCTTTTTAACCATATTTAGAATTTCGCTTTCAGATAAAGATATAGCAGCTTGATTTGATACTTGATACAAATCTCCTTCGGCTTTTGATCCTTCTCCGTATATACCTCTAATTGTGATACCTAATTGTTGATATTTCAATATCAAAGCTTCAATTCTGTTTGTCATTGTTAATCCTGGTAGGAATAACATAACAGACGCTCTCATTCCACTTCCTAAGTTTGTTGGGCAAGAAGTTAAATAACCAAGCTTTGGATCAAATGCTACATCAAGGTTCTTCTTTATTTCAGCATCAACTTTTGCAACATTGTTATATGCATCTTCTAAATGGAATCCTCTAATAATACTTTGTATTCTTAGATGGTCTTCTTCATTTACCATAACAGATATATCTTCTGGTTTTGATATAAATGCTGCTCCATATTTTGATTTTTGAAGGTTCTTTGAGATTAGGTGTCTTTCAACTAGTGCTTGAGATGTCAAGCTATCTATGTTCGCCATAGAATAATAATCATTTGCAAATACTCTATCGCACGCCTTTTTAACACCAGCATAAAGAACTGAATATATTTGTTCTTCGCCTCTCAATCTATTTGGGAAAGGCAACCCATTTATATTTCTTGCTAATCTTATTCTTGTAGATACAACTGTCGTTTCGAAAATGTTCACACTAACCTCTCTTTGCGACAAGCGCATCTAATTCATTTTTGTATTGTTTAGCTAAAGCATAATTCTCGCTTTTAACTGCTTGTTGTATTTTTAGTTGTAGTTCCTTAATCTTTTCATCTAAAGATGGAACCTTTACACTCTTTGATATAACATGTGATGGCATTTGTCCGGCATATGTCTTACCACCAAGTTTATTAACATAAGCATTAACCAAATTTGAGAATGTCTTATAGCATTCGCTACATCCAAATCTTCCTGTGTTTATAATGTCATCTTCTGTACATCCACACTTACATGTTTTCTTCATTTGGATTGGTTCAGCAAATGTAGGAGTAAAGAAATCATCAAATAGTGATGACATGAATACATTATAATGTTCAGCAATATTAGAATTTTCGTTACAGTCTTCACATAGCGCAATATTTAATAATTGCCCATTGATGTATTCTTTATATACGTATTTGGCTGGCTTTTGCTTACAGCAATCGCACATCTTTTGTTTTGTGTACATCTTATCTCCTCATTAATCCAATCAATATTTCTTTGAAGATTTGTTTCCTCAATCCATCTGCCCTCATAGGAACAGCAAGTGCCTTATCTGAAATAGCCGATTTAATTATGTTCTCTTCAGCCTTGTCGATTATTCCTTCAAAGACTAATCGCTCCAAAATGTCTGAAGCCTTATTAAATGTTAATTCATTTACTTTATCTATCTCATTTAATATATGAGGAATGATTTCATCTAGGTTTTGAGAAATACGGATAATAGTTACACTACCACCGCCACCTCTTTTGGATTCAACAACATATCCTTTATCTACATTAAAACGAGTAGTTAAAACATAATTGATTTGGCTTGGAGCTACAGAAAAGTAATTAGCTAGATCATTTCTAGATAATTGTAATTTATCTTCATCGCCAAGAGTAGATTTAATAAACTCTTCAATGATATCTGAAATATTCACTTTCGTTGCTCCTTTTTCATATCGTCTCAAAAGTTTGACTTTCTTTGACTTTCGACTTTATTATATCACTTAGGACAGCAATGTCAAGCGCCATTTTGACATTTAATTAGTAAGTAAGTATAATGTATAGAGCGAAAAGGAGAAGACTATATGCAAAAAGTTACTAAGGCAGTAATACCATGTGCAGGATTCGGAACACGTTTCTTACCTGCTACAAAGGCAATTCCAAAGGAAATGTTCCCTATTATCGACATTCCTTCTTTACAACTAATCGTTAAAGAATGTGTAGATAGCGGGATTACAGATGTATTAATTATCATATCAGAATCTAAGCAATCAATTATTGATCATTTCTCTGAAGCAAAACGTCTTGAAGATCAATTAAGAAAAGTAAATAAACTAGACTATTTAGCAAAAGTTCAAGAGCCAACAAATATGGCTAATATTCACTTTACATATCAATATGTTATGAACGGAACAGCAAATGCTGTTATGCTTGCAAAAGAATTTGCAAACGGTGAACCATTTGCTCTTTTATATGGCGACGATTTAATGTATACTGACGGCAAGCCAGTAACTAAACAATTAATTGATGCTTATGAAAAGGTAGAAAGAACTATTGTTGGTTGCCAAACAAAACCTTTAGAAGAAGCTGTTAAATATGGCGTTGTTGTTCCTGGTAAGGTTGATGGTAGATTAACAGAGATTAAAGGCTTCATAGAAAAACCACCAATAGATAAGTGTCCATCTACTCTAGCATCTTTAGGAAGATATATTATCTCTCCAGATGTATTTGATTACATTGATGCTACTCCAGTTTCACCAAATGGCGAAAAGTATATTACAGATACAATTCAAATAATGGCTGATAAAGTTGGCGCTTATGCTTACGATTTCGAAGCTAGACGTTATGATATAGGAGATAAGGTTGGCTTAGTTGAAGCTTTAGTTGAATTCGGATTAAGAAATCCAGAAACAAAAGCAAGATTAAAAGATTATCTAAAGAATCTAGATACTTCTAAGTTCTAATAATAAGAATTATCTAAACTGGGAGGTCATAGACCTCCCTATTTTTATGTCGAAATTGTCTCAATTAAAAAGCGAACAAATGTTTACTTTTTAATTTAATCGTATTACAATATAGATATGGCAATAAAAGATCGTGTAATTCTCCATTGTGATGCGAACAATTTCTTTGCATCTGTATCAGCAAAGCTTCACCCTGAATATAAAGGAAAGCCTATAGCTGTTTGCGGCGACCCAGAAAAGCGCCATGGGATTGTATTGGCTAAAAGCCAAGAAGCTAAAAAATATGGAGTTGCGACCGGTGATGTTATATGGGAAGCTAAATTAAAATGCCCTGACCTTTTAATCGTCAAAGCCGAATATGATAAATATATAGAATATTCAAATATGCTTTTTGAAATCTATTCTAGATTTACAGACCAAGTTGAATGCTTTGGTATGGATGAATGCTGGCTAGATGTTACTCATTCTAGAATCTTTGGCGATGGCGAAACGATAGCAAACACACTAAGAGAAACTATAAAGAAAGAACTTGGTATTACTATTTCTGCTGGCGTTTCATTTAATAAAGTATTTGCAAAGCTTGCATCAGATATGAAAAAGCCAGACGCTACAACTATTATTTCTAAAGAAAACTATAAAGAAATTATATATGACCTTCCCGTATCTGACATGATTATGATTGGTCGAAGAACTACAAAGCATTTAGCCCAGATGAATATCCATACAATTGGAGATTTAGCATATACAAATAGAGAGATTATGCGTACACACTTTGGCGTTAACGGAGTTATGTATGTAGATTGGGCAAACGGTTTAGACACAGACCCAGTTAAACTTTGTGATAAGCAAGGCCAAGTAAAACAAATATCTAACAGCATCACAACATATCGAGATTTAACAACAAAAGAAGAAAAGCTAAGCGTCATTCGTGCGCTATGCGAATTAATCTCTTCCCGCCTTGTTCATCTAAATGCAGTAACATCTGGCATTTATTTAGGCCTTAAATTTGATGATTTTGAATATTACGGTAAACAATTAAACATTCCAACTACTTGCGCTTCTAGAAGCCTTTTTGATGGCGCCAAAGCAATCCTAGATAAAGCACCTATGCAAGCAGTACGTTTAATATCTTTAGGCACAACAAAACTTACAAGATCTGAACCTATTCAATTAAGTATGTTCGGAAATGATTTATCTAAAGATATCGAATTATCTAAATCTATAGATAAGATAAAACAAAAATATGGATACTCGTCTATTCAACCAGCATCCACACTTGCAAATCTAGATTTATGTGAATCTATAAAAGATACAGATTATAAGCCTTTTAAAAATTAGCCTTGTTTCTTTTGAATGTATTTAACAACTTCATCCTTATCTTGATATGAAGTTACGATAAACAATTTGTCCCCTTGTTTAATTTCTGTAGAACCTGATGGGATAATTGCTTGTGTTTCTCTATAAATACATGCAATTGTATATAATTTTGTATTTTCTAATTGTGCTAATGTTTTACCAACAATAGCTAGATTTGATGCACTCAATTTAATTTCAAGCATCGCAATCTTATCTTGCTCTAAAGTCAAAGACTTTACAACGTTTTCAAATTCAGCTTCTGCCTTAATTGTTTGAAGTAATAAGAATGCTGAAGATACTACACTCTTAATTCCTAGTTCATGGAATACATCAACGTTTTTAGGGTTAGATACTGTACATACACATCTTTGGATATCAAATACCTTTGATGCAATTTGACATATAACAAAGTTATCTTCGTCCTTTGAACATAAAGCAACTACTAAATCACAATCTTGAATGCCAGCATCTGTTAAAACGCTAATTTGTGTTGGGTCACCACTATATACTTTAATGTGGTTTTCTCTACTCAATAACTTACAATAGTTTAAATCGCTATTGATAACGACCAATTGATGTTTCTCTTCTTTGAACATCTTAATG
>JAEEGL012713732.1_pt1 | contig 12130 bp, 13 predicted proteins | sample 9134231 | NCBI WGS metagenome assembly JAEEGL01 (sample SAMN16246548, study PRJNA631951) | gut metagenome | biome: gut microbiome; feature: rumen; material: fiber-attached | host: Bos | place: Iran: Karaj | collected 2018-10
AAAGTCATCACCCCTTCTTACATCTAAAAAATATGTTAAATTGCTATCGCTAATTTTTTCTTTAAATTCACTTGAATAATCTATTGCCTGAATATTTTTACCCTTTTTATCTAAATCATTCATATAATCAAGCCAATCAGTATCAGTAATATAATAAATTGAAAATCCAGAATCATTTTTTACTTTGCTATTTGAAATATTTTCTACATACTCATTTATTATATCTTGTGATTCTTTGTTATTTTCTTTCCATATTAATTTTACTTTTCTTTTATCACTAATAATTTCATCGCCTTGTATATTAATATCAAGAGTACATTCTGTTAAATCTTCATTGCATTCATCTAAATATCCATAATAATTATTATTATCTTGATATTTCATACGTAACAAATGTGTTGGATAATAATCAAGTTCTGGATACCATGAATTTCCGTCACTATCAACTCTTGCTCCATTTGGCTTATAAGCATTTATAGTAAATACATCATCTGGTGCAACTTCATTAAATATTTCACTAATTTCTTTTGCATTTACACTGATTGAGATTAACAAAATAAATATTAATCCAAATATTTTTTTTCTCATACACTCACCTCTACTATACTTATAGAATACCATACTTATAGAAAAAGTAAATATATTTACCAAATTTTTTTAAAAAAAATTAATGACGAATTAAAAACTTTATAGTAAAATTATTTTTGAGGTGTTTAGTTTATGAAAATAGGATTTGATAATGAAAAATATGTTAAAATACAAAGTAAAAAGATTAAAGAAAGATTTAAAATATTTGATAAATTATACTTAGAAGTTGGAGGAAAACTATTTGATGATACCCATGCTAAAAGAGTACTTCCTGGATTTGATTTAAATGTAAAAATAAAAATGTTTCAAGAATTAAAAAAAGATTTAGAAATTATTCTTTGTATTAATGCTGATGCTATATCAAAAAATAAAGTTAGAGAAGAATATGGCATTACCTATGATGTTGAAGTATTAAGATTAATAGATAATTTAAGAAAAATGGGTTTTTATATTAATTCCGTTGTAATAACTATGTTTAATGATCAACCAGGAATAGATAAATTTTTAAAAAAACTTGAAATTAATAATGTTAAAAGCTATATTCATAGACCTACTAAAGGATATCCACTTGATGTTGATACAATTTGTTCAGAAGAAGGATTTGGTGCCAATCCATATATTGAAACTACTAAAAAATTAGTTTTAGTTAATGCACCTGGACCTGGTTCTGGAAAACTTGCTACATGCCTATCACAGCTTTATCATGAACACAAACGTGGAATTAATGCAGGATATGCTAAATATGAAACATTCCCAGTTTGGAATCTACCTCTTAATCATCCAGTTAATATTGCATATGAAGCTGCTACTGCAGATTTACATGATATAAATATGATTGATTCTTATCATCTTGAAAAATATAATATTAAAGCAGTAAACTATAACAGAGATTTAGAATTATTCCCTGTACTTAAATCAATTCTTAATAAAATAACTGGAAAAGATATTTATTTTTCTCCAACAGATATGGGAGTTAATATGATAGGAAGCTGTATAACTGATGATGATGTCCTTATTGATGCCGGAAAAAAAGAAATAATAAGAAGATATTTTAACAATATGAAATCATATAAACTTGGTATTATTAGTGAAGAAATACCATCTAGAATTAAATTACTAATGAATAATCTAGGAATTGATCGAAATTATTTCGATATTATACCAGTTGCCAATAAAAAATCCACAGAGAAAAATAGTCATATTGTATCTATAAAATTAAATAATGGTTTAATAATTACCGGTAAAGAAACAGATATATTAAGTCCTATATCAAGTTGTATTATTAACTCAATTAAAACTCTTTCAAATATTCCAGATAATATTAAATTAATTCCAAAAAATATTCTTGAACCTATACTTAGTGTTAAAAATAATGATTTACATGAAAACAGTACAAGACTTGAACTTTCAGAAGTTTTAATTGCCTTATCAATATGTTCTGTTACAAATCCTACTGTTTTTAATGCTTTAAAATATTTAAAAGATCTTGAAATGTGTGATGCATATTCAACATATATTATTTCTAATAGTGAACTTAAGACTGTTAAAGAACTAGGGATTAATTTAATTTGTGAACCAAATTTTTATTCAGATAATGAATTTATTTACTAAAAAAAATGATAAAATGACAAATTATCGTTTTTTTTTACAATTTTTATAGTATACTTATATTAGAGGAGGAGAAATGAAAAAGTATATAGGAGAATTTACTGGTACAATGATGCTTACTTTAATAGCATGTGGAGTTGCAGTTGCAACAGGTGTAAACTATATTGGAACAGCTCTTGCTTTTGGTCTTGTTATTGTAGCAATGGCATATTCTATTGGAAATGTTTCTGGTTGTCATATTAATCCCGCAGTATCTGTGGGTATGGCTCTTACAGGTAAAATGACTTGGAATGAATTTTTTAAATATGTTATTGCTCAAATACTTGGAGCAATAGCAGGTAGTGCTCTTTTAGGTGTTATTTTAGGAAGTTTCACAAGCCTAGGTGCTAACTCATTTGATGGAGAAAACGTTACTGTTTGGGCTGCATTACTTGTGGAAATGATTTTAACTTTTGTATTTGTACTTACTATTTTAGGTGTTACAGATAAAAAAGAAAATGGACAAGTTGCAGGAATTGTAATTGGACTTACTCTTACTTTAGTTCACTTATTTGGACTTCCATTTACAGGAACATCAGTAAACCCTGCTAGATCTATTGCACCTGCTATTTTTCAAGGTGGAGATGCCCTAAAAAATGTTTGGGTATTTATCCTTGCTCCAATGGTTGGCGCAGTACTTGCAGCATATTTTTATAAATACATATTAAAAAACAAATAGATTACCTTAAGGTAATCTTTTTTTTATAAAAAAAGGATAGATTACTCTACCCACATATTTGTAACATTTCCTTCTTGCGGATAATCAACAAGCCTTACAACTGAAAATTTCCCAGTTTCAGGCATATTATATTTATCCCATTTACTAACAATTAAGCTATTAATCCCTCCTGTTGTTTCTTCTGCGACATAAATATTTCTATCATCTATTCCAATTATTAGCCCAATATGATTTATATTATATTTATTCTTACAGTTACTCTCACATGGTGTATAAATATAATCCCCAACTCTTAATCTATCTAAAACTTCCCTTGTTTTATATTTTGTACCTCCATATAGTGCACCTAGTGGAAGACCATTTTGAGATAATGCCCAATACACAAAATAGAAACAATCAAGACCAGAACTTCCACATCCCCATGCGTTAGATTGTCCAATATTAAGTCCCTCTTTATTATATCTATCAGCTCCAACATATGGAATTGTATAATCTAATTCTCCAACTAAAAATCTTGCTGCTTCAACAACACCAGCTCTTGTTCCATAACCTGCTGATAAAACCGCCTTTTTAAGTTTTTCATCTAAAATAATTTTATCTTGAAGTGTATATGTATTACAACTCATTTTAGGTTTAGTATGATTTTCATCATATTTAAAATGATATACTAAATTATCCTTAATGTCACAATTTATTTCAATACTTTTACCATCATTAAGAGAAAGTTTTACTTTACCATTTTTTAAACTATTAGGATAATTATATGTATTCTCCCCTTCTAAAATAGTATTATTTACAATCCATTCATATTTTTTAATATCATTTAAATTAGTAGAATTAACTTCTAAAGTAGTACCATTTCTATCAATCACTCCACTACATATATAATTAAAAGTATTATTATCCATATTTAATTCATACTCAATTATTTCATTATTCTTAGTATGTATTTCAAATACATATTTTTTATTTTCAACCTCATAAGTAAATTTATTTTCTTTTTCTATATTACCATTTGGGAGTATTACATATGAATAATCATTAATTCCTATAATCTCTATATTAACAGATCTATTTCCATTATTAAATTTATTATTTAAAACAGTATTAACTTGATAAACTATTACTTTTCTAGTAATTTCTTTTCTTTCATTTTCATAATTTAAAATATATTTCTCTTCATATTCACCCACATTATTAATATCAATATTACTTTCTATTTCTAATTTAATATTTATTCTATTATTTGTTTTTTTATTAATTACATATGCTAATGGATCATCATAATTATTACCTAATAATTGATATATCTTATTATTACCATTTAAAATAATATCCATATTTTCAATAGTATTCTTTTCAACAACAACCACTCTTTCAAGTGTTTTTTTAATCCATAAATATTTTAATTTATAAAGTAATTTATATGAGCCTGGTATACTTGTATTTACTTTTCCCTCAATAGTTACTTTATTAGTTATATCTTTACCAAATATAGTACTTGCAGAATATCCAGGTTCTATATAATCACTATCTGTAGTAATATATAACACATTATTATCATATAAGTTAAAGTTAACAATACTTAATACTATAATCAATAAAATAATTGGTATAATAACTAAGTATTTTTTATAATTTCTCATATAATCACCAATATTATTTTAATTGATATATTTTTTTTTGTAAATAGTCTAATTAGCATTTTATTATTAAATGCATATATTAATAAGAAAGGATTGATTATGAGAAAAAAATTATTTATTTTTATATTTATTATTTTATTATTTTTAATTAGTTCAATATTCTTTATAAACAAAAAAGATGAAAGTAAAACTAAGATTAAAGTTGCTGAAGTTGCTCATAGTATTTTTTATGCACCACAATATGTAGCAATACATAATAATTATTTTAAAGATGAAGGATTAGATATAGAAATTATACTTACACCTGGTGCAGACAAAGTTTCTGCTGCAGTATTATCAGGAGATGTTCAAATAGGATTTTCTGGTAGCGAGGCAACGATTTATGTCTATAATGGTAAAGAGAAAGACTATTTAATGACTTTTGCTGCATTAACCCAAAAAGATGGAAGTTTTATTGTTGCAAGAGAGAAAATTGATAATTTTAATACAGATATGTTAAAAGGAAAATACTATATTGCAGGAAGAAAAGGTGGTATGCCAGAAATGACTTTAGAATACATACTAAAAAACAATAATATAGATATTAAAAAAGATATAACTCTTGATACTAGCATTGCTTTTTCATCAATGCAAAGTGCATTTATTGGGGGATTAGGGGACTTTGTATCACTGTTTGAACCTAATGCAACACAAGTTCAAAATGAAGGATATGGCTATATTGTATCTTCCCTTGGAGAACTTGGTGGTGTTATTCCATACACATCATATAGTGCAAGAAAATCATTTATAGAAAACAATGAAGATACAATAAAAAAATTTACTAATGCTATTCAAAAAGGACTCGATTTTGTTAATTCAAACGATAGTGAAACCATTGCTAAGATAATACAAGTAGAATTTCCAGATACAGGATTAAATGATTTAATTACTGCTATTGAAAGGTACAAAAAATTTGATACATGGCCAGAAAAGACAGATTTTACTGAAAGTTCATTTAATCACATGCAAGATATTATGATTAATGCAGGAGAACTTAAAGAAAAAGTTAACTATAGCGATTTAATTTATAAAGTTAAATAGAAAGTCAATCTTTCTATTTTTAATAGTCAAATTTATTGATTAGATAAATATTGTATGCTAAAATTAATTTATAAGAGGCTGTAATGAAAAAATTAAATTTAGAAGAATTAAAAAAAGCACAATTAAATATTTTAGACGTTGTAGATAATTTTTGCAAAGAAAATAATATTAATTACTTTCTTGATTGTGGAACACTTCTTGGTGCAGTGAGACATAAAGGATTTATTCCTTGGGATGATGATATTGATATAGGAATGATGCGTGGTGATTATAATAAATTTTTAAAACTTTTTAATGAAAAAAATGAAAGATATCACCTATCAACATGTGAAATAGAAAATGATTTTTTATATCCTATAGGAAAAGTACTTGATACAAATACTATTCTTTATGAACCAAATAAAGAAACTGGTTTAAAACTATGTATTAATATTGACGTTTTTGTTTACGATAATGCTCCTGATAATGAAGATGAATGTAATAAAATGTTTAAAAAAAGAGATTTATATAACAAATTAAGATTTATACAATTATATCCAAATAAATATGATCATACATCATTAATAAAAAAAATTGAGAGATTCTTTTTAAAAATATATATTAAATTCTTACCAAAGAATTATTATACGAAAAAAGTAGTTAATAATTCTAAAAAATATATTAATAAAGAAACTAAAAGAATTGGAAATTTTATGAGCCAAACTAAATTTACTTGTGATAAAGAAATATTTAATTCATATACAAATGTTTTATTTGAAGGTAAAAAATATCCGGCTCCAAAAGAATATGATACCTATTTAACTAACTTTTATGGTGATTATATGAAATTACCACCAATAGAAAAAAGAGTTAGTCATCATGAATTTGAAGCTTATATACTAGATAAAGATGAAAGGAATTGAAATGAAAGATTTAACTATAGGTATTTTAGGTGGTATGGGAACATATGCCACAATTAATTTGTTTAAACAGTATGCAGAGGTTTTTAAAGCAGAAAAAGAATGGGAAAGACCAAGAATAATAATTGATAATAGATGCACTATGCCAAGTCGTGTTAGAGCATACTTATATAATGAAAAAAAAGATGAATTAATTAATCAAATGACTGAATCAATGGAATATTTAATGAATGCAGGAGCTACAAAAATAATTTTAGCATGCAACACATCACATTTATTTTTAGAAGAAATATTTAAAAAAAATAATAAACTTAAAGATAAAGTAATTAACTGTATAGATACTTGTGTAAATGAAATAAAAAAAGATAATATTAAAGAAGTTTATTTATTAGGTTCAGAAGGAACAATCGATTCTAAAATATATCAAAATGCACTATCAAAATCAAATATTGAATGTATTGTTCCCAAAGAAGAAGAATATCATATAATTAGAGATTGTATTGAATCTGTAAAGCGAAATAAATATACAAAAGAAACTGAAGATAAATTCTTAAATTTAATAAATAGATCAGATTATTATATACTAGGTTGTTCAGAATTACCTATACTCTATGAAAAGTATAAAAATAAAGTGAAATGTAAAAAAGCATATGATCCATTTTTATTGGGGCTTATGAAAATAAAAGAGGATAATTATGACTAAGATACTTACTTTCGGAGTTTTTGACTATTTCCATCTAGGACACTTAAGACTTTTTAAACAGTGCAAAAATTATGCAGATTACTTAATCGTTGCCGTACAAGATAGTAAAAGTATTTTAAAATTCAAACCTGATGCTAAAATATTTTATACAACAGAAGAAAGAAAAGAATTACTTAATTCAATTAAGATTATAGATAAAGTAATTATTTATGACACACTATGCCCTGAATATTTAGAAACAGTGGACTTTGATATATTAGCTCTTGGAGAAGACCATCATGGTGGAAGATTTGATATTGCTGAAAAATGGTGTCTTGATCACGGAAAAAAAGTAGTAAGACTTAAAAGAACTGAAGGAATATGTTCAAGTGAAATTAAAAATGAATTAAGTAAAAGCAAATAGATAAATCTACTTGCTTTTATTTTTTCTTAAATGGATTTAAATCATTAATTTCATTTTCTATTAACTTAGGAATACCATATCTTACATATTCATAACCTTTCCATATTCCAAATAGAAATAAACCTGTTAATAATATTTTAACAATTATTTTTGCATACCCAAATGCTTTTCGTCTATTTTCTCTTCTTTCAAGTATACTTATTTTCTTTTTTAATAAAGATACTTCATCTTGTAATTTTAAAATATCTCTTTCCATAAACACCTCTATAATTAGTATACATTAAATTAAGAAAAAAATAAAACAAAATAACAAATTCATGATATACTATAAAAGTGATATATATGAAGAAGTTAAAAAATTTTATTATTAAAAACAAGGATTTCGTTATAAGTATTAGTATCTTATTAATAGGACAAGCTTTTATGTATTGGTTTTTAAAGTTATTTCAAAAAAATCCTATTAATATAGTATACTATTTAGATGATAAAATACCATTTTTAGGAAGGTTTGTTTATATTTATAATTCATTTTATCCATTTATGATATTTAGTTTTTATATTTTATATAAATCTGATAAAAAATCATATTTTAAAGGAATTATTTCTGGTATTATAGGTTTTTTAATATGTGATATAATCTTTTTAACATTTCCTACTATTATGTATAGACCTCCTATTCAAAGTATTGACTTTATTACTGACTTTGTCATTAAATTGACATTTTTATATGATTCACCACCACTTAACTGTTTTCCATCAATACATTGTTTATTTTGTTTTCAAGTTATTTATAGTTTTATATTTTCTAAAGTTAATACAAAAACTAAAATATTAATAATAATATTCTCATTATTAATTATAATATCAACATTATTTGTAAAACAACATTATATTTTTGATGTTATTTCAGCTTTTACTGTAATGCTAATTTCTAATTTGCTTACAGATATATTTCAAATTTATGATAAGATATCAGCTAAACATATTGTTTAGTTTTTATTTACTTAAAATTAAATAAATGATATACTTATAAATATGAGGTTAAAATGGAACAAAAAGAAAACAAAAGTAATATAAAAAAAATAATTAGAAATTCTTCTTTTTTTGTAATTTTAATTATTTTAACATATTATTTTATATTTAGAAAAATTGACCGTAAAGGATTATGGATTGCACTTAAACGAACTAATTTAATATTTGTTTTAATTGCTGTAATTGTAGCATTTGGTAATATATTTTTTGAAGCATTTGTACATCTTAGAAATCTTAAATTGTTAAACGAAAAAACAAGCTTTAAATCTTGCTTAAAGTATGCTATAGTAGGATTCTTTTTTAGTGCAATAACTCCGGCTGCAACAGGAGGTCAACCTGTACAAATATATTATATGCATAAAGATGGAATTAGTTATATGAATGCAACAATAACTATTTTAATACAATCTTTTTCATATCTAACAATTATGATATTACTTGGAATTATAGGTTATATTGTAAACTTTAACTATATTTCTAATCTAGGTTTTTTTGAATACTTTTTCTTTATAGGTGTTATCGCCAATTCTACAATTGTAATAGTTACTTTAATAGCAATGTTTAATAAAAAATTATCTAAGAAAATGTTAGATTTCATTTATAAGATAATTGATAAATTTAATCATGATAAAGCAGAAAACTTTAAAGAAAAATTTACAAAGCAATTAGAAGAATATCATGATAGTGCTAAATTTATTATGAATAATAAAAAAGTATTATTAAAAACACTTTTAACTTCAATTTGTCAATTAATTTCTTATCATAGTGTAGCCTTCTTTATTTATTTAGCACTTGGTATTAATCATCTAAATTACTTTAAGATAACATCATTACAATCACTTTTATATTTATCAGTATCAATTCTACCTCTTCCTGGAACTGTTGGGGTTAATGAAACTGGTTTCTCAATAATATATAGTCCTTTGATTATGAAAAATATTGTTGATTCAGCAATGCTTTTAACCAGAGGAGTAAGTTTCTATTTATATGTAATTATAACAGGATTAATATTATTAATTATTAATATTAAAAAAAAGAAGATTTAGAAAATTTCTAAGTCTTTTTTATTTATTTTTTCTTAATCTAAGTTCACAAAATGAATATAAAATAATAAATATTAATAATAAACTCATAATTATATAGTTAACTTTAAAATATGTTAAAGTACTTTTAATAACATATATATGATCATGATATATTTTAAAAATTATAACTGATAAATAGAATACAAAACCTATTTGCATAAAGTCATATATGAAATCATATTTATATTTTTTCTTTTTACTTATAAGTTCCTTTATAATCATTAGATCATAGATTATATAAATTATTAATAAAAGATATCCAAATAACCCTACAGATATTATTCTAGGAATTAATAAAAACATTAAATAAAATTGAATAATAAAAGCAATTATTCTTATAGCATATATATTTTTGCTTATTTTTTTCATTAATTATACTTCTCCTTTTAATCTTTGTGGAGTTTCCATAAAATATATATCACTAAATTCTTTATTAAAACGAACTAATTCTTTTTTTATTACATCTGGATATACAAGTTTTGTATTTGCAATTGCTTTTTTTATATCTCTTATATCTACTTCTTTTTTATTATCAAACATTGCATATGAAAATGCTTGTTGTACAATTGTTAAAGCAATATCTGGATATCTTGCAGAATATTCGTATACTCTTTTAAATTCACTAGTAATATCTACAATAAAAGCCATTATTTTTTCTTTAATAAATGGTGTATATTTCATCTTTATTCCAGTTTTAACTTCAAATTTAGGAAGTGTTCCTATAAGTATTTCAATTGTATGTTCTCTTGTAGGTTCAAGTACTTCAACTTTACCAAAACGTCTTACAAAAGCTTTGTCTCTTAATATATATTGATCATATTCTTCAGTTGTAGTTGCTCCTATAATCTTTATATTACCTCTATCAAGTCCTGGTTTAAATACTTGAGCAAAATCCATAGAATCATCATTACTTGTTCCAATTAAAGTATGAATTTCATCAATAAACAAAATTAATTTATCACGTTCTTTTATTTCATTTAAAAGCATTTGTATTTTAGGTTCATTAGTTCCAGGCATAACACCAATTAACGAAGCAGTATTTAGTTTCCATATTGAATATCCCTTTAATGCGTCTGGTACTTCCCCTCTTTTAATACGATATCCAAGTCCTTCAACAATGGCTGTTTTTCCAATTCCAGGTTTTCCAACAAGTATTGCAGACTTTTCAGGAGTTAATAATAGTAATATTAAATTTTTAATTTCCTCATCACGACCTATAGCCGGATTTGTTATATAATCTCTTGCAGTAAATTCTTCACCATATTTTTCAAGAAGTCCATTCTCCATATTATCACCTTTATTCTTTTTTATTATATCATACTAATATTATTTCAAAAATAATTTATCTATATTTTTTCTTGGTACTAACATTTCAATTTTTTTATTAGTTAGTAATTCATAATGTGCACATTTACCATCATATTTCTCTCCATCTAGACACCATGGTTTAGATCCATCATTAAATGTTATCTTTAAATTATCAGTTTTATAACATTCTACACCATTTACAAAAGATATATCACTTGTCTTTAATGTATAAAAAGCACGAGCAAGACGGGCTAGATTACTAATACTACAAAACATTACCTCAAATTTTTTATCATCCAATTTCATATCACGATAAAAATTATTAATACCAGCAATACGATTAGCATTAGAAACAATTAAAAATGTATAATACCCATGATGTTTTACACCATCAATTTCATATGTAATATCATATTTAGGAATTCTTTTAAAGATCTGTTTAGCTCCTGCTAAAATATATGCCAAATGACCAATTCTCTTTTTTAATTTCTGAGGTGTTTCATAAGGAATATCCATAAATTTACCAAAACTTGCAACATAAACAAAACTTCTTCCATTTATAGTACAAACATCTATTTTCTTTTTTACACCATTTAAAATACTTCTTAAACTATCAATAATATCATTAGAAAGACCATACATATGACCAACATCGTTTGTAGTACCTACAGGTATATGACTAAGTAAAAGCGGCTTTTTTCTTTTTAAATTACCATTCATTGCCTCATAAAAAGTCCCATCTCCACCAAGCGATATAACAAGATCACAATAATCTAAATTATATATTATTTCTTCAGCATGATTTGGATATTCTGTAAAACAAATTTCACTATCATAGCCAAATTCTTTTAAAACATCAGAAATTTTATTACTTAAATGATTTCCTTTTCCACTATTAGGATTAATTACTACAACGCATTTTTTCATTTAATTCTCCTTAAAAATTATTTTCTATATTACCTGGAACTTTATCATTAACAATAGCATTAATTATTTTTTCTTTTTTTTCATTACTTACATTTCTTCCTGTTAAATTACTTAATTCATCAATTACTTCCAT
>JAEEGL013268890.1_pt1 | contig 12130 bp, 10 predicted proteins | sample 9134231 | NCBI WGS metagenome assembly JAEEGL01 (sample SAMN16246548, study PRJNA631951) | gut metagenome | biome: gut microbiome; feature: rumen; material: fiber-attached | host: Bos | place: Iran: Karaj | collected 2018-10
GCCGAAGGTCATGAAGAAGCGGATACGCTTGATGCCCGGGATATTCTTGCCGAGGGACTCGAGCTCTTCGTGGTGGAGAAGATACATATCTTTCTCGCCGACCTGATCGAAGTTATAGACTCTCTTGATCTCCATCGGTTCGGTCTCGACCCACTTGCCGTCTTCCCAGTAGCTGCCCTTGGCGGATACTTCACGGATGTTGATCTCCGGGTTGAAGTTCGTCGCGAACGGATAACCGTGGTCGCCGCCGTTACAGTCGAGGATATCGATGTAGTTGATCTCGTCGAACTGATGCTTCAGTGCATATGCGGAGAAGACACCTGTTACACCCGGATCAAAACCGGAGCCGAGAAGCGCCGTGATACCGGCCTCCTTAAATCTGTCGTGGTATGCCCACTGCCACTTATATTCGAACTTTGCTGTGTCGAGCGGCTCGTAGTTTGCGGTATCGACATAAGGAGTCTTGGTCGCAAGGCAAGCGTCCATGATGGTCAGATCCTGGTAAGGAAGCGCGAGGTTCAGGCAAACGTCCGGCTTGAACTCTTCCATGATGGCAACAAGCTCCGGTACCTTATCTGCGTCGACCTGACGCGTGTGGATGATGGTCTTTGTCGACGGCTGGAGTTTCTCCTTCAGCGCGTCACACTTACTTAATGTGCGGCTCGCGATCATGATCTCCGTAAAGACCTCGCTGTTCTGGCAGCATTTTGCAATTGCCACGGAGGCGACGCCTCCACAACCGATGATAAGTGCTTTTCCCATAGTAGTATCTCCTTCATATATCTGAATTTCGGCCTTAGCGCCGATTGCTTTTTCATTTGTGCCGCGGTCTGCGGTGTATCTTATTCTCCGTATTTCATGATAAGCGTTTCACGCAATATCTTCAATGCCAGCGCGGTGCTGCAGCCGCTCGGATCGTAGGGCGGGGAGAGCTCCACGAAATCCATGCCCACGAGGTTGATGCTTCCGAGCTGCATCAGGCAGATCCGGAGATCCTCGAAGGACAGTCCGCCTGCTTCCGGGGTTCCGGTTCCGGGGAATTCTCTCGGATCAAGAACATCCAGATCGACTGTCAGATAGACCGGGACAGGTTTCTCGGAGAGGCGCAGAAGCGCGAGTACCTCGTCAAAATTATCCGCTCTGAAACGCTCCATCTTCGTGTGCTCTTTGGCAAACTCGAATTCTTCTTTCGTGCCGGAGCGGATGCCGAACTGGTAGATCCTGCCGTCACCGACGATGTCGTGGATGCGCCGGAGAACGCAGGCGTGGGAGAGCTTGGCTCCGATATAGTCATCGCGGAGATCGCAGTGTGCATCGAAGTGCAGGACCACGACGTCCGGATATTTTTTCGCTACCGCGCGAAAAGCACCCAGCGTGACCAGGTGTTCGCCGCCGAGCATGATCGGAAGCTTACCGTCACTTAAGATGCGGTCAGTTTCTTCCTCGATGAGGGCAAGTGCCTGCTCCGCATCGCCGAAAGGAAGATCCAGATCGCCGGAATCGCAGATGGGTGCATCTTCGAGATCCTTGTCCTGATAGGGACTGAAGGACTCGAGTCCGATGCTCTCGTTTCTCATCGCGGCGGGGCCGAATCTCGTTCCGGGACGGAATGAGGTGGTGCCGTCAAAGCCGGCGCCGAAGATGACCGCCTCCGCATCTTCGTATGGGCAGTTCAGCGCGAAGAAATTCTTCTCAATTCGATCGACCATCAGGACTTGCCTCCGTTCTTTTTCTCGTCAGCGGATGCTTGCTTCGCACCGCCGTTCAGAGTCGTTGTCGTATCATTTCCCGGGAGCTCTTCCATCGCTTCCAGGAGCTTCTGCACGTAGTTCGGCAGAGCAAAAGCACCGCGGTGCAGGTTCGTGTTATAGTATTTCGTCTCGATGCCGAGAGCCTTCCAGTCGGCGGCATGCATATCTCTGACCGGATGATATTTCTTCGATGCAAAACCGAAGAGCCAGTGGCCGGAAGGATAGGTCGGGATATGCGCCTGATACACGCGGCAGATCGGGAAGTTCGCGAGGATGCGCTTGTGCGCACGCTGCATCGCGCGGGCGTCATTCGCATAGAAGGGACTCTCATTCTGGTTGACCATGATGCCGTCTTCCTTCAGTGCGGTATAGCAGTTGCCATAGAATTCCTTCGTAAAGAGACCTTCACCCGGTCCGAAAGGATCGGTGGAATCGACGAGGATCAGATCGTATTCATCCTCGTGATGACGTACATATTTCAGGCCGTCCTCGAAGTGAAACTGTACTCTGGGATCGTCAAACCCGCAGGCAGTGAAGGGGAGATATTTCTTCGCCACTTCCACGACTTCCTCATCGATCTCGACCACGTCGATGTGCTCGATGGAATCGTAGCGGACGAGCTCTCTGACGACACCGCCATCGCCGGCGCCGATCACAAGTGCTTTTCGCGCATCAGGATGAACGCACATCGGGACGTGTACCATCATCTCGTGATAGATAAATTCATCCTTTTGGGTGAGCATCATGTAGCCGTCGAGCGTGAGAAAGCGGCCGAACTCCGGAGACTCGAAAACATCGATCTGCTGGAAGTCACTCTTGCCGCTATAGAGCTGCTTGCTGACCTTGATCGCAAGCTTGACGGACGGAGTATGAAATTCAGAAAACCAAAGATCCATAAGATCCCCCCTTCCGATTTCTTTTTGATTGGTCTGATTTCGGGACTTTGCCGAAACCAACATCTATATAATACCACCTTAAATGGTATTGGCATAATGAATCATAGGGGAAGAAGGGGACTGTATTTCCGCATTTATGAACCTATAAACTGAAAAAGCGGAGGTGCTATCCGGATCCCGGAGACTATTTTGCGAAAAAAACATCCAAAACATCGAATATTTCGTTCATTCCCTTGTGCTTTTCAAAAAAAGTTGTTATATAATAGTAAGTGCAAAAACTCGTTAGGAGGGGTATTATTTATGGATTTGAAAAAAATTAATTTCAAGGAACCGGCAACAATTGCTACGCTCGTTGGAAGTGTGCTTCTTCTGCTTGCCAGCTTCCTGCCGATCGAGACAGCTAAGGTTTCTGCAATGGGATTTAGTGAGAGCACATCTCGTAATCTGATGGGTGACTATCATCACCAGGGCATTTTCCTTCTGATCCTTGCTATTGCAACAGTAGTTGTTCTGGTTCTTGGTCTTGACAAAGAGAAGTTCCTCAATGGTGCACTGGGTGCTTCGGCTGCTGTTGGTATCTGGGGTATCATCAATGGTATTACCGGACTTGCTGCAACAAAGAAGGACTTTAAGGATAGCGGACTTGAAAAGTATGCATCCACTTCTTTTTCGATCGGTTTCTTCGTACTGATCCTCGGCGTTATCGCTATTGTCGGTGCAATCGTTCTGACAAATATGAGCGCTAAGAAAGCCGGCCCTGCTCAGGCTCAGCCGATGCAGTAATTCTTCACCGTAAGAATTGACTAAAGAAATCAAAAAGGATCCTCGGAAACGGGGATCCTTTTTATGTGTAAATTGAATGACGAATAAATTGAATGACGATCTTAGTATCCGCTCTTTTCGCGCACGACCTTTAAAGTGCGCAGAGTCTCGTCCTCGGCACCGGTGATCTGGCAGCCTTTTTCCTGCGCGTAACGGAGATACTCGAGGACTTCTTCCGTGATCTTCTCACCCGGAGCAAGTACCGGGATTCCCGGAGGGTAGCACATGATGCTCTCTGCTGCGATGCGGCCGACGGTCTTCTCGAATGGAATATGCTCCGCATCCGCATAAAACGCTTCCTGCGGTGAAAGCACTACTACCGGTGCGATATAGTTGTTCGGCAGCGATACGATCGGGTCTTTTCCGAAGAGACGGCGGATCTCGGAGAGGGCGCCGACCAGGCGCTCGACTTCACGTATGCGGTCGCCGACAGAGAGGTAAGCCAGGCAGTTGCCGAAGTCACCGAACTCCATCTGGATATCATATTCATCGCGGAGCAGGTCATATACCTCGATGCCGGCAAGTCCGACAGGCAGGGTGTGGATGACGAGCTTCGTCTTATCAAAATCGTAGATCTCATTTCCGTCAATAAGCTCGGAGCCGATGGCATAATACCCGCCGATCGAATTGATCTCTTCTCTGGCATATTCCGCCATATCGATGACCTTATCGAAAAGCTCTTTTCCATGAAGTGCCAGTCTTTTTCTCGACAGATCGAGGCTCGAGAGGAAAAGATACGATCCGGAGGTGGTCTGTGTCAGGTTGATGATCTGGCGCACATACGCAGGATCGATCGAGGGCGCGCGGTTCTCGTCCGGGCTAACAGTGCTTTTCGCGTCAGAGCCGGATCCTTCTATCGGGTTTGCGCTGCCTACCAGCAGAAAAGCACTCTGTGTCAGCGATCCGCCGGATTTATGCATCGATACGGAGGCCATATCTGCGCCTGCTTCCATCGCAGAGACCGGAAGACGGTCGGAGAAGGACAGGTGAGTGCCGTGGGCTTCATCCACGACGACCTGCATCCCGTTCCTGTGCGCGAGCTTCACGATGCCGCGGAGGTCAGAGCAGATTCCGTAATAGGTCGGGTTATTGACGAAGATTGCTTTTGCATCGGGATTATCGTGGATCGCCGCTTCGATATCACTAAGCTGCATGCCGAGTGCGATACCGAGTTCTTCGTGCGCACCCGGATCGACATAGACCGGAACGGCGCCACAGAGGACCATCGCGTTGATGACGCTTCTGTGTACATTTCGAGGGACGATGATCTTATCCCCGCGGGCAGCGACCGTAAAGACCATCGCCTGTACGGCAGAAGTGGTGCCGCCTACCATGAAGAATGCCGCCTTCGCTCCAAATGCTTCTGCCGCGAGTTCTTCCGCTTCCTTGATGACAGAGACCGGGTGGCAGAGATTGTCCAGTGGCTTCATGGAATTGACGTCGAGCGTCATAGTTCTTTCGCCAAGGAAAGCGGTCAGCTCGGGATTCCCGCGGCCATGCTTATGTCCGGGCACATCAAAAGGAACGACCCGCTCCGAAGAGTAGGCCTCCAGTGCTTCCGCGATCGGCGCGCGGTCCTGATTTTTCAGAAAATCACTATTCAAGATCACTCATCCTCTTCCGGTGATTCAAATACATTGGCTCCGGAGAAGATCTCGATCATTTCCTTGCGGAGGTTGTTGGTGATCTCGAGTCTCGTCTTCGGCGCGATCTCGTAGACGTCCGTCTTAAAGAGATAGTTCTGCAGATCCACGTCCTTGATGAGCATCTTGGTGTGGAACATATTCGCCTGATAGACGTTGATGTCGATCGCATCGTAGCGCTCGAGCGTCTTCTTATCGATATAGTTCTGGATGGATACGATGTTCTTGTCGCGGAAGATTTTCTTGCCGTCCACATCGCGGGTAAAGCCGCGGACGCGATAGTCCATCGTGATGATATCCGAATCGAAGCTTCCGATCAGATAATCCAGTGTCGAAAGCGGGGAGATCTCACCACAGGTCGCCACATCGATATCCACGCGGAAAGTCGCGATAGCGGTGTCCGGATGGTACTCCGGATATGTATGTACGGTAACGTGGCTCTTATCCAGATGTGCCACGACTGTCTCGGACTCGATATGCGGGATCATGGACTCTTCCGCGATCAGAAGAGTGACCGATGCGCCCTGAGGCTCGTAGTCCTGCTTGGAAATGCTGAGTACTTTTGCACCGATCATTTCGGTGAGGTTGGTAAGGATATTTGTTAGACGCTCAGAGTTGTACTGCTCGTTGATATACGCAATATAGTCCTTCTGCTCGCGTGCGGTCTTGGCATAGCACACGTCGTAGATATTGAAACTGAGGGATTTGGTCAAGTTGTTAAAGCCATAAAGACGAAGCTTCTGTTGCGCCATTTGATCCATCCTTTCCAAGATGGTCCTAACTTGCTGAATATTCTACACCGGGAAAACGCTACTTCACGCCCACGGGCAAGAGGTCCTCAAAGCCAAAGCTCATCGCACTCTTATTGATTATTCACAAGTTATAACCAACTTATCAACATTAAGGGAATTCGAACTTCCCACTCAATAAGGCAGTAAAAACTGCCGCTTCGGCATTTGACCCGGCTGTCCGTATGGCCTACTAACCACGATCGCTCGTGGCGGTCAAACATTGCAGGTGATTCTCCATCCTTGGAAAAAGTACCCTGTGCAATGAAACAAAGATATCACGGAAAGCTAGAATTTGCAATAGTTTTATGGAATTTATAATGCAAAGGAAAGATAGCGGGAAAGGTTATGGAAAGAGGGGGTGAGCAGACTCATTCTTGCGGAAGTGCTTTTGAGGCGATAAAATAGTAAGGCATTTGTCCTTATAACCTTAGGGCAATAGGGTGAATAATCTTCTTGGCAACGCTCTTCCGAAATGGCGATCCGCCTTCGGGGAGAAGTCCGTAGAAAGCAGGAATAGTAATGGTTTACAACAATGTCTTAGAAGCTGTCGGGCATACACCGATGATCCAGCTGTCCTCCCGCATGGTCGGTGAGGACTGTGCCCGTGTGCTTGTAAAATACGAAGGCCTGAATGTGGGCGGTTCCATCAAGACCCGTACCGCGCTCAACATGATCGAGCAGGCGGAGAAAGACGGCAAGATCACCAAGGACACGATCATCGTGGAGCCGACATCTGGAAATCAGGGCATCGGCCTGGCGCTGGTCGGTGCAGTTAGAGGATACAAGACGATCATCATCATGCCGGACTCCGTCTCCTGCGAGCGCCGCTACCTTGTCGAGCATTACGGCGCCGAGGTCAAGCTGATCCGCGACGACGGTGACATCGGAAAAGCGATCGATGAGTGCCTGAAACTCGCCGAGAAGATGGAAAGAGAAGATCCGAATGTCTTTGTCCCGCAGCAGTTTACCAATCCTGCGAATCCGATGGTGCACCGTCATCACACGGGTGTCGAGATCTTAGAACAGGTCGCCGGCCCGATCGATGGTTTCTGCGCCGGCATCGGAACAGGCGGAACCCTTTCCGGAATCGGTGAAGTGCTGAAAGCACAGAATCCGAATATTACGATCTGGGCAGTTGAGCCGGAAAACGCGGCGATCCTCGCGGGCGGCAATATCGGTTCCCACCTGCAGATGGGCATCGGCGACGGCCTGATCCCGGATAACCTCAATACAGAGATCTTCGAAGACGTCTATGTTGTCACTGACGAGGCCGCGCTGGAGACCGCCAAGGATCTGGCGAGAAAAGAAGGCCTGATGTGCGGTATTTCTTCCGGCTCCAATGTCGCGGCGGCCATCGCCATGGCGAAGAAGCTCGGCCCCGGAAAAACTGTGGTGACTGTTCTTCCGGATACCGCGGAGAGATATTTCTCCACACCTCTCTTTTCGTGAGGGTGCTTGCTTCAGCGAGAAAGTCTGCGGATCGTTTTCCGTTTGTTTATCCTTGTCTGCCCCACGCAATTCCTTGATCGTCCCATGCAATTCCTTAAGATTTTGCACGGGATAGGATTAAACTGCCAAAAATCGGGTTGTGATCCTATCACCCTTGGGGTATGTGATGTTTATTTGCTCGAAAACGGCTCCTGAAATAGGACAATATAAGTAAAAACTCTCAGCCGGTAGGATAAAAACTGAGATTTCAGCTTTTTTATCCTACATCGGCTATGAAAAAGTAGGACTAAATCCCCTAAAAACAGCAATTTGATCCTACCGCGGCAGCCCATATACCCCCGGGGGGTATAAGAATCAGAAAAGAAAATCTTGATTTGATCCTATTTGGAAAGAAATTCCCAATTTAACCTGTTTTGGCCTAGTGAAAAGAACTGTCAGAGGAGTTTCTGGAGTTCCCTGTTGACCTGTGCGACCGGAAGCCCGACGACGGCATAGTAATCACCGGCGATCGAGTCGATCAGGAGTGCGCCCTCGTCCTGGATCCCGTAGGCGCCGGCCTTGTCCATCGGCGAGCCGCCTGCGATGTAGCGCTCGATCTCCTTTTCCTGCAGTGCATCCAGGTCATGGAATTTTACATCGGCAAAAGCACTGAAACAGCGGCTTTGTACTCCGTCCTCGCTGCTCAAACTGCTTTCGCCGCCGCACTTTTTCAGTATCGCTACTCCGGTATAGACACGGTGGGTCTTACCGGAAAGCTTTGTCAGCATGCGGCGCGCGTCGGCTTCATCTTTAGGTTTTCCGAGGATTTCATCTTCGGTCACAACTACAGTATCAGAGCCGATGACGATGATGCCGGAGTCGGACGCGGCGCATTCTGCGCTGGAATCAGGCTGTGCAGCTACTGATCCCGCCGCCACGGAAGACGCGGTAGAAGCGGAAGAATCGGAAGCCCCCGCCCCGCTCACACTTTCCAGCACTGCTTCAGCCTTAGCGCGGGCCTGAGCCATTGCGACGGCTTCTGCGATCTTGTACATATCGGCGCGGATCTCTTCACCAGAAAAGCGCTGAAGCACAGAAGCCTCGACCGCATCCTCATCGACATGAGATGTGATTACTTCAAAAGAAAGCCCCGTCATTGAGAGAAGCTCAAAACGACGGGGGGATTTACTTGCTAATATGATCTTGGTCATATTGTGTTCAAATACCTTTCTAGCCGGACGGTGCTGCGCTGCCGGATCACTCGATCGGCTTCAAGTTCTTCATGGAGAAGTCCAGGATCGGAGCAGAGTGGGTGAGTGCACCGCAGGAGATGTAATCTACGCCGATCTCGGCGAGCTTTTTGAGGCGATCCTTGTTCATGTTGCCGGAAGCCTCGAGATCCGCTTTGCCCTTGGCCATAGCGACTGCCTGTGCGGTCATCTCATCGGTCATGTTGTCGAGCATGATGATGTCGGCCTTGGCATCGAGTGCCTCCTGAAGCATCTCAAGATTTTCGACTTCGACTTCGATCTTTCTTACGAACGGAGCATAGGCACGTGCCATCTCTACTGCCTTGGCAATAGAGCCTGCAGCGCCGATGTGGTTGTCCTTGATGAGGACACCGTCGGACAGATTATAGCGGTGGTTCGTGCCGCCACCGATACGAACTGCATACTTTTCGAAAGGACGCATGTTCGGAGTAGTCTTTCTTGTGTCGAGAAGCTTGGTATCATAGCCCTCCAGCTCCTTGACCATAGATCTTGTCAGCGTGGCGATACCGCTCATGCGCTGCAGGAAATTCAGAGCTGTTCTTTCACCGCTCAGTACAGCGCGGCCGTCACCGACGAGAACACCGATGACATCTCCCTTTCTGATCTCGTCGCCGTCCTTGAAGTTGGCACGGAAAGAGGAGTTGTCGCAGAGCATCTGGAAGACTCTCTCAAATACGTCAAGTCCGCAGAGGACGCCGTCCTGCTTGCAGATCAGATCGACCGTTACCATAAATGGCTCCGGCATGATCGCCTGTGTCGTTACGTCATCGGAAGTGATGTCTTCGCGCAGGGCGCGCATGATATAGTCGTCCCAAAGGATCGTATTAAGTACACCATTGTTCATAGAAATCTTTGTCCCTTCTCTTGATCTCCTCAAGTACGATCTCGCGGTATTCTTTCGCAAAATCTCTGCCTTCGTACTGGCTGAAATCTACTTCTTCCGTCTCTGTCGGCTCATATGGGATGGTCTCCTCGATGTTCTGTGCGGAACGCTTTGCAAATACGAGGCTCTCGAGGAGAGAGTTGCTGCCGAGACGGTTCTTGCCGTGTACGCCGGTGCAGGAAGTCTCGCCGATCGCATAGAGGTTGTCCATCGAAGTTCTGCCCTTAAGGTCGACCTCGATACCGCCCATGAAGTAGTGCTGTGCCGGGGTTACCGGGAAAGGCTCCTTCAGGATATCGTAGCCTTCCTCTTTGCAGTGCTCGAGGATATTCGGGAAGTGGCTCTTAACGAGCTCCGGATCGAGATGGGTGACATCGAGCCATACGAAGCCTCTGCCGTCGATCTCCATCTGCTTTTTGATCGCTGCGGAAACGACGTCACGCGGCTGAAGTTCGTCGGTGAAGCGCTCCATGTTCTTGTTTCGGAGCACGCCGCCCTCGCCTCTTACTGCCTCGGAAATGAGGAAGGATCTGCCCGGCTTCTCGGAATAGAGGGATGTCGGGTGGATCTGGATATAGTTGATGTCCTTGAGAAGGACGTTATGCTTCAGCGCGATCGCGAGGGAGTCGCCCGTGATGTGGCGGAATGCGGTGCTGTGCTTGAAGAGTCCGCCGATACCGCCGGTGGCGAGTACTACGGCTTTGCCGAATACCGCGTGAAAATCACCCTCCGCATCTTGTGTGATGATGCCTTTGCAGACGTTCTTCTCACAGATGAGATCGACCATGGTCGTGTGCTCGTGAAGATCGATGTTCTTCTTTTCACGGACATTCTGGAGAAGTTTAGACGTGATCTCCTGGCCGGTGATGTCCTCGTGGTGGAGGATACGGGAAGCGGAGTGGCCGCCTTCCTTCGTAAGATCCAGGTCATCGCCCTTCTTGTCGAAGTTGACGTGGTAGTCGAGGAGCTCTCTGATGATGACCGGAGACTGGCGGATCATGGTATCGACCGCTTTTCTCGAGTTCTCATAGTGACCGGCACGCAGAGTATCCTCGAAGTAGTCTTCGTAGTCCTCGGAGTCCTTCAGCGCGGCGATACCGCCCTGGGCGAGGTAAGAGGCGCTGTTTTCCAGCGTATCTTTTGTGAGCATGTAGATGGAAAGGTTTTCCGGCAGATGCAGAGCGCAGAAGAGGCCGGCGGCACCGGTACCTACGATGATGACATCCGCAGAAGTAGTGGAATAGGACATATACGATCCCTCCTAATGAATAACACGATGATGCAAGTTTTTCTTCTGTCCTCCCATATAAGGAAAAACAGCATGAATAGGCTTTTAACGATTTTATCACGCACTTGCACAAGTGACAAGGGACAGGGTAAGAGGTATAATACATTATTGCTAAACTCGGATCAGTATGTCCGGCCGGTATATGAAAAAGGAGAAGACTGGCGGGATATGGCGGGGGAAGCACATCGGAGAAAGGAGCGGAAAAGATGAAACGCGATATCATTGGCGATATTTTCCTGGGCGGCGTATTTCTGTCGCTTCTTTTCCTTTTCTCGTTCCCGGCGTATTTCCGTTATTCCCTGAATGTGCCCCGCGATATCTACCTGTTCGAGCGCATCATGAGCATTTGCTTCCTTCTGGGACTGATCATGGGAGTGATCTGGACCTGCTGGAAGAAAAAGGTCTGGGTCATGCTCGGCATCAGTGCTTTTGGATTATTGGCATATCTGCCGAAGTGGTACCTGCCGAAGCTTGATGCAAAACTGGCCAAGCCGGGCAAGAATATCGTGGACACACTGCTGTCCTCATTCCTGAACCGTATTTATGAGATGGTACACGCGCCGTTTACCGGACTGATCGGGATGTGTTCCGAGAAGCAGGCCGAAAAGCTCCCGTACCTGATCCTTCCGATAGTCGTTATCGCCTACGTTCTTTCGCAGGTCGTGAGATTCTACCGAAATGCCTATATCGCTGAAAAGAAGCAGATCCACGACTTTGACCGTTTTAGAAAGCTGAATGAGGTCAGAAGTCCTGTTATGCCGTTTGCCACCGAACCGGAAGCACCGTCCCCGCTGGGTACGATCGTGCTGAATGAGAAGGCAGAGGTTGCGGCGGAGTCCTTCCCGGTAAAAAAACAGGAGAACGACCAGACCGTCATGAATACTATTGCGGCTTCCGATACACAGGCACTTCCTTCCGGCGAGCAGCCGACGGAGGTGATCGCCCTGGCGGCACAGGCACCGAGCTCCCGCCCGGCAGAAGAGACCCAGGTCATTGCCCTGGCAGCGCAGGCGCCGACTTCCCGTCCGGCGGAAGATACCCAGGTGATCGCACTGGCGGCACATTCGCCATCGACACCTATTGAGCTTCCGGCGCAGTCTCCGTCCACACCGATCGAGCTTCCCGCACAGGCACCGACTTCAGAGCTCCCGGCTCAGAATCTTGAAGCCGGAGCGGCAGAAAACAATCTGGATTTCCCGGATGTTCACGGGGAAGCAGAAAAGATCGATGTTTTCGGTGATGATGCATGACCGGACGGCCGGGATAGCAAGCAGAAACTATATAAGTAATAGAAGAAACCGGAACATATAGAAGATAAATGATAGATATACGATAAAAAGATAAAGGACAGAAGAAA
>JAEEGL013622130.1_pt1 | contig 12130 bp, 9 predicted proteins | sample 9134231 | NCBI WGS metagenome assembly JAEEGL01 (sample SAMN16246548, study PRJNA631951) | gut metagenome | biome: gut microbiome; feature: rumen; material: fiber-attached | host: Bos | place: Iran: Karaj | collected 2018-10
ATCGGCTGCGTAGGCTTCATGATGATCAAGTACAAATGGGGCATTGGCAAAGAGAAATGGTTTGCTTGGTTCCCATGGTTCATCGTTGCTGCTAATATTATGATTGCTAACGTATCTGATATGGAGTCTGCTCTTGCAGCATTCTCAATCACAGGCAACCTTTCAGGTGCTTGGTGGGCTTCTAATGAAGGTGTATTCATCTATGGTGGATGGTGGAACGTTGTTAACGCTCTTGCAGGTATGATCAATATCTTCTGTATGACAGGTTGCGTTCACCTTTATTCTTCTAAGGATAAGAACCATGCTGATATGCTTTGGCCTGATATGACTGTTTGGTTCATCATTGCTTACGATGTATGGAACTTTGAGTACACATATCTCAACCTTCCTACACATTCATGGTACTGCGGTGTTGCACTTCTTCTTGCTCCTACATTTGCTAATGCATTCTGGAATAAGGGTGCTTGGATCCAGAACCGTGCTAACACACTTGCTATCTGGTGTATGTGGGCACAGGTTGTTCCTGCTTACCAGCTTAGTTCTAAGTTTGCTGCAGCTCTTCCTTCAATCTATGGTGGAGCAACAGAAAATGGTATTACTACTATGGACCTTTACGAGAAAGCAATTGCACTGTATAATGCAGGACAGGGAAAGACAGCTGCTGCCGGAGATGCGATCGCAGCTATGGGCATCACAGCTAATCCTACTGCCCAGGGCGTTGTAGCTATTCTTTCAATTGCAATTAACGTAATCTGCATAGCTGAGATCATCAAGAGATCTTGCAAGCTTGGCAAGAACCCTTATGCTAACGAAGTATTTGCAGATACCAAGGATTTCAAACTTGCTATGGAGCGTGCGGAATAATGGATAATGTTCGTGTTATTGAAGTAAAGAGAAGTATCTTTGAGAGCAACGATAAAGATGCTGATAAGTTAAGGAGTGAACTGAAGGAGTCCAAGACATTTCTTTTGAATCTTATGTCTTCTCCCGGTTCAGGAAAAACTACTACATTAAAGAGAACTATTGAAACTCTCAAGGATAAGTACAGAATTGGTGTAATGGAAGCTGATATTGATTCTGACGTTGACGCCAAGGCTATTGCAGAGCTTGGAGTCAAGTCTATACAGCTGCACACCGGTGGAATGTGCCATCTCGATGCTGATATGACAAGACAGGGTATCAAAGAGCTTGATGTATCAGATGTTGATTTTGCAATTCTTGAAAATGTCGGAAATCTGGTATGTCCTGCAGAATTTGATACAGGTAGCACCAAAAACGCTATGATACTTTCAGTTCCTGAAGGTCATGACAAGCCACTTAAGTACCCACTTATGTTTTCTATCTGTGATGTTGTTCTGATCAACAAGATAGATGTTGCTCCGTACTTCGATTTTGATCTTGAGAAGTGTAAGGAATATATCCTTATGAGAAATCCTAACGCTAAGATAATTCCTATCTGTGCTAAGACAGGAGAGGGAATTGAAGCTTGGGCTGATTGGCTCTCAGAGCAGATTGAAGAAGCAATTAAATAATTGGTAATAATGATTATAAATGCCAAGCGATAAACATGAGGGAGTTTATCTTTATCCTTTATCGCTTGGCATTTAGTGACTGTTAAGAGTAATTTACAAGGTTTACGCACATGCATGAATTAGGTGTTGTTTTTAGAATAATAGATGATCTTACCGAGGTGGGCAAGGAGAACGAACTTGAGAAGATTCATTCGGTTACTTTGCAGCTTGGAGAGGTATCAGGAGTTGTTCCTGATCTTTTAAAGGATGCCTGGAAATGGGCGGCTGACAGAACTGACCTTATGAAAGGAGCAGATCTGATCATAGAAACGCTACCTGCAGTAACTTATTGTGAAGACTGCAAGAGCGAGTATGAAACGGTGACATATGGCAAGATATGTCCTAAATGCGGAAGTGAACACACATATCTCTTAAAGGGAAATGAGTTCATGATAAAAGAAATAGCGGCAACTTGATCTGATATATTATCTGCAAAAATGCAGTTTGTATCACTTTTTAGAAAGATGATGGTAGATGAGATGGATATGAATAAATTTGATATGAATGATCTGAAGACTCCATATTCACTGGATCCAGGTCGTAACAAGCAGGATCCAAGAGCGGGAATCATTCCTGATACTGTGGATATGAATGCACCTTTCCGTGAGCCTTTGGCAAGATTTTCCAAGGCTGTAACAGATAGAAAGAATATTAAGCTTGGTATTGAGAAGATTACAAAAGAAAGTCCTGAATATTGGGGACTTTATAATCTTATAACTGATGCTCAGTGTGAAATCGCACTTAAGCTTGAGAAGCGTAAACCAAAGACTTTTGATGAAATAGCAGCTCTTTGTCCTGAGTATTCTAAAGAAGAACTTCAGAAGCAGCTTGATGAGATGTCTTATAATGGCGTTATCGAGTGGAATTATGAGAACGACAAGCATGAGAAGCAGTACGTTCTTCCTATGTATGTTCCTGGTTCTGCAGAGTTCGGAAACATGAACCATAAGGTTTTGGAAGCACATCCTGAAGCCGGTGCATTCTTTGAGAGAATGAGCCGTATTCCTCTTGAAGGTCTTACACAGATGGTTCCTATGGGCGGTGCAGGTGTTGGTATGCACGTTATTCCTGTAGAAAAAGCTATTGATATGAAGGGTGAAGCGATTAACCTTGAGAAGATTTCCTACTGGCTTGATTACTACGAAGGAAAATATGCAGCTTCTCCATGTTCATGCCGTAGATCAAGAAAGACTTTTGAGCAGGGCTGTGCTGATGATCCTGAAGGATGGTGCATTGCTATTGGTGATATGGCTGACTACGTTGTTGAGACACAGAAGGATGGACGTTACATCACTAAGGAAGAAGCTCTTGAAATCTTTAAGCAGGCTGAGGACAACGGATTCGTTCATCAGATTACTAATATTGATGGTGAGCATAAGATCTTTGCTATCTGTAACTGCAATGTAAATGTTTGTTATGCGCTTCGTACTTCACAGCTCTTTAATACACCTAATATGTCTCGTTCAGCATATGTTGCTCATGTTGACAGAGACGCATGTGTTGCCTGCGGCAGATGTGTAGAGGTTTGTCCTGCTGGTGCAGCTACTCTTGGACAGAAACTTTGCAAGAAGGATGGAACTGATGTTATCTATCCTAAGATGCCTCTTCCTACAGAGAAGAAATGGTCTCCAGATATGTGGACAGAGGATTACCGTGATATTAACCGTATTAATACTCATAAGACCGGTACTTCTCCATGTAAATCTGCTTGTCCTGCACATATTCCGGTTCAGGGATATCTTAAGATGGCTGCACAGGGTAGATATGAAGAAGCTCTTGCTCTTATAAAGAAATACAATCCACTTCCTGCAGTATGTGGTCATGTATGTAACCGCAGATGTGAGGATGCATGCACAAGAGGCACTATTGATAAAGCTCTTGCTATTGATGAGGTTAAGAAATTCGTTGCTATGCGTGATCTGAATTCAGATACACGTTATATTCCTAAGAAGACTATTCCTAAGCTGGGCGGCGGCTTTGATGAGAAGGTAGCTATCATCGGTGCAGGTCCTGCAGGTATTTCCTGTGCATATTACCTTGCACTTAAGGGATATAAGCCTACTCTGTTTGAGAAGAATAAGAAGCCTGGCGGAATGGTAACATACGGAATTCCATCTTTTGTTATGGAAAAAGATGTTGTTGAAGCAGAAGTAGATGTATTAAGAAATCTTGGTGTAGATATCAGACTTGGTGTTGAAGTTGGTAAGGATATCACATTAAAAGAACTACGTGAGCAGGGCTACAAGGCATTTTATATTGCAATTGGCTGCCAGGGCGGACGTGGAGTAAATGTTCCCGGTGAAGATGCTCAGGGCGTGATTAAGGGTGTAGATATTCTTCATGCTGTAATCGATGATGAGAACTATAAGCTTACTGGTGATACTGTAGTTATCGGTGGTGGTAACGTTGCTATTGATGTAAGCCGTACTGCTATAAGATGTGGTTCTCCTAAGATCACACAGGTTTCTCTTGAAACTCGTGATATTATGCCGGCTCTTCCTGAAGAAATTGAAATTGCTGAATCAGAAGGCATTGAGTTTAAAGGCGGCTGGGGACCAAAAGAGATCCTTACAGAAAACGGCAAGGTAAAGGGCATTGTATTCAAGAAGTGTACTCAGGTTAAGAATGCAGAAGGCAAGTTTGATCCTAAGTATGACGAGAACGAGACAATGGAAATTGCTTGCTCTAATGTAATTCTTTCAGTTGGTCAGGCTACTATCTGGGGCGATCTTCTTAAGGATGAGAACGTTGAATTCAGAGGACCTGCACCTGTTGCTGATAAGATTACATTCCAGACAACTGTTCCTGATATCTTTGTTGGTGGAGATATGTTCTATGGACCAAGATTTGCCATCGACGCAATTGCCTGCGGTAGAGAAGGCGCTGAGTCTATTCACAGATTTGTACAGCCTCATTCTTCACTTACAATTGGACGTGACCCTAACTTCTTCATTGAACTTAATAAGGACGATATTTCAGTTAAGGATTATGATCATGTAGGACGTCAGGTTCCTGGAGTAAAGAAGACAGAAGACGGAAAGCTTTCATTCCGTGATACTAAGCTTGTATTTACTGAAGATCAGGTTAAGAAGGAAACATCACGTTGTCTTGGCTGCGGCGCATCTATCGTAGATCCTAATAAGTGCGTAGGTTGTGGCCTTTGCACAACTCGCTGCGAATTTGATGCTATTAAGCTTACAAGAGACAACCCAGATGCTTCTACAATGAGAAAAGCTGAGGATAAGCTTAAATACATTCTTCCAAATGGCCTTAAGCAGGCTATTGCCAGACCATTTGTTAAGAAGACTTCTGAAGAAACAGCTTGGCTTCCTAAGGAATAATGTAAAGTGATTTTCGGGGACGTATAAATCGTTTCGCTTAAGTGAAGCGATATATACGTCCCTGTTTCATGAAAAGATTGGATTTATGCGCTTCCTGCGACTCTTCGATTATTTAAGGGTTGACGAATAACATAAAAATGTTTATTAATAAGAAATGATGTTTTAAGTCGTATTACTAGTTTTTATTATGAAGGGGCATTTTAGAGAAACAAATGGCAACAAAGACAACTAATTCCAAGAAAAATTCACTACTTATTGTTGAGTCACCTACCAAGGTGAAAGCAATTAAGAAATTTTTAGGTACAGGCTATGATGTTGCGGCCAGTAACGGTCATGTAAGAGATCTTCCCAAGAGTCAGATGGGAGTAGATGTTGATCATGACTTTGAACCTAAGTATATAACCATAAGGGGAAAAGGTGACGTGCTTGCTGATCTTCGTAAGAAGGTTAAGAAGGCTGATCATGTGTACCTCGCAACTGACCCTGACCGTGAGGGAGAAGCTATTTCCTGGCATTTAATGTCTGCGCTTAAACTTGACGAAGCAGAAGCCAAGGTGCAGAGAGTTACCTTTAATGAAATTACCAAGAATGCGGTTAAAGAAGCTATGAAGCATCCTCGCGATATCGATATGAATCTTGTTGATGCCCAGCAGGCTAGACGTATTCTTGATAGAATGGTGGGCTACAGTATTTCACCACTTCTCTGGTCTAAGATTAAGAGAGGTCTTAGCGCCGGAAGAGTTCAGTCTGTGGCTCTTCGCATAATAGCTGACAGAGAGGAAGAAATCGATTCCTTTATTCCAAGTGAATACTGGACTTTAGATGTTAATCTCATGGCTGAAGGCGAGAAGAAGCCTTTAGTTGCTCATTATTATGGAACTCTTGATGAGAAAAAAGAGATAAAATCCAAAGCTGAGCTTGATGAGATCTGTAAGTCCTTAAAAGGCAAGAAGTATGTTGTAAGTGATGTTAAAAAGGGCGAGAGAACCAAGAAAGCACCTCTTCCTTTTACAACTTCAACACTTCAGCAGGAAGCTTCCAAAGCTCTTAATTTCTCAACACAAAAGACAATGCGTGTTGCTCAGCAGCTTTATGAAGGAATAGAACTTGGCAAGCAGGGAACTGTTGGTCTTATCACATACCTTCGTACAGACTCTACACGTGTTTCTGATGAAGCAGTTGCAGCTGCCAATTCTTATATTTCAGCAAACTTTGGAGAGAAATATTTATCTGAGGGAGCTACTACCAAAAAGTCTGATGCCAAGATCCAGGATGCTCATGAAGCAATCAGACCAACATATATCGAGAATACACCGGTAATGGTCAAAGAGTATCTTTCTAGAGACCAGTTCAGATTATATCAGCTTATCTGGAGAAGATTTATGGCTAGCCGTATGGCTCCTGCCAAGTATGAGACAACTTCAGTCAAAATCGATGCAGGCGAGCATAGATTTACAGTTGCTGCTTCCAAGACTGTTTTTGACGGCTTCCTTAATGTATATACAGATGAGGACGATCAGATCGAGAAGAATGTTCTCATGAAGAATCTTGATACAAATACAAAGCTTAGTTTTGACAGCTTTGATAGTGCACAGCATTTTACTCAGCCGGCACCTCATTACACAGAAGCATCTCTTGTTCATGATTTAGAGGCTCTTGGAATTGGTAGACCTAGTACCTATGCGCCTACTATTTCAACCATCCTTGCAAGGCACTATATTACCAAGGAAAATAAGGCTATTTTCATTACAGAGCTTGGTCAGGCTGTTAACAAGATGATGAATGATGCTTTTCCTCAGATTGTTGATGTTAACTTTACATCCAATATGGAAGCACTTCTTGATGGAATAGCTGATGGTGAAGTTAAGTGGAAAACAGTTATTGAGAATTTCTATCCTGATCTTAATGATGCAGTAGTTGCAGCAGAAAAAGAGATGGAAAAGATTCAGGTTCAGGATGAAGTAACTGATGAAATCTGTCCAAACTGTGGCAGGAACATGGTTATTAAATACGGACCACATGGTAAATTCCTTGCTTGTCCCGGGTTCCCTGAATGTAAGAACACTATGCCATACTTTGAAAAGATTGGTGTAGAATGTCCTAAGTGTGGCAAGGATCTTGTACTTAAGCGTACAAGAAAGGGCAGAATTTATTATGGCTGTATTGATGCCCCTGAATGTGATTTTATGTCCTGGGCAAGGCCGGTTAAGGAAAAATGTCCTAAGTGTGGCAACTTCATGGTAGCTAAGAGCAATAAGATTGCTTGCAGCAATCCTGAGTGTGGTTTTGTCACAGATAAAAAAGACTGAAAAAATTATTATTTTAAATTTATAGAGATTTCTGAAAATTTAAGCATTTTTTCATAATTGTAGGCGCTTTATTGTTTGAAGCGCCTATTTTTTTATGCTATGATACAAATAGCGTAGTAATGTTATTTGCGTATTTTCGATAACTTTATTACCAGGGTGGGAAAGAATAGAAAAGGAGAACATCGATGAGTAGTGTACAGCTACTGGATAAGACCCGTAAAATTGGAAAGCTATTACATAACAGTAACTCCGGCAAGGTTGTTTTTAACGATATCTGCCGTGTGTTATGTGATATTTTATCCTCAAACATGTTTGTTATCAGCAAAAAAGGTAAGGTGCTTGGAATTGGCGAAAGTCCCAATGTGGAATCTCTAAGTGATCTTTTAGTTGATAGTGTAGGTTCTTTTATCGATCCTATGCTTAATGAAAGACTTTTGACAATTCTTTCTACTAAAGAGAATGTTAATCTTGAGACTCTTGGATTTGAAGGAATTGACAGTTCCAAATTCCAGGCAATCATAACACCTATAGAGATTGCCGGTGAGAGACTTGGAACATTGTTTATTTACAAAACCGAAGCCCCGTACGATATAGATGATATAATCCTTTGTGAATACGGAACCACTGTTGTAGGCCTCGAAATGCTAAGGGCTGTTAACGAGGAGAATGCAGAAGAGAGCAGAAAACTTGCAGTTGTTAAATCAGCTATTGGTACTCTTTCATTTTCTGAGATGCAGGCAATTATTCATATTTTTGATGAGCTTGACGGAATGGAAGGCGTGCTGGTTGCAAGTAAGATCGCTGACAGAGTTGGTATTACAAGAAGTGTTATTGTCAACGCTTTAAGGAAATTTGAAAGTGCCGGTGTTATTGAATCCAGATCCTCCGGTATGAAAGGTACTTACATCAAAGTAACCAACGACGTTGTGTTTAACGAAATTAAGAACCTAAAAGCAGAATTATAATTGGATTGATATTTTTTATCATTAATTGAATTTTATAGATATGGATTGATGACGATGAAGGGATTTATCATTTTGGGTAGATCCCTTCTTTTTCATTTTATATATCTTGTAGTTAAAACGGCAAAAAGACACAACATAAAGTATATTTTTCTTGTATTTTATGATAAATAATTTTATTATTAATATAATAAGATTAATGTGTCCTTAGTTTGCCCATTTGGAGGTGCCTATGATCAACAGTAATGCTTTTGATTATATCAATGTGCTTGATAAGGCGGCAGATGCTTCATGGCTTAGAAATGAGGTCCTTGCCAATAATATCGCTAACGTGGATACTCCTGGATATAAGAGACAGGATCTTAACTTTGAGGATGAACTTGAACGTGCTCTTGGCAATTCCAAGTATATGACTATGGATGCCAAGGTGGCCAGGTTAAAAGAGACAGAGCTTCGGCCAAGAGTAATCAATGATTATTCTAATTTTTCCTATAGGACTGACAGGAATAATGTCGATATAGAAACTGAAAACGTAATGCTTGCAGCCAACCAGATTAAATATCAGGGACTTATGGCAAGTGTTCAGAGCGAGTTTTCAAATCTGCAACTGGTATCAAAATCATCATAAAATAGCTGATTTTCTGTGAAAGGAGCGAAATATGAGTATTTTTGATTCTTTTAACATCAATTCATCCGGAATGACAGCTCAGCGTTTTCGTATGGATATCATTTCCGAGAATATTGCTAATGCCAATACAACCAGAACAGCTGACGGAACACCGTATGTCAGGAAGGTTGTTCGTTTTGAAGAAAAGGGAACACAGACTCCTTTTTCCAGAATTCTGAATGAGAAATTAGATCACTACTCAGGAAGAGGTGTTAAGGTTACAACTGTTCAGGATGATACCTGGACTCAGATGAATGTGGTCTATGACCCATCTCATCCGGACGCTGATGCAAATGGATATGTTACATATCCTAATGTCAATACGGTTACAGAGATGACAAACCTTATTGATGCAAGCAGGTCTTATGAGGCTAATGCTACTGCATTTAATGCCAGCAAGAATCTTGCCACAAGAGGGCTTGAGCTTGCCAGCAGATAATTAGCTTTGTTGTTGTGGATTATACATAAATGCTTTTTAACAGGGGGTTAATATGGCATCTTTAGATATCGCACAGCTTCGAAATGTTTCATCCGAGACAATCAGACAGCATGAACTTCAAAAGAGCACTGTCTATAATGTTTACGGGCAGGAAGATGATAATAATTCCTTTGCCACAATATTTGGACGGGCAATGGAGAATATCAATACTACCAATGCCTATTTATCCGATGCAGAAAACGAGGAGATAAAGTGGGCACTTGGACAGACGGATAATACTCATGATCTGTCAATTGCGCTTCAGAAAGCTCAGACTGCGCTTCAATATACTGTTGCGGTGAGGGACCGCGCGCTTGCAGCCTATAGAGAAATTACTCAGATGCAGATATAAGGATTTTTTAATGCGTTAACTTAGTTTGCGCATATTGCAATAAATTTATTAGATTTATAAAAATAGGGGAGGGAGAAAAATGGCTGAAAGATTACGAGCCTTGTGGCAAAAAGTTCTCGATTGGTGGAACCAGTTCACAGCCAAGCAGAAGACTTTGATAGTCGGTGCCGGTACTGTTGTGCTGCTTACAATCATCATTTTGGTTACTGTACTTAACCAGCCTCAATATGTTCTTTTGGCTCAGGCCACTTCTACCAAGGAAGCGTCTGAAATAAAAGACCTTCTTGATTCCAATTCAATCAATTATAAAATGTCTGATGATGGACTTGTGTTTAAGGTGCTGAAAAAGGACCAGGCTAATGCAAGCCTACTTCTTGGTGCCAATGACATTCAGTCCTATACTTACAGCATTGATAATGTTACGGATGGCAGTTTTTCAACTACAGAATCAGATAAGCAAAAGAAATACGTCAAATATCTGGAAAGTCAATTGGAACACGATATGATAGCCAAGTTTGATGCTATCGAATCTGCTACAGTTAAGCTGAATATTCCTGATAATGACGGAACTCTTATAGGTAATAAGGAAGAGGCCTCTGCTTGGATCCTTCTTAATATTGTGGACAGCAGTAAGTTTAACGAGGATAATGCTACGTTTTTGGCTAAGGCTGTTGCAGCTGCACTTGGCAAAAAAACTACCAACGACATTGTCATTCTTGATACAAGCAGCAATCTTCTTTTTTCCGGAAGTGAAGAAACAACGACATCCGGAATTGCCAGCAATCAGCTTAACTTAAAGGCTAAGGCAGAGCAGCTTGTTAAAAGTGAAGTAAAAAAGGTTCTTCTGGGAACCAAGTTATACGATGACATTGAAGTTGCCAGCAACCTTGTTCTTGATTTTTCAAATGAGGAGACTGTAGAACATGATTATACACCTGCACAGGATCAGACGCAGGGTGTACTTAGTCATGAGACAGTCTATAATGCTGAAAATGTTAATGGAGTAAGTGGAATTCCGGGAACGGATACCAATGCTGACGATGAGACAACTTATGTGACCCAGGATAATAATAATTCTTCCTCTACGATTACGGAGGAAACAAGGGATTATCTTCCAAACGAGAAGATTACCACCAAGACTAACATACCCGGATCTATAAAGTATGATGAGTCTTCCATATCGGTTACCGCGATTAATTATGTGGTAATGAAGGAAGAAAATTATGTATCAGCAGATCACGATAATCAGACCTGGACAGAGTTTAAGATAGCTAATACTGAGCCAATGACCAAAGAGCTTCCGGAGGATATGAAGACAATCGTAGCAAAGGCCACCGGTATTTCTGAGGATAATGTGGCTATGGCAGCCTATGATCAGTATGTTTTCTTTGACAGTACAGGCTCTAATATCACTATTACAGATATTTTGCAGATCCTTACAATTCTGGTTATATTGGGACTTCTCGCATTTATTGTTGTCAGAAGTATGTGGACCAACAAGAAGCAGGAGGAAGAGCCGGAGCCGGAAGAGCTTTCTGTGGAGCAGCTTCTTGAATCAACTCCTGAGGAAGCTCTTGAGGATATCGAAATGGATACGGGTTCTGAAACCAAGCGTCTTATTGAGAAGTTCGTTGAAGAGAATCCGGAAGCCGCTGCGACCTTGCTTCGCAACTGGCTGAATGAGGACTACGGGATCTAATAAATTTTTACGGGGAGTTATAAATGGATACAGAAGTTTCAGCTGGTGGAAGTTCAATTATCGCCGATTTTTCCGGCACTCAAAAAGCGGCAATCCTGTTGATTGCACTAGGACCTGAAAAGTCCTCCGCCATATTTAAGCACTTAAAGGAAGAGGAAATCGAGGAGCTTACTCTTGAGATTGCCAATACCAGAAGTGTTACATCACAGGTTAAGGAAGCCGTACTTGAAGAATTTTACGGCGTCTGCCTTGCACAGCAGTATATTGCTGAAGGTGGTATTACCTATGCTAAGGAACTTCTTGAGAAGGCCCTTGGTGAAGATAAGGCCCTTGATGTTATCAGTAAACTTACTGCATCTCTTCAGGTTAAGCCTTTCGAATTTATACGTAAAACGGAGCCGTCTCAGATACTTACATTTATTCAGGACGAGCATCCACAGACGATTGCTCTTATTTTGTCATACATGTCACCATCACAGAGTGCGCTTATTCTTTCTGCAATTCCACCGGATAGACAGGCGGATGTTGCTAAGCGTATTGCCTCCATGGACAGAACCAGTCCTGATACGATAAAGGAAGTAGAAAAAGTGTTGGAATCAAAGCTGTCTTCTCTTGTAAACCAGGATTATACAATCGTTGGTGGTGTAGATGCGGTTGTAGAAATATTGAACACTGTAGACCGTGCGACAGAAAAGCACATTATGGAGACTCTGGAAATCGAAGAGCCAGAGCTTGCAGACGAGATCAGAAA
>JAEEGL013799158.1_pt1 | contig 12130 bp, 9 predicted proteins | sample 9134231 | NCBI WGS metagenome assembly JAEEGL01 (sample SAMN16246548, study PRJNA631951) | gut metagenome | biome: gut microbiome; feature: rumen; material: fiber-attached | host: Bos | place: Iran: Karaj | collected 2018-10
ACCTGATTTACAGGAATTTCAACTGGAATTTCACTTAAATAATAGGCCGGGTCCATAAGGTGAACTTCACCACCCCCACCCATCGTACTGAAAAAGTTTACAAGGCGCTCAAGTCCGTGCACAATCTGATTCGAAAAAATCGTGAGGATTATGCCGACCGGAAGGCCGATTAAAAGCCCGCCTGCGCCGCATGCAAGGGCTGCCAGAAGAAAAGCGGCAGTTATTCCCCTAGGCTTTGCTCCTATGCTTTTTAAAATAGCAATTTCCTTCTGCCTTTCCATCACCAGCATTACGATTGCGGATGATATATTTACAGTCGCAACGAGAACTATCAGCATCATCACAAATACCAGCATGACCTTTGTCGAAGAAAAGTTTTCGAACTCTGCTGTATGAATCTGGTCCCAGCGGTAAACGTTGGCATAGCGGCCAAAGCTTTGAGTCAGTCGTTTTTGAATTGCAACCAGCTCCGGAGAAAAGGCATCTGAAGTTTCAATCATTACATTGTAGCTGGCACTCTCCATAGACAAGGTTGAATAAGCTGCCTCCAGCGGAATAAATACCCAGAACTGGTCCAGCTCCTGATAGCCCGAAGAGACAACGGCGGCAATGCGGAAACTGGAAAGCTTTGGCACGATTTTTTCTCCGGCTGTTCTTGTGGTAATGATTCTCAAAGTGTCGCCGGCAGAAAGCTCCAGGTCCTCGGCCATTTTTTTACCAATCACAACAGGCTGATGTTTTTCCTTTGCATCCGGATTTATAAAGGCTTCCAGGTCTCCCTGACATACTTGAAAAAGTTTTGCAAAGGATTGATTTCTTACAAAAATGTCCGGCTCTAAGGCACGGATTTCTATTCCGCTGCGGTTATTCTTTCCCGCTGCCAGGGCTGAAATTTCAACCTCGGGATACACTCCTGTTACACCTCGAACCGAGCAGGCTTCCTGGGCATAGTCTTTAAAGGCCTGGGCAGTCTGTACCCTGCTGATATTTGGAGCCACGTAAGCCTGAATATGAGAAGAAGAAAGCCCTACGATTCTTTCTGTCATTCCGTCTATCATTCCGTTGGTTATTGATGTTACGACGATCAGAGGAACAAGACTAAGGCCTATGCAGAGCACTGCGCCAAAAAGGCTTTTTCTGGCAAGAGATTGTTTTTCTGCCTTAGGAAAAATGAGACTGCCTGCAAATTTTAAAGACCAGCCATTTTTCATTTTAATTTTCCCTCTACAATGCGCAGCTGTCTGTCGCCGTTTGAAGCAAGCCCCATATCATGTGTTACAAGAATAAGCGTCTTTTTGTATTTATCTGCCATAGAAAAAAGCAGCTGCCCGATTTTCTGTGCGTTGTCCGGGTCCAGGTTTCCGGTTGGCTCATCTGCCAGAATAAGAGTCGGGTCGTTTATCAGGGCGCGCGCTGCAGCAACTCTCTGGCGTTCTCCACCAGAAAGCTGAGAAGGAAGATGGTCTTTTCTGTCTGCAACTCCTACGTCGTCAAGCAGGCCGGCTGCCCTTTCCATTGCTTCTTTCTTTGACATACCAGCAATAAGAGCCGGCATATAAACATTTTCGAGGGCAGTAAAATCTTTAAGAAGATAATGAAACTGAAAAATCAGGCCGATGAAGCGGGAACGGTACTCTGCCATTTTTGATTCAGAAAGATTTGTAACTTCCCACTCGCCGGTCTTCCTGGTTCCCGCAATAACAGAACCGCTGCTTACACTGTCGATTCCGGCAATAATATTAAGGAGTGTACTTTTACCGCTTCCGCTCTCACCTACTATGGCAATTTTTGAGCCTTCTTCTACAGTAAGGTTGAGTCCCTTGAGAACCGTAAGTTTTTCGCTATCGGTTTCGTAAATCTTTTCCAGATTTTTTATAGTAAGTATATTTGCACTACTCATTATGAAGTACCTCCGAAACTGTCATTTTTAAAACATTTCTGCTTGCTGCCCAGGAAGCAATTAAAGGAGAAAAAATTCCAAATAAGGTGATTGCTAAAACTTCCCCCGGAAATACCCTTGCCGGTATTGAAGCATAAAGATTATAGGAAGAGTTTACCTGAACGTATTGAAGATTTGCCCTGTCTGTAAGTGCGGTTATAACATACTGCACTGCGTACATAAATTTGGCCGCTAGAGTAAAAACAACATCCGTATTCAGGCTGATTATTATTCCAAGAAGAACACCTGTAAGAGCGCCGGCCGTTCCCATTATAAAGCCGCGCATAACGAAGATTGCTTTAATGCCGGTTTTTCCGGCTCCCATGGCCGAAAGCACCGCAATTTCTGTTCTGCGCTCAAAAACAAGGCGACGCATTCCATTATAAATATTTATTGCAACTACCACAAAAATTAAAGCGACAAGCAGGAGCAGCATATTTTTTTCAATACGAAGGGCGCCAAAAAATGTACGGTTAAAGTTTCGCCAGGACTGCAGATTGATTTCTCCAAGTTTCTTTTTTAGGCTGGTCACCGCAGCTAAATCATCATCATATTTTTTGAGCTTAATTCCCCAGATTTTTTTGGCAGATGCACCAAAATATTTTTCTGCAGACTTTGTTCCTACAAAGGCATAAGAGTTGTTTATTTCACCATAGCCGGTTACAAAGATTCCCTGTACTGTAAAGATTCTGTCTGTAGAAAACAAATCTACATCGCTGCCACCGCTCATGACAAGAAGATTCACTTCGCTTCCTACACGAACGCCAAGATTTCTTGCAAGGGTGCTTCCAAGCACAATCGAATCCGGTTGGGAAAAATCAAAGCTTCCCGAAAGCATTTTTAGTTCGCGGTTAAAGCCTTCGTCTTCATAATAAATCTCTTCACCGGCGGCACGTACATTTACTGCGACAGCCCCACCCTTTGTACCTGTCATCAAGGCCTGGGACTCATAAAATGGCAGGCAGCTTCTGACGTGTCTGTCTGCCTGGCAGGCAGCTATAAGGTCAGCCTCTTTTTCTGCGGGAACCTCAATGGCGCGTAAATGATATGATGATATTTCGAGAATTGCGTCTATAAAGCTCATCTGAAATCCGTTCATTACGCTCATAACAACTGTAAGAGTCATAACGCCAAAACAGATTCCAAGTGTTGCAAGTCTTGAGGTAACTGCGGAACGACCTTTTCTGTCTACACGGGCAAAGCGGCGGGAAACGGCACTTATCCAGCGGAGGTTTGCTGCAAACTTGTTTGTCATTTTTTTCCCTCCTTATGAACTAAAGTTCCTTCTTCATTCTGATCCTTAGTTTCTGTGTCATATAGTTTTGTTCTGAAGAGCTTACCTTTATTAAAGTATTCATCACGAACTCTTTTATCATCTTCATAATAAGTTTTTACAGAAAGGTTATCATCAAAATAAATCCAGCTGTACCAGGTACCTTTTTCTGCAGTATATTTGTTATACATTTTTAAATTTTCATTTTCATAATATTTTAAGTCCGGTGGAATTTTATTTTCTTCTGAATCCTGTCCGTCATCTGAAGATACCGCTGATACGGCATAATCATTATAGCTATAGTTATATTTCTTTGATAAAGTATCCGGCTCTTTTTTATAATCTGAGTCTTTGTAAATATACTCTTTCTGATAATCGTTAAAAATGCGTTTTTTAGCATCATAATTCCACTGGCGCTCCATAATAAGATATTTATTATCTTCAGTAAGAAGGTATCTTCTGGAACTCTGCGGCAGACTGTCTGTATTATATTTTATTGTTTCGTCGTAAGTGGCTGTGATGATTTCTTTTTCCCTTACCTTTCCTTCTTCTGAATATACAAATGCTTCTGTTTTTAGTTTTTTAGAATCACTCACAGATTTTATTAACCACTCTTCTTTTTTTACCAGCTGATAATTATTGTTATAAAAATTTCTTACTACATTATCTCCTGATGCATGAATAACTGTAATTCCATTCTGGTCAAATTGCGGAGTAAGAATCTCATTATCAAATTCAAAAAAGCCCATTTCTTCATTCTTTCCAAGAATGGCTTTTCCTTCTTTCTGCTCGTCAAAGAATTTTTCTACAGGATCTTTTTCAGGCTCAGGCGGATTTTCTTTTTCTGCTTCTCCTGCATCTTCTGCCTGGCCATCAGCTTCTTCACCGGCATCTGTATCATCACCATCTGAATCATAATCAGAATCTTCCAGCTGATATTCCGCCATCTCTGCTTCCATTTTTGCAAGTTCTTCTGCAATGCGCTCTTCTTCAAGCTTGAGTAAAAGAGGCTCAACCCAGGAAGCGTCATCTTCTGCCGGACTGTAAAAAGAAAACTCTGAATTTTCGAAATCTTCTGAATTATCCGGATCTCCCGGATTCTGATTTTTGTTAGTCAGAACTACCGAACCTTCTGCAGCTTCTGCATTATCGCCTGCAGGGCCTTTCTTTTTACAGGAAATGAGACCTGCGGCCAGAAAAGCTGTAAGCAGCAAAATGAGAAAAGCTTTTGTAAAAAAAGAAGGTCCTTTTGTCATAAGCTCCTATTTAACGGTAAGAAAATCGGCTATATATGACTCTGCATTAAAGGGAGCTATATTATCATAAGCTTCGCCGGTGCAGACATAGGCAACCGGAAGTCCAAGCTCGCGGCCAATGGAAACCGCAACTCCCCCTTTGGCAGTTGAATCATATTTTGTCATGATGATTGCGTCAATTTTTACAGCTTCGTTAAATACCTCGGCCTGGCGCAAAGCATTCTGTCCTGTAGTTGCGTCAATTACGAGAATCTTTTTGTAGCAGCCCTCGTCTGCCTTCTGGGCACAGATACGGTCAATCTTTTGAAGCTCACGGACAAGGTTTTCTTTATTATGAAGACGTCCGGCTGTGTCGGCAATTACGAGGCCAGGACCTGCCGCACGAAGGGCATCTGCTGCATCAAAAACAACTGCAGAAGGATCAGAACCATGCTGATGACTTACAACACGAACACCCAGACGTTCTCCATGCAGGGCCAGCTGTTCAATTGCGGCGGCACGGAAGGTGTCGGCACTGGCAAGCACGAGATTTTCAAGGCCTTTATTCTTAAAGAACTTTGCAAGCTTTGCGGCTGTTGTCGTCTTTCCAACACCGTTTACGCCAAGCATCATCCAGATATTCTGCTTTCCTTCTACCGGCTTTAATTCAAGAGCTTTTACATCTGCAAGAAGAAGCTCGCGAAGTTTCGCAATAATTTCAGCCTGCTCCCGGATTTTTTCTTTACTGCATATTGATTCAAGCTGGTCAACAAGTTCAAAGGCAGTCTTTGCACCGATATCTCCTTCAACAAGCATATCTGTAAGCTCTTCAAAAAACTCATCATTAATAGATCTGCCCTTAGAAAAGAGGGCTTTTAATTTTTCACCAAATGACTGCTTCATTTTTTCTTATCTCCATTTTTTGTTTTTGTATTTTCTGTTTTCTTGTCTTTATCATCACTTTCAGAAAGGACAGCTGTCGTTTCAGCCGTTTCAGTTGCCTCTGACAATTCTTCGTCCGGCTGGAAAAGCACAAAGGAGTCTAGATTTCCTGCCCTTGCATTCTGAGGCAAAACAGAATTGGCCGCAATGAGATAACGTATAAGCTCATAGCCCCAGAAGATACCGCAGCCAATGGAAACCAGGCGGGAAACATTAGAAGCCGTCTGCCAGTTTTTTGCAACCTCATATTGAGTCTGATAATTTGCATAAAGGTGAGCGTAGTTTTCAAAGTTCGCATGAGTATAAAAAGCAGGTATCAAAGAAATCATAAAGATACTGTAAGATGCATACATGATTTTTCTGCGCTTATCTATGTAGGCCATGCGATCCATAGGCTTAGGGTTGATTTTAACCAGGCTTCCGTCAAAGGTAAGTTTTTCAGGAACATAAAAGAAAGCGGTATCACCGTTTTCAGAAATAAACTCACCCAGAATCTTATTTCCATTTATTGCAATCTGGGCCTTTTTACCGTCAATTTCAAGTGCCCTTTCTCCGTTCATAAGGATATTACCTTGCATAGGCTTTTTCAGTTCAACCTGAAGATATCCGTATTTAGGCTTTTCCAGATTTACTTCAATTTTATATTTTTTATTACCCTCAAAATAATAAGAGGTTCCGGCAGTTTTATATCCCTGGCATACAAACTGAATTGAATGAACACCGGAATCGATTGTGATTTTTCCGTCCCCGTCTTTCTGAAGAATATCATCTATAAAAATAGAAACATCAGCGGCAACCTCTTGAGGTGTTATAGAAAATTCTATTTCTGACGGTTGAGAATTTGAAAGAATCGGCAGAAGCTGAAGTGCAATATCTGTTGTGACAAGTTCAAGATCATTTACGTTTCCGACATCTACAAGAGAGCCTGATTTTTTTCCTGAAGGATATTCATAGACATCAACATAAACAGAAATATAGTCGCCGTACTTTTTAAAATGTCCGGTAATCAGGGAATTAATTCCAGCCTTGGTTACATAATCCGAATACAGAGGTTCAGAAGGAGAAAGTCCTTTTACAGCCTCTGGTGGAGTATAAAGAGTCTGATAATCATCCTTATAAAAAGTGACCTGCTCATAAGTAATCAGACTTTCATTTTTATTAAACCAGTTTACCAGAAGATTTTTATATCTTTTAAATTCAGAATCATTCTCCATCTCTTTTTCTTCCGGAGATTTTTCTGACTGCTGCAGCTTTGCCATTTTCTGCTGATTTTTTTCAGTTTCTTCTTTTAGGCTTTTCAGATTTTCATCTATTTTTTTCTGGATGCTCTCAATCTTCTTATCTTCTTCCTTAATCGCAGTCTTAAGACTAAAATCAGAATAATTGCTCAATACAAGAGAATCGCGTTTTTTATATTCGCTGGAAAGCTGGAGAAACAAAGACTGTCTTTCGCTTTTAAGCTTATATTTTGTACGTTCAAATAATTCATCCGGAATTACATTGCGTACAACTGATTTTCCGATATTCTCAAGAATATCAATCGGCAGCATTTCGCCCGTTGTGGAATTAACAATTGTTTCTGATTTCTGATCGAACTGACTTGTATTATCCGGAGTAAATTTTAATGCGGCAATTACCCATTTTGAGTCATCTCCCGAAAGAGAAAACTCAAATGAAATGAGAAGCATCAGAATAAAAAAAACTGTACGACAGCCTTTATACTTCGTCGTCATCGTCTCCTGAGCCGTCCATAGGAAGCCCCTTCCACTTTGCAACAAGATAGGCATTCATAAAGTCGTCAAGGTCGCCGTCCATTACAGCCTGAATATTTCCAACCGAATGGCGGGTGCGATGATCTTTTACCATTGTATAAGGACAGAAAACATAAGAGCGGATCTGGCTTCCAAAAGATATATCCTTTTTTTCTGCCATAAACTTTGAGTTTTCCTTTTCCTTCTGCTCGCGGTAGTATTCGTAGAGACGGGCCTTAAGCATATTCATACAGGTCTGGCGGTTCATCAGCTGACTGCGCTCTGTCTGGCAGGCAACAACGATTCCAGTCGGAATATGTGTAAAGCGAACGGCAGAATCAGTTTTGTTTACGTGCTGTCCACCCTTTCCACCTGCACGGTAAGTATCTACACGGAGGTCTTCCGGTTTAATGTCTACTTCGATTGTATCATCAAGAACCGGGTAAACATAAACAGAAGCAAAGCTTGTATGACGGCGGGCATTGGCATCAAAAGGAGAAATACGAACCAGTCGGTGAATGCCACCCTCACCCTTGAGATAACCGTATACAAAATCACCGGAAATCTGAATCGTAATTGATTTGATTCCGCCTTCGGCTTCGAGTTCATCTACAACTTCTGTTTTATAACCGTGACGTTCTGCCCATCTCAAATACATACGGCTGAGCATAAAGGCCCAGTCACATGCTTCTGTTCCGCCGGCTCCCGCGTGTACGGTAAGGAAGGCATCGTTCTGGTCTACCTCGCCGGAAAGAAGGTTCAGAATATTAAGTTTTTCAAATTTTTCTTTTGCGGCCTCATACATAGTGCGGACTTCTGCTTCATCCGCATCATCTCCTGATTCTGCGGCAAGCTCGTACATGGCTTCGAGGTCATCCATATCTGTTATGATTTTTTTCCAGGGTTCAATACGGTTTTTTAATTTACGAATCTGACTCATTACCTTTTCTGCAGCTTCGTGATCGTCCCAAAAACCGTCTGCTTCTGTAAGCTTTTCTTTTTCGGCTATTGCTTTTTCAATTACAGCAGAGTCAAAGACGCCCCCAGACGTTCATAATATCTTCTCTCAACTGTTCAATCGGCATTTTTATTTCTTCTAACATATTCATAGAATATCAGTAATCTTGATTTTCTGCAATTCTAACTATATTATTATATATATGAAGAAAATTATTTGCTCCCTGATTTTTATTGCTTCCTCAATTTTTTTATTCGCTGAACGTCCTCTTGTGCGCGACATTCAGGCCAGAGCCAGCAGTGGAAAAAAGATTCGTATTGTATGGCAACTGCCTAAAAATCCGGAGCCAGCCTTGTACAATCTTTTGTTATACAGGGCAAACGAGCAGATTACTTCTTACAAACAGCTGGAAAAGCTGGAACCTGTCGCAAAACTTACACCGGACCGCGCAGGCTACACAGACCAGGTAGAAGATCTTAGAGATTATTATTATGCGGTAATTTCTGAAACTTCAACAGGACCTTTTGATCTGATTCTTTTATCCTTTAATTCAACTGTTACCGGTGTCCATCTTTCTGCAAAAAAACAGAAGGATGATTCAGCCGTAAAAACAGATTATGAAACTGTATATCCGGATGGAACACTCAGAAAAACACCTCTTCCATTCCTCGACATTCTTGAAGGAACAGGAGCAGAGCCTCTTGTTTCAGAAGAAACTGCTTCTTCGGTAACAAGTCTTACAGGCGGAAGCAGAAAGGCTTCTAAAGGTGATATACTGAATCCTTACATTTTTGAAGAAGACCTTGTTTCACCAGACAGCGGAGATGCCTACCTTCTTTTTGAAATCTTAAAGTCTTCTTTTGTAACAAAAAAGTACAAGGAAACAATCGAAAAAATTAATCAGCTGATTGGAACAAACATCAGCGAAGAGACAAGAAACCGCTCATATTTTTATCTGGGCGAAGCACAATATTTCAACAAGAATTATGAAGATGCCGTAAGAAGCTTTGTAAAGGTTCAGGGAGTTTACCCGACACTGTCTCAGAAGTGGCTGGAAGCTTCTTTAGACAGGATTTAGCGGATCTTTCTTAATAAATCGATAATCGCCGGGCGCTCAACAGCCTTTTTAATTTCTGCCACAAGCTCGTCGCCTTTAACATCATTGTTTACGACAGGCTTTCCCTCTTCATCAGCGTTAGGAACAGTATCCATTCCGCTTTCCGTATTCTGGGCAGGCAGGCTTACCAGAACAAGCTCATCACCTTCATTGATTTTGTCATAAAAGCCGTGGCTGGTAATAACCGCTTCGGAAACCTCTTCCCCTGCTTCTGTAACTTCCAGCATACCCACTACATCGTCGTCACGGAAGAAAAGGCCGCTTCCCGAATCTGCAGTTTTAACAGCTCCCTTATGAACAATCTTAAATACTGCATCTTTTACAATATTTTCAGAACGGCCGAGGTCTATTAAAACAGTCTTTCCATTACGCTGCAGGATTTTGCCACGAACAGTAAGCTTTTCGAGCACCGAATTGCGGAAACGGCGGAGAACAGTAGAAAAACGGTTGTTTCCGGTAGCATAATATTTTTCGCTGAAGGTTTCAGTTCCTGTGCGGCCCGAGTACATGGTTGCACTGAGAGAAACATCATCTTCCCCTTCACTCAAAGAAACAATTACAAAATAATCAAAATTATTTGCACGGGCATTCTTAAAGGCTTCGCCGTAGCCCGAAACAGGAGTTACCTGAGTCTTTACAGAAGTAATTGCAACTCCCGAAAAAATATCTCCGCAGGCAAGAGCTGTAAGACGGTCCGAGTCTGCATGATTAAAGGTAGATGTATTTTCTGTATAGAAAACCGCAATGTTCCAGCGGATTTTATCAAGGTAGAAAGCATCGACTTTCCATCGCTTTGCAAGAGTATTGCTGAGCAGAGAATCGTAAGCTTCGATTGTATCATTGAGACTGGTAGAAAGCTTTGCTTCAGAATTCTCCTTTACAAACTTCAGCTGGTCCAGATAAAGCTCATGCATTCCGTTTAATTCAAGAATTTCCGCATAGGCAAGACGGGCAGTTGCGTTAGACGGGTCTAACATAAGTGCACGCTGATATTCGTAAGTAGAGCCTGCTTTATCGTAGCGGCTGTCGTACTGGCGGGCATTATTCAGATGATATGCAGCCCATTCACTTCGCTTTTTATCATCAAGATCAAGCTCTGTTTTTGCAGTGAGTTCAAGAATCATGCGCATAAGCTCATCCTGAGGATTTACCGAAAGGCCTGTATCCCAGGTTGAAATAGCTTCTTCATTATTGCCGAGCTTTGACTGGGCAATTCCCTTAAGATACCAGGCTGCACTGCTGTTGCGGTTGCGGCTGATAATAAAGTCACATAAATCTATAACTTCGCTGTAGCGGTGCTGCAGGTAAACAATCTGAGCAAGCAGCTCGTAAGCCTGTTCATAGGCACCCCGGATTTCTACTGCAATTTTGGCATGCTTTTCTGCATCCTTGTAGTCACCCTTCATTGTATAGATGATTGCGGCAAGATAATGAACCTCAGGTTCGCCCGAATAATACTGCATGGCCTGACGCAGATACTTTTCTGCCTGAGAATAGCGTTTGGTTTCTGCACAGACAAGGGCAAGCGACAGGAGAGCCTTGCGGTTCGAGTTCTGTCTTTTAAGAGCTTCTGTATACTGATTTTCTGCACCGGAAAATTTACCGTCGTAGAGTTCAATTTCTGCAAGACCAAAATGAGCGTCTATGTCGTTGGGATATTTTTTAAGGATTTCATTAAAAATCTGTCGGGCTTCGTCTGTGCGGCCAAGTGCCAGCAAAATCATACCCTTAAGATTTTTTATTTCAGGTTTATTTTTTTCGTATTTTTCTGCACTCTCAAGATACTGAAAGGCAAGGTCAAATTCACCCAGATGATAAGAACAGTCTGCCAGGCGGAACCAGGCATCACTAAAGGCAGGATTGTTGTCTACAACCTCAATAAAGTACTGCGAAGCGGTATACCAGTTTTCATCGTTCTGGAGTTCTACGGCTTCGTTATAAAGTTTGAGGACATTTTTGGATTCTGCAGCAAAAAGCGGAGAGACTCCACAAAGTGCGGCAGAAAAAATCAATGTAACTGCAATCCTGCTTAATTTTTTACTCATCATCCTTTCCGTCATCAGTGTTTTTAATTATTTTTACCATATTTATTCGGTGGCCTTCCATATCCTGGACAATAAAGTCGTAGTCATTCCAGCTCACCTTTTCATATTTTACAGGAACTTTACCGAACAAATCAAATACAAAACCGCCAAGCGAGTCAAAATCTTCGTTAGGGAACTGAGCCTCTAAAGATTCATTAAGGTCATCAAGATCAACGCGGGCATCACAAAGCCATACATTGTCGCTTACCTTGAGAATATCTTCCTGCTCCTTATCGAACTCATCCTGAATATCGCCGACAATCTCTTCGATAATATCTTCCATTGTTACGATACCCGAAACTCCACCGTATTCATCAATTGCAATTGCAATATGAAGGTGATGACGGCGGAACTCGCGGAGCAGAGAGTCTATGCGCTTACTTTCCGGAACAAAATATGCCTTGCGGGCAATCTGGGTAAGGTTGATTTCTTTCTTTTCAGCCAGACACTTAATAATGTCTTTTACATAAAGAACACCGATTACATTATCAATTGAGTCTGTATAAAGCGGAAAACGGGAATGACCGCTGGTAACAATCTTTGTAAAAAGCTCGTCCTGAGGTGTATCACTTGAGATAAAGTCCACGTCGATTCGGGGAATCATAACTTCCTTTACAGAAGTTTTTGAAAGATCCTCTACTCCCTGAATCATATCTTTTTTTTCTTCGTTTAAGATTTCCTGCTGGATTATTTCTGCTTCTTCTGCGGCAGTTTTCTTTTTCTTAAAAAAAATCATTTTATTATTTTTTCATCCTTTAATTTTTCTAAAACTTTTTCCTGAAGAACGAGCATTTCGCAGACCGGCTGGCTGCCTTTTTCAATATGCTCTTC
>JAEEGL014019600.1_pt1 | contig 12130 bp, 14 predicted proteins | sample 9134231 | NCBI WGS metagenome assembly JAEEGL01 (sample SAMN16246548, study PRJNA631951) | gut metagenome | biome: gut microbiome; feature: rumen; material: fiber-attached | host: Bos | place: Iran: Karaj | collected 2018-10
CCCGGAAAACAGAAGGCGCTATCAGCGGCATGTCTGCCGGAAGCAGAAAGACCGCGTCGCAGCCGGAAACCGCTTCCCAGCCTATGCGGACAGATGCCAGCATATCGCTGCCTGCCGGATCACTGTTCTCTGCGATCAGCACCCCCAACGGCTCCAGGACCGGCTTCAGTTCTTCCCCGCGGTATCCCACCACCACACACACCGGGTCCACTCCGGCATTTTTCATGCTCAGCACGGTGTGAACGATCATCGGATATCCGTTCAGTTCCAGCAGGGGCTTGAACGCTCCCATTCTTGACGAGAGTCCCGCCGCCGTGATGATGCCTCCGCACTTCACTGTCTTCTCCTCCGTTTCCAGACTGCCAGAAAATACCCGATATTCTTCCCTCTTTGGGAGGAGAAGAATCCGCAGTCGCCCAGATCCTCCCCCGCAAACAGCGCATGGATCAGATACTCTGTCCACAGGGGGGTGATATCCTCCCACGTGAGCAGACGGAATCCCGATGCAGTACGTCTCCATCCGGCACGCGTCGCCGGCCGGGGAAGCGACAGCCGGGGCGCCGTCCGGAGCTCTCTTCCGTATACATCGCTGACCAGAAGAAGCCCGTCGGGTTTCAGTACCCGTCCCGCTTCCTCCAATGCTTTTCCGGTGTCCCCGCAGACGGACAGACTGCACTCCGCGATGACTGCGTCAAAGGCGCCGTCAGGAAAAGGGAGATCTCGCATGTCTCCAGCCATAACGTCCCGGCCGGGGTTGAAATCGATCCCCATTGCATCCATTCCTCGGCTTCTGAGCAGGCGGACCGTTTCCCCGTCACCCGCACCTAGATCCAGAACACGCGCATTGTCCGGCAGTCCGGCCATGGTCAGCAGTCTTACTGTCGTGTTTTCTCCGTCAGGGTGTTTTCTCATGGTCGTCGCCTGCCTTTCCTCCGGGCCGCCTCATTGTATCACACAGCCCGGAAAAAGAAAAGGAACGCACACAGAGCGCGGTTGACATCCGCGGGTTTCCTCATTATACTTTCTCCGTCATCTCCCGTTGAAACACCCGCAGGGAGACGAAAGCGAGGGCAACTGATATGAATCATACACGCGGTCTGTTCTTCTCTCACGAGGTCTTTCTGCGATGAGCACAGGGAAAGAACGCCTCTATTCGTGGGGAGAAAATGCCATCAGGTGGTACAGCAACGCCATTTCATACCGCAGTTTTCACAAGGAAGTGGCGGAATATATGCTCGAAGATCTTCCTTCTTCCCCCTTGGTGGTGGATGTTGGTTGCGGGATCGGTGCCCTCGTCATGCATCTTGCCCCGCATTGCGGACGTCTGACAGCCATGGATCTGAATCCTGCGGCCATCGCCTATCTGCGCAGGCAGCTGAACCGCCGCGGCCTTTCCCGTGTGGAAACGAGAACGGATGATTTCCTGTCGGCCCCTCCGCCCTCCGAAAGATACGACGGGGCCGTGTTCTGTCTGGCCGGCGGCGTGGATATGTTCCTCGACACCGGCTTTCAGTGGGCGGACACCCTGTTCTTTGTGGAAAACGCCACCAACCAGCGCAGTTTTTCCTCCGTCGGCGTCCAGACGAAAGAGACATATTTCAGCGATGATCTGAAGCGCCTGCAGGAGCTCGGGATCCCCTATTCCTACCGTTTCTTCACCGCTCCTTTCGGTCAGGTCTTCACCGACCGCTCTGATGCGGAAGCGTTCATGCGGCATTACAATCCGGAGGAGTCGGAGGCGTCCGTTCAGGCGTCTCTCAGTGCCAGGCTGCAGCCGTTGGATCATCCGGTATTTAAATTCTATATCCCGAACGAGAAGCCTCTTTTGATGATCACCGTCCGTCACCCATGAAATGCAATACCGGGCTCCTGACTCTTGTCAGGGGCCCGGTCGTTTTTTTGTTCTGGATCACAGAGCGGCATTAAAAGCGTTCAGCAGTTCCTCATAGGTCTCGTACGCGGGAATATCCGGATTCTCCTGTCTGATCTTTTCCGTGCTTCGGAACAGGAATCCCGCCTTGCTGGCCCGGATCATCTCCAGATCATTATAACTGTCCCCGGTGGCGATGGTTTCACACCCGGCGGACTGCAGCGCCCGTACGGTCGTAAGTTTCGTGTGATCACACCTCATAGAGAATCCCGTGATCATCCCATCCTCGGACATATGCAGCGTGTTGCAGAGGATCGTCGGCATTCCCAGCTGTCTCATCAGCGGTTTTGCAAACTGCTCAAAGGTGTCGCTGATGATCACTACCTGGGACAGCTCGCGCAGTTCATCCAGGAACTCCTTCGCTCCCTCAAGCGGCCGTATGTCCGCAATCACCTGCTGTATCTGCGGAAGCCCCAGCCCGTGCTCGCGGAGGATACGGATCCTGTATTCCATGAGTTTGTCATAGTCCGGTTCGTCTCTGGTGGTCAGCCGCAGTTCGGGCAGTCCCGTCTTTTCCGCGAACTCGATCCAGATCTCCGGTACCAGTACTCCTTCCAGATCCAGGCAGCAAATATTCATGGCTCTTTCCTCCTACTATAGTCCGGCACCGCCGGCTTTTACACCGTGCGCCGCTCAGTTTCTGCTCTTCAGATATTCGTCGATAGCCCGGGCTGCCTTTTTTCCCGCTCCCATGGCTGAGATGACGGTCGCAGCCCCCGTTACGGCGTCACCGCCGGCGTAAACGCCCTCGCGGCTGGTCAGTCCGTCCTCGTTTACCACGATGCCGCCACGGCTGTTGACCTCAAGGCCGCGTGTCGTGTTCTTGATCAGCGGATTGGGAGACGTTCCCAGTGCCATAATGACGGTATCCGCCTCAAGGGAAAAACCGCTCCCCTCCACGGGAACAGGTCTCCGCCGTCCTCTTTCATCCGGCTCGCCCAGTTTCATCTCGATGCAGCGCATGCCTTTCACGAAACCGTTGTTCGGATCCTGGCGATCCTCTTCGTTCCAGTAGCCAAGGAGTTCCGTAGGAGAACAGAGCAGACGGAATATCACGCCTTCCTCCTGTGCATGCTCGACCTCTTCTTTCCTCGCCGGCAGTTCCTCCATGGAGCGCCGGTAGACCACCGTAACGCTTTCAGCGCCAAGGCGGAGCGCCGTACGGGCAGCGTCCATAGCAACATTGCCGCCTCCTACCACAGCCACCTTTCCGCCCTTCATCACGGGCGTGTCAGAGTCATCCCTGAACGCCTTCATGAGATTGGCACGCGTAAGGTATTCGTTGGCGGAGTAGACGCCCTTCAGCGATTCGCCCGGGATCCCCATGAAGCCGGGAAGTCCGGCGCCGGATCCGATGAACACGGCCTCGAACCCTTGGTCAAACAGTTCGTCGACCGTCAGCGTGCGGCCGATGATGACGTTCGTTTCGATCGTCACGCCCAGATCCGCAAGGGCACTGACCTCTCTAGCAACGATGCTCTTGGGCAGACGGAATTCCGGTATCCCGTATACCAGAACTCCGCCGGGCGTATGGAGCGCCTCGAACACCGTGACCTGATATCCTTTTTTCGCAAGATCGCCGGCACAGGTCAGGCCGGAAGGGCCGGAACCCACGACGGCCACCCGGTGGCCATTGCGTGCGGGCTGTGTTTCCTGATGAGCTGAGCCGGCATTATGCACGTCTGCGGCATACCGCTCCAGTCTGCCGATCCCCACCGGCTCGAAGCGGATTCCCATGGTGCACCGGCTTTCACACTGCGACTCCTGGGGGCACACCCTTCCGCATACCGCGGGCAGAGAATTGTTCAGGCTGATGATCCGGTAAGCTCCCTCCGGATCCCCTTCCTGCAGTTTCAGGATAAACGCCGGAATATCGACATTGACCGGGCATCCCTCCACACAGGGACGGGTCTTGCAGTTGAGACATCTTCTGGCTTCTTCCTCCGCCAGTTCGGCAGTATATCCGAGCGCTACCTCGCCGAAATTCCTGATTCTGTCTTTCGGCGGCTGTACGGGCATCTCCCGTTTTTTCGGTTCCGGCTTCATCGTCTATCCTCCTGGACCCCTCTGAACAGCCGGCAGGTATCCTCCCTGGCTCTGCGTTCAAACTCTGTATACATCCTGTTGCGTGACATGGCCTCGTCAAAATCCACCTCGTAGGCGTTGAAATCCGGGCCGTCAACGCAAGCAAACTTCGTCAGTGTCTCCTCTCCGCGGTGCAGGGTCAGCCGGCAGCATCCGCACATGCCCGTTCCGTCAATCATGATCGGATTCATGGATACCGTACAAGGCACTCCGTAAGGTGCGCAGGTCAGAGTCACAAATTTCATCATGATCAGCGGACCGATGGCAAACACTGAATCGAAAGTTCTTCCCTGCTCCAGCATCCGCTTCAGCGGCACCGTCACGTTTCCTTTTTCTCCGCAGGATCCGTCGTCTGTCATCACGATCAGTTCCTGACAGTTCTCGGAAAACTCCTTCTCCAGGATCATCTGGTCCGTTCCGCGGAAGCCTATGATCCCGGTCACTTCCGCACCGGCGTCATGAAGAGCTTTCGCCAAAGGCAGCGCAATGGCACATCCCACGCCGCCGCCTATGATACAGACCCGGTTCAGTCCGTCAAGTCTGGTGGGCTCTCCCAGCGGGCCGGCAAAATCCCGAATCGATTCTCCCTCCTGCAGCATGCCCAGTTTCTCGGTCGTGCTTCCCACTTTCTGAAAGATGATCGTCACGGTGCCCTTCTCAGGGTCTGTTCCCGCAACGGTAAGCGGGATCCGCTCTCCCTCTTCATCCACGCGCAGGATAATGAACTGCCCCGGCTTCGCCTTTGCTGCGACCCGGGGGGCGGCTATATCCATTCGCACAGAGGTGCTGTTCAGTTCTGTCTTCGTCACTATCTGGTACATTGTCTGGATCCTCCTGGGCCGGGGACCGTCTGACCGCCCGGCGAACGGTATCCATTATAGGAAACGGATGATGAAAAAGCAAGATGCTGAACCATCTTTTCACCTTCTCCTCTCCGATTGCGTGCACTTCCGTACTGATGTATAATGGAGAAAAACAGCGGAGGGAGGCGGAGGAATGCATACCTGGGACAGTCTTGAACAGGCCTGTGCGGAATGCCGTGCGTGCGCTCTGTGCGAAGCCCGTACGAATCCGGTCTTCGGTGTCGGTGAAAAAACGGCGGAAGTGATGCTCGTAGGCGAAGGCCCCGGAGAAAGGGAGGACCTGGAAGGCGAACCTTTTGTCGGGAAGGCCGGGCTGCTGCTGGACGACATGCTGAAGATCATCGGTCTGGACAGGAAAAGCAACGTATATATCGCCAACGTGGTAAAATGCCGTCCCCCCGGAAACCGGGACCCTCTCCCGCAGGAACAGCGTGCCTGCCTTCCCTGGCTCAGGGAGCAGTTCCGTCTGATCCGTCCGAAGATCGTTCTGTGCCTGGGCCGCATCGCCGCAGGCGCTCTGATCCACCCGGATTTCCGCATAACGGCGGAACACGGTCAGTGGTTTGAAAAGAGCGGCGTTTTCTTTATGGCCCTTTACCATCCCGCCGCCCTGCTGCGGGACCAGAACAAGCGTCCGGAAACATTCGTCGACCTGAAAACTGCGGAAGACAAGATCCGCCAGATCTGTTCCCGTACGATCCTGAACAAGTATTGAGGCACCATGATTGGAGAAAATGAACTGAAAGCCCTTTGGCAGACGGTCTTCGGAGATGACCGTTCCTATATCGACCGGTGGTTTCACGCATTTTTCCGTCCGGAACTGACTGCAGTCAAAGAACAGGACGGCTCCCTGGCCGCGATGGCTTTTGTCCTCCCTGTCGGTACTCTGAACGGCGGATCATGTGCCAGCCTTTATGCGGTGGCTTCGGCTCCCGGACTGCGAGGGACCGGCCTGGGGAAGGCTGTGACGGCTGACGCGGTGCATCTGGCGGAAAAAGCAGGTTTTTCCCACATCCTGCTCCGTCCTGCCGACCGCGGCCTGTTCGGCTTTTACCGGAAACTCGGTTTCTTCCCGGCGTTTCCTGTTTCTGAGACCTTGGTCCGTCTCCCCGAAACAGGATTCCAGGCATCCCCCTGCGCCCCGGAGCGGTATCTGGAGGTCCGCAGCTCCCTGCTGTGCTCAGACGGAGTTGTCCTTCCGTCCGTTTCCCTGCTGTCATTCTTTTCCTCCTCCGGCGGCCGGCTCTATGCCGGTGACGGCTTCTGCGCCGCTGTGGAAGAGGAGAACGGCCGCACCGTTTTCAAGGAACTGTTCACAGACGGACGTACGCTCGCACCGGAGATCCTTTCCTCCATGTCGGCAGCTTCTTCGGCCGCCGCGGTCCGGCAGCCTGCCTTTTCTTCAGAAGCGTTCCCCTTTGCCATGCGGTACGGAGCATCCGGTAAGGAACATCTGCACTGGCCGGGTCTGATGCTGGACTGAATGCACGGCTTTATATTTTTTTAATACTTATCTTCTTTTTTGGTAACATCCCTGTGGTATAGTAAATACCGTAAACGATGTGTATGCATTCACCATTTCTCTTTTTCTATGAGATCTCCTTTTTCAACGAAAAGCGGCGCTTCGGGCGCCGCTTTTCGTTGTCATTTTTCTCTGTCAGATTTCTCTTGACAACCCCGCTTCCGCTTGCTATACTGCTTAAGCCGCATTGAACGGGTATGCAAGCGGGGAAACCCCGCCCGCTAGAGCGAGTCTCTATTCAGTAAGAGGTGAAAACATGACAGCAGTATTTGTTACCGGCGGAAAGCAGTATCGTGTCAGCGAAGGCGACGTGATCTTCGTTGAGAAGCTTCCCAACGAGGCGGAGGAGACCGTTACTTTCGATCAGGTCCTCGCCGTCATCGGTGATGACGTTCAGGCCATCGGAAAGCCCGTAGTCGAAGGGGCAGCCGTTACGGCAAAGGTCGTAAAGAACGGCAAAGCCAAGAAGGTCATCGTGTACAAGATGCATCCCAAAAAGGGATACCGCAGAAAGCAGGGCCACAGACAGCCCTATACCAAGCTGCAGATCGAAACCATTTCCCTGTAAAGGGTCCTGATTCTCAACTATCGGAGGTGAAACCACAATGGCACATAAGAAAGGTATGGGTTCTACCAAGAACGGCCGTGATTCCGAGTCCAAGCGCCTCGGGCCGAAAAGGGCAGACGGTCAGTTCGTGCTCGCCGGCAACATCCTGGTAAGGCAGCGCGGCACCCGTATTCATCCCGGCGTCAACGTCGGCATCGGCAGCGACGATACGCTGTATGCCAAGGCAGACGGCATCGTCCGTTTCGAGCGGCTCGGCCGTGACCGCAAACAGGTTTCCGTATACGAGGAAATCTCCCAGTAACGGCAAAATGAAGTCCCGGAGCTTTTGCTCCGGGATTTTTCTTTGTCAAAGGAAACAGGCCCCTTCCCATTCGGAAAAGGGCCTGTCTTCGGCTCATATACGATTACTGCAGCTCGATAGCTTCCTGGGGGCACTCACCGGTGCAGGCTCCACAGTCTACACAGGCACCTGCGTCAACAACAGCAGTATCCTCCATCGTGATCGCGCTCATCGGGCACGTGTCAACACATACGCCGCAGGAAACACACTTGCTAGCATCCACAACAGCAGCCATAGGGAAAACCTCCTTTTAGAATTGTAACGTATCTGCATTCTAACATACAGGATTGAAATTGCAAGAGGTTTTTTATGAACAAATTGGAAACCTGAGAACACCATACCTTTTTTTGCATGTGCGTTGCATACTGCAGGGCATCCGTAGTATAATAATACGCGATATGTCAAAAATGCCACGAAAGAGGGAATTGTCATGAACGTCATCGTTTCTTCCGACAGCACCTGTGATCTCTCTCCCGAACTGATCAATCAGTTTGGTATCCGTATCATTCCTCTGTATATTGTCAAGGGCGATAAAGCCTACAAGGATACAATTGAGATCAGCCCGGAAGACATCTTCGAATGGGTAGACGGCGGCAACGGCGTCTGCAGCACCTCCGCAGTCAATACCGCAGATTATATTGATTTCTTTTCTTCTCTGCGCAGTGAGTGCGACGCAGTCATTCACTTTACTATCAGCAGCGATATGTCCGTCTGCTATGCCAATGCCTGTCTGGCTGCGGAAGAAGTCGATAATGTCTATGTGGTGGACAGCCGGAATCTTTCCACCGGCATCGGCAACCTTGTTCTGGATGCCGCTGCCATGGCCATGGAAGGCACACACTCCGCAGAGGATATCTACAACACCATCGTGGCAGAGACGGGTCTTCCGGAGACCAGTTTCATCATCGACAAGCTGGATTATCTGGCCAAGGGAGGACGCTGCTCCTCGCTGGCGGCTTTCGGTGCGAATCTTCTGAACCTGAAGCCTTGCATCGAAGTGGTCGACGGCAAAATGTCTGTCGGAAAGAAATACCGGGGAAATTTTGACAAGGTCATCCTCCAGTATGTAAAAGATCGCCTGAAGGGCCGGGATGATATCGATCCCCGCCGCATCTTTATCACTTATGCCAAGGGCGTATCCCGGGAGACGGCCGACCGGGTGGAGGAAGCTGTCCGCTCCCTGGTCCCCTTCACCACCATTTACCATACATATGCCGGTTGCACCATTTCCAACCACTGCGGGCCGGTCTGCCTCGGCATCCTGTTCTTCCGGAAACGGCAGCCTTCTGCCTGAAAGACGTACCTTTGATACTTTCGGCCTGGTCCGGCCGTACCATAATAGTTACTAACAGGTCCGGGGGATTTCTCCCCCGGACCTGTTTTTAGCTTGTTATTCACGGCTCACGATTGTTTCCGCAGGCTGCTGTGTTTCTCATCATCCCATCGATAAAACAGGTCCTCAGTACTTGATCAGCAGTGTATCGATCCTCTTGACATCCGTTTCACTGATGCGATAAGCCCCCTCCTGCTGTACGATCTGAATGGATATTGTCTCTGGTTCCAAATATTCCACATCGTCCAGTCTGGCCTCGAAGAGTTCAAGAATACGGCTCGCCCATTCCTCCTCGAGTTCCACCGGCTCCATCTCGTACAGGTGCTCATAATCTGCTACCCAGTCCAGCTGGAACTGCTGCCAGTCTTTCTCCCGCACCTGTCGGACGATGTCCATCGGCATAATCGTGAGGCTCACGAGGTAACTGTCCCCGGACTGTGTGGATGTACCTACCTCATACTTTCCCTGGGGAAACAGCTTCCGGTACAGGTCGATAATCCTCTGTCCCGTCTCTTCCGAACACTTGGTCAGATCTATATCAAAATAGGAGGCGAAATAAGCCTGTTCGTCCATCAGCACCTGCTCGTAGGCAGCTGCCGCGTCTGCCTGTTTGATCCCGGAAAGCTTTGAGTAGTCATCCTCCGCTTCGCCGGTCAGTCTGGCCTTCATGGCCTGATTCGTAAAAGCTTCGGCGTCGATCTTGCTTTCTCCGCAGGCGCACAGGCCAGCTATCAGAACAAACAGCAGCAGACCGGTGATGATTATCTTCATTTTGTTTCCCATACGGTCTCACCCTCAATGACGGTATTCAAACTCGATATCGAAGATGCTGACGGTATCGCCGTCACTGATCCCGAGTGTCTCCAGTCTGTCGTAGATTCCGGAATCCCTCAGCGTACGGTCAAAAAACTGCCGGGATTCGTAATCTCCGAAATTGACATTGCGGACCAGCCGGGCCAGCCACTCTCCTTCCAGGATCCACACATCGTCGTAATGGGCAATGCTGATATCCTCCGGCCGGCACGGACCGGGACGGAATTCAAGCACTTCCGGTTCGTAAACAACGATGGGCGGCAGTTGCCGGAGCTCCTCCGCCGCCGCCAGGATCAGCTCCCGTACGCCCTTATGGGCGGCTGCGCTGATTTCGAACAGCCTCAGATCGTTTTCCCTGCAGTAGGCTCTCAGTCTCTCCAGAGGTTCCGTGTCCTGCAGGATGTCAGTCTTATTTGCGGCAATCAGCTGCTTCCTCTCTCCCAGAGTGGGGCTGTATTCCTTCAGTTCCCGGTTGATTGCCTTCAGATCCTCCACCGGATCCCTGCCTTCACTTCCGGAGGCATCCACCACATGGATCAGCAGGCGACATCTGTCGATGTGCCTCAGGAAATCATGCCCCAGGCCTGCCCCTTCGCTGGCTCCCTCAATAATGCCCGGGATATCTGCCATTACGAAGGAAACGCCCTCCTCGACAAAAACGACCCCCAGATTGGGATACAGCGTCGTGAAATGATAGTCTGCAATCTTGGGGTGGGCTTTGGACACCACGCTGAGAAGCGTGCTCTTTCCCACATTGGGAAATCCGACCAGCCCGACATCGGCCAGCAGTTTGAGTTCCAGCACGACGTCCCTGCTTTCTCCGGGCAGTCCGCTTTTGGCAAACCTCGGGGCCTGCCTGGTAGGCGTGGCAAAATGCTGATTTCCCCAGCCGCCGCTGCCGCCTCTGGCAAGTGTAAACGTCTCCCCCATGCTCATGTCCCAGATCAGCGTATCCGTTTCCCGATCCCGGATGACCGTTCCTCTGGGAACCCTGATCAGCAGGCTTTTCCCGTTTTTCCCGCTGCACCGGTTGCCGCTTCCGTCGCCGCCGTTTTCGGCGGTGTATTTTCTTTTGTAGCGGAAATCCATCAGCGTGGACATGTTCGGATCCACCTGGAGAATCACGTCTCCTCCCCGGCCGCCGTCGCCGCCGTCCGGGCCTCCGGATGCTATGAACTTCTCCCTGTGAAAGGCGACCGCCCCGTTTCCGCCGTTGCCGGCGCGGACGGTGATCGACGCTTTATCTACGAACATGCGGGACACCCTCTTTCCGATTCTTCATGTCATTATAGCAGACGGAACCGAAGGATTTCAATACGGGGAAGGCGTCAGGGATCCCTTTCCACCGCTTTGCCGGCAGTCAGGCTTCTGGGCACATCGATCAGCCGCTGATTCCGGCTTCCTCTCCAAGGTACATCAAAGCTCTTCTCCGCCAGAACGAACCGCCCGTCCACCAGAACATCCGTCAGCTTCAGCAGTTCCTCCGTGCCCGGGTCCTTTTTCATTTTTTCAGCAAGCTGTTCAAAGGTATATCCTGAATAGGTCCACACATTCAGTCCCTGATCCCTCGCCTGTCTGGCAATGACCGCGCAGTCTGCGGCCTGTTCGAACGGTTCCCCTCCGGAAAAGGTAATTCCGTCTGTCAGAGGATTGGACAGCAGCTGCCGGACGATCTCATCCGTACTGACTTCCGTGCCGCCCGCGGGATCGTGTGTCTGGGGGTTCTGGCAACCCTCACAGTGGTGGGGACAGCCCTGCGTAAACAGCACGAACCGGAAACCCGGTCCGTCTACGATGGAGTCCTGTACCGTTCCTGCTATTCTCATGCTTTCTCCTCTCTTTCCCTTATGCAGATCTGCCGCCCCTCAGGGCGGCAGATCATTGACTGCGGTCAGTCGATACCGTGCTTCACACGGTCAGCTTCTTCCGCACGTTTCCCGTTATTGAATCTGTCCAGCGTTCCCACCAGATATCCGGTGATTCGGCGGATCCTCTCGAAACCAAGGGACCCGTCGTCCTCTTTCCGGTGGCAGTGCGGGCACTCATCCTTGATGATACCGGTATATCCGCATACGGGATCCCGGTCCACGGGATGGTTGACGGAACCGTAGCCGATCCCGCATTTCTGCATGTACCGGATCACCTTCTCAAAGGCCTCCAGATTCTGCAGGGGATCTCCGTCCATCTCGATATAGCTGATATGGCCGGCATTCGTCAGGTTGTGATACGGAGCTTCCTTCCTGATCTTCTCAAAGGCGCTGATGTTATAGTAGACCGGAATGTGGAAGCTGTTGGTATAGTACTCTCTGTCCGTCACGCCGGGGATGATACCGAACTTCTTCTTGTCGATCTTCACGAACCGTCCGGACAGTCCCTCGGCGGGCGTGGCCAGCAGGGAGAAGTTCAGACCCCTGCGCTCGCTCTCCTCATCCATACGGCGGCGCATATGGCTGATGATCTCCAGACCCAGCTGCTGCGCGCGTTCGCTCTCGCCGTGATGTTCACCGATCAGGCACTTGAGCGTCTCGGCCAGGCCGATGAATCCCACTGACAGAGTACCGTGCTTCAGCACTTCCCGAACTTCGTCGTTCCAGTCGAGTTTTTCGCTGTCGATCCACACGCCCTGTCCCATGAGGAACGGATAGTTGTAGACGTGCTTGCGGCACTGGATCTCAA
>JAEEGL014402864.1_pt1 | contig 12130 bp, 8 predicted proteins | sample 9134231 | NCBI WGS metagenome assembly JAEEGL01 (sample SAMN16246548, study PRJNA631951) | gut metagenome | biome: gut microbiome; feature: rumen; material: fiber-attached | host: Bos | place: Iran: Karaj | collected 2018-10
GGAAATCTTCATCGTCCACCTGAAACCCATCAAGGTCGACAACTCCGTGGACATCGATCTGCTGGCCCGCCAGACTCCGGGATTCTCCGGAGCGGATATCGCCAACGTGTGCAATGAGGCGGCCCTGATCGCCGCTCGCCGCTCGGCCAAGACCGTCTGCCGGCAAGACTTCCTCGATGCCGTTGACCGCATCATCGGCGGTCTGGAAAAGAAGACCAAGGTGATGACCGCTCACGAGAAGCGCACCATCGCCCTCCATGAGGCCGGCCATGCCACCATCTCCTGGTTCTGCGAGCATGCCAATCCGTTGGTGAAGGTGTCTATCGTGCCGAGAGGCAAGGCTCTGGGCGCAGCCTGGTACCTGCCCGAGGAGCGTCAGATCACCACCAAGGAGGAGATGCTCGACGAGATGTGCTCTCTCATGGGAGGCCGCGCCGCTGAGGAACTCTTCACCGGCCACATCTCCACAGGTGCGATGAACGACCTGGAGCGGGCCACCAAGAGCGCATACGGCATGATCGCCTATGCGGGAATGGGTGAGCAACTGCCCAACATCTGCTATTACAACAACCAGGAGTATCAGTTCCAGAGACCTTATAGCGACACGACGGCCAAGATCATCGACGACGAGGTGCTCAAGATGGTCAACGAGCAGTATGAGCGCGCCAAACAGATCCTGATCGAGCACAAGGAGGGCCACAATGCACTGGCCGAACTGCTCATCAGCCGTGAGGTGATCTTCGCTGAGGACGTGGAGAAGATTTTCGGCAAACGGCCTTGGAAGAGCCGCTCACAGGAAATCATGGGACTGGAGATGGAGAAGCAGGCCGAACAGGAAAAACCTGTTGATTCCGAGAAACCAGCCAGTTCCGAAATAGCAGCTGATTCCGGAAAACCAGCCGAATCGGAGAATCAAGAGCCGGCCGAGGGCACTCCTGCCCAACCGGCTGACCAATAACGCAAAGCCCTGTCATCATGTCTGGAAAAATGTCCAATTTCATCGTGAGAACCATCACTGGCGTACTCTTCGTCGCCATATTGGTGTCGTGCTTCCTGAAACCAGAGGCCATGATCCTGCTCTTCGCGCTGATCACTGGCATGACGGTATGGGAATATACAGGACTGGTGAATGAATGGGATGACATCCAGGTCAACCGCTTCATCACCACCGTGGCCGGTGTCTATCTCTTCATCGCTATGGCCGGCTACTGCACGGGGGTGACTCCCACCACGGTGTTCATCCCTTATCTGATCACCATCATGTATCTCATCATCGCCGAGTTGTTCACCAAGGCTCCCAACCCTGTCAACAACTGGGCCTATACGATGTTCAGCCAGTTGTATATCGCACTGCCTTTCTCCACCATCAACGTGCTGGCATTCCAGACGGGTGCCCCGGGGCAGTACAACGAGATCCTGCCCCTGAGCCTCTTCATCTTCCTCTGGGTCAACGACTCGGGCGCCTATTGCGCGGGCTCGCTCTTCGGCAAGCACAAGCTGTTTCCGAGGGTGTCGCCGGGCAAGAGCTGGGAGGGCAGCATCGGTGGCGCTGTCTTCGTGCTGGTGGCCGCGGCCATCATCGGATGGTTGACGGGCGGCACCGACAGGAGCCTGTCCATCCCCGTGTGGATGGGACTGGGACTGGTGGTCGTCGTGTTTGGCACCCTGGGCGATCTGGTGGAGTCGCTGTTCAAGCGCACGCTGGGCATCAAGGACAGCGGCAACGTCCTTCCCGGTCACGGGGGCATGCTCGACCGCTTCGACTCCTCGCTGATGGCCATCCCCGCAGCGGTGGTATATATCTTCTCCCTTTCCTTGTTCTAAATGCGCGCGATGTTCTGGGTAGTCCTCATTGTCGTCCTGTGTGCCATGGGCTATGTGCTGTGGCATGTGTGGTGCATCCTGCCCTTCCCGAAATGGGGCAAATGGCTGGCCACGGTGCTGATGGCGGCCTGCGTCGTGAGCATGTTTCCTTTCATGGGAGGCGGACTCGACAGGATGAGGCTCAACTGGGCCTCCCTGTTCTACGATGTCAGCACCTCCTCGATCATCATCATGCTCTATCTCCTGATGATCTTTCTCGTGCTCGACCTGTCGAGGCTGGTTCATCTCCTGCCATCCGGGTTCTTGCATGAGAGTTGGAAAGGCACGTTGGCCATCCTCGTCCTGATGCTGGTCCTCTTCATCGGCGGACATATTCATTATAATAATAAGGTGAGGGTGCCCCTGCAGCTGACCACCGACAAAGCCATCGGCCGGGATTACAAGATGGTGATGGTGAGCGACCTGCACCTCGGATATCATAACCGGCGGCAGGAACTGGCCCGGTGGGTGGATCTGATCAATGCCGAGCATGCCGACTTCATCCTGGTCGCCGGCGACATCATCGACATCAGCACCCGCCCGCTCGTCGAGGAGGAGATGGCCAAGGAATTCCGGCGGCTCAACGCACCGGTATATGCCTGTTTGGGCAACCATGAGTATTACAGCAACGAGCCCAAGGCGCGCCGTTTCTACCAGGATGCGGGCATCCACCTGCTCATCGACGGGAAGACCGTCCTCGATAGTGTCATCACCGTCGTCGGTCGTGACGACCGCACCAACCGTGAGCGGAAGGCCCTGGAGGCGCTGACGGCCGATGTCGATCCGTCCACGTTCTCCATTGTGCTCGACCACCAGCCCTACAACCTGCAGGACGTCGAGCGGTGTGGCATCGACTTCCAGCTCAGCGGACATACGCACCGCGGACAGGTGTGGCCCATCTCCTGGATTACCGATGCCATCTACGAGTGCTCCCATGGCTCCCACCAGATCGGTTCCACCCGTTTCTATGTCAGTTCGGGCCTGGGCATCTGGGGCGGCAAGTTCCGCATCGGCACCCAGTCGGAATACGTGGTCGCGACACTTCAAAATCCTTCATGAAATCATATATGATGAAAAAACTAATTGTATTTGCTGTATCAGCTTGCTTTGCCCTGAGTGCAATGGCAGGCGGCCCCGTGAAAGAATGGGGACAGTTGCGTGTCGAAGGCACCCAGCTGTGCAGTGAGAAAGGCCAACCCGTCGTGTTGCGCGGCGTGAGTTTCGGATGGCACAACATCTGGCCTCGCTTCTATAACAAGGGAGCTGTGAAATGGATCAAGAACGACTGGAATGCCACGGTCGTGAGGGCTGCCATGGGCTTGATGATTGAGGACAACTACCTGGAGAATCCTGATTTCGCACTGCAGTGCGTCGAGAATGTGGTCAAGGCGGCCATCAAGAACGACATCTACGTGATCATCGACTGGCACTCCCATAAGATGCTCACCGACGAGGCTGTCAAGTTCTTCGATATGATCAGCCGCAAATACGGCAAGTACCCCCATGTCATCTACGAGATCTTCAACGAACCGGTGAATGACTCCTGGGAATCGCTCAAAGACTACTCGTCTGCAGTCATCAAAACCATCCGCGCCAATGATCCCGACAACATCATCCTGGTGGGCTGTCCGCATTGGGATCAGGATATCCACATCGTCGCCGATAGTCCGCTCAAGGGATTCGACAACATCATGTACACGGTGCATTTCTATGCTGCCACCCACGGACAGGATTTGCGCGACAGGATGACGAAGGCCATCGACCGCGGCATCCCCGTTTTCGTCTCCGAGAGTGCCGGCATGGAGGCCTCCGGCAACGGACCCCTCAATGCCGAGCAATGGCAGAAATGGATCGACACGATGGAGAAGCGCAAGGTCAGTTGGGTGTGCTGGTCAGTGTCCGACAAGGACGAGACCTGTTCCATGCTCCTTCCCCGCGCCAAGGCCAATGGGAAGTGGACAGACGACCTCCTAAAAAAATCAGGCAAGATGGTGAGGGATTACCTCAGAAAATACAATAAATTCGACTTTTTCAAGTAGGGTAGGAGTGTAGGAGTTTGGGAGCCCCAGCATACATATCCCTCTCCCTCTGGGAGCCCCAGCATACTTATCCCTCTCCCTCTGGGAGAGGTTAGGTGAGGGTAAATCCTCTCCCCCTGGGAGAGCCCCAGCATACTTATCCCTCTCCCTCAGGGAGAGGTTAGGTGAGGGCATGACAAAGAGACGCCACAATGTGGCGTCTCTACATAAAAAACTCCCCCTCACCCGTCCTCTCCCTCGAGGGAGAGGGGCAGTTAGCACCGATAATCCTCTCGCTTAATCGAACTATTGTCTAAACTCCCAAACTCCTAAACTCCCCCAAAAAGAATCTCCCCAAAACCTCCTAAACTCCCAAAATCAAGTATAACCCCCCAAAAAATAATCTCCAAAAAAAATCCCATGAACAAAGATCTAGAACAACGCGTCAATCAAGCTGTCGATAACTTCATGCAGGGCTATGGCTGTTGCCAGAGCGTGGTGGCCGCCTTTGCCGACCTTTACGGCCTCGACGACACCATGGCCAAACGCGTCAGCGCCGGTTTCGGCGGTGGCGTCGGCCGGTTGAGAATGATGTGCGGTGCCGTCTCAGGACTGGTGCTGCTCACCGGACTCGACTGCGGACAGACCGAGGGCAGCGACCGTGAGGGCAAGTCGGCTTGTTACAAGGTCGTGCAGGAACTGCTCGCCCAGTCGAAGGAAGACAACGGCTCGCTGATCTGCGCCGAACTGCTCGGACTCAAAGGCCCCGTGCCCATGGGCCATTACGAGGCCTCTGAGCGCACCAAGGAGTATTACCTGACCAGACCCTGCGCCGCCAAGGTGGAGAGCGCCGCACGCATCTTCGCCCGATACCTCGATTCCAAATATTCCAAATAGCGTTTGCCCCCGTACTGAAATCACCGCAGCGCGGAAAACTTTTTCCGACGCATCGTTTGCCGTTTTGAAAAGTTTTGCTACCTTTGCACGCAAATGGCGGAATACGCTTTTTTATTCACTTAGTAATAATCAAATATGGACGACTACCCGGCGGAATATTTCATTTCGTAGGCGTGTGACGACAACAGCATTTGTTCGTTCCCACGCCAAGAGAGTTTTTTTCACTGCGCTAATCACGTGGAGGATGAACAAATGAGAACATTTTGGAACTACAACGATGGTTTGACGCCACTCATGGAGTGGCAGCCGAATTGCTGGATTCAGGTCACTTGTCCCACCGACGAGGACCGCAATCTGCTTGAGACTGAATATCAGATTCCCGACTATTTCCTGACCGACATCAGTGATGCCGACGAACGTGCCCGATATGAGTACGACGATGGATGGATGCTGATCATCCTCCGCATCCCGTATGTCAAGGAGGTCCGGTCGCGCACGCCCTACACCACTGTGCCGCTCGGTATCATCCACAAGAGAGACATCACCATCACCGTCTGCTATTACGAGACCAACATGATGCTCGATTTCGTGAGCTACCAGCAGAAACGGGGCGTGGGATTCACCGACTATGTGGATATGATCTTCAGGATCTTCCTCTCCTCCGCCGTGTGGTACCTCAAGCGGCTGAAGCAGATCAACAGCCTCATTGAGAAGGCCAAGCGCAACCTCGACAAGGAGGTCAACAACGAGTCGCTCATCGGCCTGAGCCGTTTGCAGGACTCGCTCACTTATTTCGCCACTTCCATCAGGGGAAATGAGAACCTGCTTGCCAAACTGAAATTCAAGCTGCAGATCGATGAGTTGGACGCCGACATGATCGAGGACGTCAATATCGAGATGACCCAGGCCAGGGAGACCACCAATATCTATTCCGATATCCTGGAGTCCACCATGGACACCTATTCCAGCATCATCAACAACAACATGAACACGGTGATGCGTACGCTGACCTCCGTGTCCATTCTCATGATGTTCCCCACGCTCATTGCAAGCCTCTTCGGCATGAACCTTGTCAATGGCATGGAGCACAGCAGCTACGGCTTCGCCATCGCCCTTGTCATCTCCGTGGCCGTGTCTGGACTGATATGGTGGATTTTCAGGCACAAAAGGCTCATTTGAAGGGAAAAAGAAAAATAATTAAGAAATTATTAGGTTTTTTCATTTTTTTTATTTAAGTTTGCATTTTGATAAATGTGAACAATCGAATCATAAACCTAATTGCGAAATGATGGACTCTCAAGACAATGCCCAGGTTCAGGGCGCACCAGTAGATGAGACAAAGGCTGAGGTGACCTCCAACGCCAATGTTGAGGAACAGACCGTAGAGGCAGTTGAAAACGTAGAAAATACGGAGGCTCCTGCCGGGGATGCTCCTGTGGAGGAGGCTCCCGCAGCAGAGGAAGCACCCGCTGCAGAAGAAGCACCTGCCGCAGACGAAGCCCCTGCCGCCGAGGAAGTTCCCGTAGTAGAGGAAACCCCTGCAGCCGAGGAAGTTCCTGCCGTGGAAGAAGCTGCTCCGGCTGAGGAACCAGCCGTTGCGGAGGAAGCCCCCGTGGCCGAGGATGCGCCTGCGGAAGAAGCCCCAGCCGAGGAAACCGCCCCCGAGGAGGCTCCCAAGAAAGTGTATAAGACCAAGAGGGAGGTTCTGGAACGGGTGACCGAGTTGGCTCATGGTGACGGCACACCGGGCAAGGAAGAGGTGGATATGCTCAAGACCGTCTTCTACAAGCTTCTTGTAGCCGACAGGGAAGCAGCCCTCAAAGCCTATATCGACGAAGGTGGTGATCCTGAGAAGTACCAGGTTGTTCCGGATGACGACGAGGAGAAATTCAAGGCTGAGATGGTGCTCATCAAGGACAAGAGGGCACAGGTCTTCCAGCAGATGGAAAAGGAGAAAGAAGACAATCTCAAGAGAAAGCTCGAGATCATCGAGAAGGTCAAGGCTATGGTGACCTCTCCTGAGAATGCCAACAAGTCATACCAGGAGTTCAAGAAACTGCAGCAGGAGTGGCGCGAGATCAAGTCGGTGCCTGCCGAGCGTGCCAGCGAGCTGTGGAAGACCTACCAGCACTATGTGGAGCAGTACTACGACCAGCTGCGCCTCAACAGCGAAGCCCGCGAGTATGATTTCAGGAAAAACCTTGAGATCAAGACCAAGTTGTGCGAGGCTGCTGAGAAACTGGCCGAGGAGCCTGATGTCATCAGCGCCTTCCATCAGTTGCAGGAGCTCCATCAGCAGTACCGTGAGGCCGGCCCCGTGGCCAAGGACCTCAGGGAGCAGGTGTGGTCCCGCTTCAAGGCTGCCTCCACCGTCATCAACAAGCGCCATCAGCAGCACTGCGAGGAGCTCCGCTCCAAGGAGGAGGAAAATCTGGCCCGCAAGACCGCTCTCTGCGAGAAGGTGGAGGCCATCGCCAAGGAGGAGAACAAGGGCGCTGCCGACTGGGAGCGTCATACCCGTGAGATCATCGCCGTTCAGGCTGAGTGGAAGACCATCGGTTTCGCTCCACAGAAGATGAACGTGAAGATATTTGAGCGCTTCCGCGCTGCCTGCGACGACTTCTTCGGTCGCAAGACCCAGTTCTTCCGCGACATGAAGAGCCGCTTTGCAGAGAATGCAGAGAAGAAGCGTGCACTGGTCGAGCAGGCCAAGGCGCTGCAGGACAGCACCGACTGGAAGGCCACTTCAGAGAAGCTCACTGCACTGCAGAAGGAGTGGAAGACCATCGGCATGGTGCCTAAGAAGTTGGGCGACCAACTGTGGGAGGAGTTCCTTGCTGCCTGCAACAAGTTCTTCGAGGCCCGCAATGCAGCAGGAGCCGGTCAGCGCAGCGAAGAATATGCAAACCTGGAGAAGAAGCGTGACGTCATTGCCCGTCTGAAAGCCATTGCCGAACAGGGTGGCGACGACCTGCAGGAGCAGGTGCAGAAACTCGTAGAAGAGTACAATGCCGTAGGCCATGTGCCATTCAAGGAAAAGGACAAACTCTACAAGGAATACCACGAAGTGCTCGACCGTCTCTACAAAGAACTGAACATCTCCGTGGCTCGTCGCCGTCTCAGCAAGTTCAAGGACACCCTGAAGCAAGTGGCTGAACGTGGCGAGGGCGCACTCGACAGCGAGCGTGCACGCCTGATGCGCCAGTATGAGAGCATGAAGCAGGAAATCCAGACCTACGAAAACAACCTGGGCTTCCTCAATGCCAGTTCCAAGAAGGGCAACTCCCTCATTGACGAGATGAACCGCAAGGTGCAGAAACTGAAGGACGACCTGGAACTCATCAAGGAAAAGATCAAGGCCATCGATGCAGAAAATAGCGCAAAGTAATTGGCAGTTGGCAGTTGGCTATTGGCTATTGGCAATTAGCCGTTAGCATTTAGCAATTAGCTATTAGCCGTTGGCAATAGGCCAACAAGAAAGAAGTTGCAGGAGTTCAGCATCGCTGATCCTGCAACCTTTTTCATTTCTTCATTTTACACATTATTCTCTATCTCTTTGACGAGACACCTCACGGCAAGCATGGTGAGGTCGTCGTTGGGTTCAGCACCGTTGCGATGCGACTGCACCGTCTGGCTGAAGGTATCGACCACCTGCTTGGCGGTGTATGACTTCATCTGTCGCAGCATCTGCTGTAGCCGATCGTCACCAAACTGTTCCTGTGCGTGGTTTTCTGCCTCGTTCAGTCCGTCTGTATAGATAAAGAGCAGTTTGCCGCTGATGCTGTCCAGTTCCTCACCCTCAAATTCCAGTTCAGGCCACAGGCCGATGGGCGCGTTCGACTGTACCTCGATGAACTCGCCGTCGAGTAGCGGCGGGTTGTGGCCGGCATTGCAGTAGTAGAGATGACCGGTGGTGAGGTCGGCCTCGCCAATGAACATGGTGACGAACATGCCGTTGTCGTTGTTCTCTGACAGTTCGTTGTTCAGCCGGGTGGCAATGTCGCTGGGCTTGCGCCGCTGCTTGGCCATGGCGCGGAAGAGACGGATAGCCTGCGCCATGAAGAGTGAGGCAGGCACACCCTTGCCGCTGACATCGCCAAGGCAGAAGTAGAGTTGGTTGTCAATGATCTCGAAGTCATAGAGGTCGCCGCCCACCTCCTTGGCGGGGGTCATCAGGCCATAGAGGTCGAGGTCGCTGCGCTTGGGGAAGGCCTGTGGCACCATCGACATCTGTATGTCGCGGGCGATACGCAGTTCGCTCTCTATGCGCTCCTTGGCGGTGGTGGTCTCCTCAAGTCGACTGTAGGCATCCTCCAATTGGTGGTAGGCATGCTGAAGTCGGCGTGCCGCCAGTTGACGGCGGTAGAGGTGGAAACAGAGGAAAGCGATGACAAGCAGGGCAATGGCTCCTGCTGCACCCATCATGACGTGGTGAGCGTGCTCTTTCTGCTCCTGGGCCAGCATCTTCGACTGGTATTCACTGAGTTGCAGGTTGCGGTTGTGGGCCTCAAGACTGTCGTTAGCCAGTTGCATGGTGGCGTTAGCCAATTCGGCATCACGGTTTTTGAGTGTGAGCATCAATGCCTCCTCCTCCAACTGCTTGTGCTCCAGTTCGTCGGCAGCCATGTCGAGCCGCATCTGCTGGTTGCGCAGTTTCAACTCCCTGGCTTCTAGTTCCACGCGCCCCAGGTCCATGTCAGCGGTCATTTCCATGAGCAGGTGGTTGTTGCGCACGCTGTTGATAGAGTCGCGCATCTCCCAAAATCGCTGTTGTGTGAGGTAGGCCTCCCTATAGTTGCCCATGCGTTTATAGATGAGGCTACGCATGTCGAGACTGAACAGTGGCGACAGTCGCTCGCAGAGGGCGAGGGCCTCATCGTATTGATGGTCGTTGATTTTTCGCCATACGGCGATGGCAGGGCCGCTGCTGTCATCGCGGCCATAGGCCTTCTTGGCCTTCTCACGCTCGTCCCAGACACGGTCGAACTCCCGTTGGTATGCAGCGGCATCGCTGACGTGGTAATAGGCGGTATCCACCTTGCTGAGACAGATGACCGACCATGCGTTCAGCCTGTGCATCGCGCTGATGTTGGGTTCCTTCAGGGCCTGCTCGGCATCACGACAAGCCTGAAGGCTATTTCTTTTGGTCAGGCTGATGCGGGCTAGTTCTATCCATGAAGCCGCAGCACTCTCCTCGGGGAAATTGTCGTGCAGATAACCGATGGCCTTCCTGAAGTTCTGGGCGCCCTCCTGATAGTCGCCCATCATGGTCTGAATGGTGCCCATCACGTGAGTGCCGGTATAGATGCCATACTTATGGTCGTGGGTCAGGGCATGTTGCTGCATGTCCTTGGCGGTGAGTTGTCCCCTGTTGCGCTGCTGGTGGTTGGCGAAATAGAGTGCCTGATTGGCCCAGGCCTTGTAGAAGGTACGCTCGTTGCCAGCCTTCTCGGCCGCCTCCTTCAATCGGTTGGTCACGTCGATGAAGGCCGCCTCGTCGTTCTTGCTGTAGAGTTGGTACATCTCTTTCTGCAACTGCGTGATGTCATCGGCAGCGACTGGCTGTGCCGACATCCGGAACATGCCAGGCGTAAGGAGCAGAAAGAGAAGGATGAACTTTGTCATATCCTACATATTATATAATTATGTGGCAAATGTAGTAACAATTTCTTAAACATCAAAATATTATGCAAAAATTTCACGTGAGAGAGTATTTTTTTCGTTACGTTGGCCCCATTATCGCAGTTCTATTCTTGTACATTTCAAAAAAAGTAGTACCTTTGCAGCCTCATGAATATGGTAAGAATCATCATCATCTGCTGCCTGCTATGCTCCTTGAATGCAGCAGCGCAGGAGACAGACAGCGTCAGCACACAAAAGAGCGAGTCGGGCCTGATGGTGCGGCTCCATCAGTTGCAGCAATACTTAGACAACAAAGCCAAGTCGGCGGTGGACCCACAATACATCGAAGTGCCTGACAAGCCCTGGAGGGTGATACTGCGCTACAAGGAGAACGCGGTAGACGTGGACTACAGCCAGAGTGTCGACATTCCCGCAACCAACGAGCACTCTGACTGGAACCTGTGCTTCGAGCCTCCCGTGGCTTCCTCCGTCGGTTTCTGGGTGGGCTATCGCGGTACGGGATTCGCCTATTCCAAGTCGCTCACCAAGAACGCTGGCCGCTACTACTCTTTCAGTTCGACGGGAGCCAAATACGGCTTCAACTTCCGGCTGAGGCGCTTCAACACGCAGGATGCCAAGTTCAGTTCTACAGACCGCGACATAGAAACAGGCACCGAAGAGCGAAGTGACGCCGACTTCACCATGCCCTCGCCTGTATGGATTCGTTCCGTCTATATCAACGGCTACTACGTGTTCAACGGGCGTCGCTACTCGCAGGCTGCCGCCTACAACCAGTCGGTCATCCAGCGTCGCTCCGCAGGATCGCTGCTGGTAGGAGCCACATGGTATCAGTCGTCATTCGACTATGCGGACATCCAGAACGCGCTCTTTATGATCGTAGGCCACGGCGTCTATCGCGCCAAGGTACACCAGGCTAACCTCGGTGTTGGCTACGGCTACAACTGGGTACCGCTGCGCGGCCTGACTGTCAACGTGATGGCCATGCCTACCGTCAGCGTCTACAACCGCGTGAAAGCCTACAAATACGATACCAACTACGATCTCTCTGCCGTAACTCCCGTAGATGACTATGGCGACTGGAACCCGGAGACGAGGACATGGGCCAACGGAAAGTCGCATAAACCCCTTTTGATGGCCAATGGCGTGATGAGTCAGTTTGACTACTGGGACATCGAGCCGGAGGTTGACCACAGCATGTTCCGCCTCAACCTTGACCTGCGGCTCGGCATAGCCTACAACTGGAGCAACTTCTTCATCGGTGCCCAGGCGCAGTACAACAACTTCAACTACAAGAATGATGAGTGCAAAATCAACATCTACGATGCCTACGCCCACCTGTCATTTGGCGTGAGACTGTAGTTTTTTCTTCACTTTTCCTACGAAAAACAATATAATATCGGAAACTTTTCGTATCTTTGTCCCCGTAAACAAACAAAGAACATGAATAGAACTCAAGTGATAGACAACATCCGGCAGGTGGCCGCGCGAGTGCTCCCCAAGGGCTCAACGCTCTACCTCTACGGTTCTCGTGCCCGCGGCGACTACCATAAGGACTCGGACTGGGACCTACTCGTGTTGCTTGACAAGCCGAAGTTGGAGCACGGCGACTTCGACAAGTATTCTTACCCCTTTGTGCTCTTGGGTTGGGACTTCGGCGAGGACATCCGCCCCCACGCTTATACAAAGGCAGAGTGGTTCGATGGCCCCCA
>JAEEGL014616597.1_pt1 | contig 12130 bp, 8 predicted proteins | sample 9134231 | NCBI WGS metagenome assembly JAEEGL01 (sample SAMN16246548, study PRJNA631951) | gut metagenome | biome: gut microbiome; feature: rumen; material: fiber-attached | host: Bos | place: Iran: Karaj | collected 2018-10
GGTGGTGATGACCGACGAAGTGGTGATTATGGGGGAGGCCGTTGACCGCAATGTGCAGAGTGCTTTGGTAGGTAAAATGGAGATGAAGATGGAAGCCATCAAGTCGCTGCCGGCGTTGTTCGGTGAGGGGGATGTGCTGAAGTCGGTGCAACTGTTGCCTGGCATACAGTCGGGCGGAGAGGGGAATACCGGCTTTTATGTGCGTGGCGGCGGTTCCGATCAGAATCTGGTGCTATTGGATGAGACTACCATATACAATGCCGGACATCTTTTCGGTTTCTTCTCGGTTTTTAATCCCGATGCTGTCAAAAATGTGGAAATTACCAAATCAGGAATGCCTGCTTACTACGGTGGAAGACTTGCTTCGGTGTTGGATGTGGCTCAAAAAGAAGGGAATATGAAGAAATTCCAAGTCGATGGGGGGCTCGGACTGATTTTTTCACGGCTGACAGTGCAAGGACCTATAAAAAAGGACAAATGCTCTTTCATCCTGTCTGGTCGTCGTACGTATATAGATGTGTTGGTACAACCTTTTTTGAAAAAAACATCACCATTAAAGGGGACACATTTCTATTTTTATGATTTGAATGCCAAGTTAAATGTGATCATTAATGACAAGCACCGTCTTTTCTTTGGTGCTTATTATGGGAAAGATGTGTATGGTTTCAAATCAAAATCGGGGGAAACACACATCCAATTCAAATGGGGAAATGCTTCTGCTTCCATGCGCTGGAATTACATTATCAATCCGCAACTGTTTTTGAACACCTCTTTTTTCTTTACCAATTATGATTTTGCCACTACCATGGGGATGTCTGTTTATTCGATGGAAATGGCTTCAGGGGTGCGTGATTATTCTATCAAGTCGGAGCTGACCTATACGCCTGCCATTCCGCATATTTTCAAGTTTGGGGTACATTACATTTTCCATACTTTTTTCCCGAATACCATGTCGGTGGAAACGGGCATGGAGCAGTCACTGTCGCTTCCGCATACCAATCCCTACTATGCACACGATTTGTCTATTTATGCAAATGATGAATTTGATATTTTTAAATGGTGGAAGGTTAATGTGGGACTTCGCTATACCCATTTTGAACATATCGGTGCGTTCACACGCTATGTTTTTAATGAATATGGTACTTTAACAGACTCTATCGTATATAAGCCAGGCAAGATGATTCAACAATACAATCACGTTGAACCGCGTTTGTCCATGCGTTTCCTTGTTGCAAAAAACACTTCTATCAAAGCATCTTATACATTGAACTATCAGTATATACATCAAATTGCGTTGGCAACGATCTCTTTGCCTACCGATGTGTGGATGCCTTCCACTGATTTGATAAAACCACAGGTGGGACATCAGGTTTCTATAGGCGTTTACCAGAATTTCCATAATAATATGTTTGAAGCCTATGTTGATGGCTATTATAAATGGATGGATCATTTGGCGGAATACAGAGACGGGATTAATGTGCAGGATGTGCAACAGAACGCTGACCAGCTGTATGTATATGGCAAGGGGTGGTCGTATGGGGTGGAATTTTTCCTGAAAAAATCCATGGGCCGGTTCACCGGTTTTATCGGTTATACCTTGTCTTATACTCACCGGAAATTCCCTGATTTGAATGGGGGAGAGCCTTTTTATGCCAAATATGACCGCCGGCATGATGTTTCCATCAATCTGTCGTACGACATTATCCGCAATAAGTTGAATGTTTCTGCTGTCTGGGTATTTGCCACAGGAAATACGATGACCATTCCGGTAGGCTATTATTTTCTTGCAGGAACATTGGTTACAGAGTATAGCGCTCGCAACGCTTTCAGGTTGGATCCCTACCACCGTTTGGATTTGTCGCTCAACTGGACGATAGTCAAGCGCAAGCGTTTTGAAACAGGATTGAACTTTTCTGTTTATAATGTCTATAATCGGAAAAATCCGTTTTTTGTATTTTTTGAAACAGAAACCAATTATGTGGAAGGGGAAAGTTTTGACATGACAACGAAGGCTTACCAGATGAGCCTTTTCCCGATATTGCCGTCCATCACTTGGAATTTCAAGTTTTGATAAGTTATTTTTGTGAAATTTGCATTATGAAAAAAGATTTTATTGTAAGTTTATGTTTTATAATTATGGGTTTGCCTCTTTTGCATGCACAGAATCAGAAAGAGCGGAAGTTACATAGCGATTTGCAAAATGAGATTGGTGTTGGGGGTGGAATTGCTTCGGCTATGGGTTTTGTGGTTCATGGTTCCATTGGTTTTATAGAAGCTTTTTTTGGAGGATTATCAAATCAACCTATTGATATGAAGTGGTATGGACAATATGGGGTAAACTATCATTACCAAGTGAAACATTGGTGTCAGTTAGGAGTGAAATTTACTATTGAGTCATCAAAAATCACTCGTTATACAGATACAACCAAATGGGTCGTAAAGAGTGTATCCAAAGAAGTGCTCTGTGTATTTATGCCGAGTGTGCGGTTTACCTATCTGAACCGACCGTGGGTGCGTTTATATTCTGGAGTGGATGTGGGTGTCGGATATTTTATTGATAATAAGGATAATGTAAGTGAATCCACCCGTTCGGGGAATTTTTTCTTTGCTTTTAATGTTACACCTATTGGAGTGAATGTGGGCAAAAAATTCTATGGGATGTTTGAAACAAACTTTGGCTTTGATTCTGTATTTAAAGTTGGATTAGGGGCAAGATTTTAATTTTATCACAGAAAATTAAAAAATGGTAGAAGGAAGTGTGCAAGAAATCACACATTTTGCTCTAATTCTGTTTTTTTTCTTCCCTTTATGATAAATAAGGTAAGAAAGCAGAGGGTGGTGAGTGCGCCTAAGGTGTAAGAGACGGTTGGATTTAAACCGAATCCTTCTTTGGTCGCAATAAAAATAAAGGTACTGCAAACCATGGTCATAAATAGGGCGGGGAGAAGGGTGATGAAATAAAATTTCTTCTGTTGATGTAGATAAACTGTTATAGCCCAAAGTGTTACCATGGCTAATACTTGGTTTGCCCATGCGAAGTAGCGCCAAATGATCTCGAAACCGTTTTTATTCATGATGCTGAAAAGCAGAATGCCAATTCCTGCCGCGAATAGGGGAATGGCAACACCAAGACGATTTTTAATGGGTTTTTGGTCAAGATGAAGAAAATCGGCTACAATAAGACGGGCAGAACGGAAGGCGGTATCTCCAGAGGTGATGGGCGCGGCAATTACCCCTAACAAGGCGAGCACATAGCCCACTTTCCCTAACCATTCTTTGCTTACATAGTTGACAACAAAAGCGGCATTTCCTTGTCCTTCGGCAACAAATTTGTAGTCCATAGAGGGGTCAAAGAAGAAGTAGGTGGCTGCTGCTGCCCATACAAGGGCTACGATACCTTCCGTAATCATCGCTCCGTAGAATATGGGACGGCCTTGTTTTTCATTTGTCATGCAGCGGGCCATTAATGGCGATTGGGTAGCGTGGAAACCGGAAACGGCCCCGCACGCAATGGAAATAAACATCATCGGAAAGATAGGATTTGTAGCGGCATCCCTACGACGGTTGGGCATTCCTTCCCAGAATTCGGGGAGTTGGGGGTAATGATAGAAAAGGGCAATCATGATTCCAAACACCATAAAAAGCAGGCAGATTCCAAAAATGGGGTATATGTTCCCAATGATTTTGTCGATGGGCAGTAAGGTGGCAATGGCGTAATAGGCGAATACAATGATAATCCAATAGGTGATATTGATATGGGTTAAGCCTGCTAATAAACCGGCAGGTGCGGAAACGAACACCGCCCCCACAAGTATCATGAGGATGACCATAAAGCCCCGCATAAATTGTTTGATGCCATTACCCAAATATTTCCCATGTATTTCAGGCAGACTGGCCCCATCGTTCCGCAGCGAGATCATCCCGGCTACAAAATCATGCACGGCTCCGGCAAAAATAGAACCGAAAACAATCCATAAGAATGAGGCCGTTCCGAATTGTGCCCCCATGATAGCCCCGAATATGGGACCAACACCGGCAATATTCAAGAACTGTATAAGAAAAATCTTCCAAGGTTTCAGAGGAATGTAGTCCACGCCGTCGGCTTTGGTTACCGCCGCCGTGGGGCGTTTCGGGTCAATGCCAAATATGCGTTCAACAATGAAACCGTAAGTGAAATATCCTGCAATTAACAGAATTATTCCGATAATAAAAGTAATCATATTTAACTTATATTGTTGATAATAAGGTAATTGCATATTTAAATAAACAATCACCTATTGCACCGCAAATATATGGTAATTCTTAATTTCTCAAGAAAAAAAATAAATTTTTAAATGAATTTTATAAAGTGCTGATATTCAGCTCTTGTTTTTTTCTGTATGCTTTTTCTTCTTTTTTAAATTTTTTTGTATTTTTGCACATTGAAATTTTATAGCTTATGGCGAAAAAGAGAATTTTGTATATTGCCCCTGAAATATTTCCATATCTTCCAGAAAGTTACATATCCAATATTTGTAGATTTTTACCGCAAGGTATTCAAGAAAGAGAAAATGAGATAAGGACTTTCATGCCTAAATTCGGTTGCATTAATGAACGTAAAAATCAATTGCATGAAGTTATCCGTTTGTCAGGACAGAATATCATTGTTGACACCTCCGATCATCCGTTGATTATCAAGGTGGCTTCTTTGCAGGTGGTGAGAATGCAAATATATTTTATTGACAGTGAGGATTATTTCAAAAGAAAACAGCTATACCAAAGTCTGGAAGGCGAGTTCTTTGCGGATAATGACGAACGTATGATATTTTTCGCCAAAGGGGTGATAGAAACGGTTCGCAAATTGGGCTGGACTCCCGACATAATCCATTGCCACGGATGGATTTCTGCGTTAGTTCCTATTTTTATCAAGACTTGTTATAAGGATAATCCGTTATTTCAAGATACACGCATCGTTTTTTCCATATATAATGATGGTTTTAACGATTTGTTCGCTGATTCTATCGGTAAAAAAATGGTGGGAACAGGAATTGATGATAAATTTGTAACACATTTGAAAACACCCACCTATGTTGAACTGATGAAAACGGCCATTGATTATTCCGATGCAGTGGTTTTAGGTCAGGAAGATTTGAATCCGGAAGTTACAGATTACCTTAAAACGGTTTCCAAGAATACCTTTATCCATCCTGCGGGAGATAATTATGTGGATGAATATGACCAATTTTACGAAAACCTTAGAGAACAAACTCCCATAACTTTTTAATAATGAAACGTTATATACTCCTCTCTCTGTTTTTGTTATCGTTGCTTTTTTTTGCTTGTAAAGACGAAATTGATAGCATCGGTTTGAATCTTCAGGATGGTGATTTGATTAATGCGACGCGGGTGGAAGTCCCCTTGACTGCATACTCGATGCTTGATGATTCTCTTATCACGAAGAATCTCTTGAGCAACATGGTGGGAGCGATCTCTGATCCTGTTTTGGGCAAAACCTCCGCCGGTTTCTGTACCCAGTTCGAGCTGGCTGGCAATACGGTAAGTTTCGGCAATGCAACACTCGATTCGGTGGTTCTCACTTTGCAGTACTATGGTTTTTTCGGAGATACATTATCTCCACTCACTTTTCAGGTTTTCCAGTTGGGAGAGGCATTAGACCACACGACCTATTATAATTGTGATTCCGACCCTGTTACCGTTGGTACCAATCTGTGTGCCTCTTCGCATTCCGTTTACTTGCGTCCTACTTCTTCTGTAGTGCTGGATACAATGATTACTACCGCTCATCTCCGTTTGCGTTTGAGTAACGCTTTCGGTCAGTCTTTGATGCGCGATTATAGCAATACCAGCGATTTTCAAAGCAATTTCTATGGACTTGTGGTGAAGGCACTCGCTACGAATGGGGTGGGCTGTTTGGGCTATTTCAGTCTTTCTTCGGCAATGTCAGGGCTTACGCTCTATTTTCATAATGAGAATGGTGCGATGAAATACACTTTCCCCATTGGCAGCAATTCCGACAGATACAACTTTTTTGTCCATGATTACTCCACAGGAACTCCGGAAATGCAGTTGCAGGTTGTTGGAAATGATAGGACAATGGGCACACAAGAACTCTATTTGCAACCTACTGGCGGAATTAAAACCCATGTCTCATTGTCGAAATTAAGCGATATTTTCCAAGATCAAAAGGTGATTATCAACAAGGCAGAATTGGTGTTGACCAACATTTCTGAAGATGACAGTTACTTTTTTGCCCCATATAATGTTGCTTTGCAGGTGGATAATGGTGACGGAACGTACTCGTATGTGCCCGATGATGCCATTTTTACCAATACGGACTATTTTGGTGGAATCTATAATGAAAATAGTAAGGAATACCGTTTTAGAATCACGAATTATGTTCAGAAACTTGTAAAAAATGGTATTACTGACAATGGAATAAATATCTTGGTAAGTGGAGCTGGTGTACGTGCTAATCGTTTGATATTCAGAGGAACAGATCCTACTTACGACGACCATTTGAGGTTGGATGTTTATTATACAACTTATTAATGGTATAAAAACTTGTCAATATGTGTGGAATTGTTGCCTATACGGGTTGCCATGAGGCATATCCAATTTTAATTAAAGGGTTGAAACGTTTGGAATACCGTGGATATGATAGCGCTGGTGTAGCCTTGTCGCAGCCAGAGGGCATTGCATTATATAAATGTCGTGGAAGAGTGGAGGATTTGGACACCTTGTGTTCCAGCAAGAATTGTGAAGCGCACACGGGCATAGGACACACGCGGTGGGCTACCCATGGGGAACCGAGTACCCAGAATGCGCATCCACATCTTTCTGAAGATGGGAAATTGGCATTAATACACAATGGAATTGTTGAGAATTATTTGGTGCTCAAGAAAGAATTAGTGAGCCGCGGATACCACTTCCAGAGTGATACAGATACCGAAGTGTTGGTGCATCTTATTCAGGATACGCTTAAAAATGAGCAGGTTAGTTTGCCAGAGGCGGTTAAGATTGCCCTATCCAGTGTGGTAGGCACTTATGCGTTGGCGATACTTTCTGCCGATGAACCTGATCAGCTGATATTAGCCAAAAAGGGAAGCCCATTATTGATAGGGGTTGGTGATAATGAATATTTTATCGGTTCTGATGGCGCACCCATAGTGGAATATACCAAGAAAGTGGTTTATTTGGAGGATGGGGATGTGGCTGTAGTCTCCCCAAACAAGAAAATGGTGGTGATGAACATCAACGACAATAGAAAGAAACGCCGCTATCTCCAAGAGCTGGAAATGAACCTCGACCAATTGGAAAAGGGCGGTTTTGAACACTATATGTTGAAAGAGATATTTGAGCAGCCGAAAGCTATTCGCGACAGTATGCGTGGCCGTTTGAATGTGCGTAAGGATGTGGTCTCTTTGGGTGGAATCATTGAATATGAGACGAAGATGATGAATGCACGTCGTTTTATCATCGTTGCTTGCGGCACTTCTTGGCATGCCGGTACGGTCGGGGAGTACTTGTTTGAAAGTTTGGTGCGTATCCCGGTGGAAGTGGAGTATGCTTCAGAATGCCGTTATCGCAATCCGCTGATATATGAAGATGATGTGGTCATCGCCATTTCACAGTCAGGGGAGACAGCGGATACGATTGCTGCGGTTGAGTTGGCCAAGCAGAAAGGAGCTACCGTCATCGGCATTTGCAATGTTGTGGGTTCCACGCTTGCACGTGCCACCCATGCGGGTTCATATACCCACGCAGGACCGGAAATCGGAGTGGCTTCCACCAAGGCGTTCACTGCTCAAGTTACGGTGTTGACTCTGATGGCGCTTTGTCTTGCCCGTCGCAAGGGAACCATCTCTTTGTCTGATTATCACCAGATTATCAATTCCCTTGAAGATATTCCGGCGAAAGTGGAGCAGGTGTTGAAGTTGAATGGCCAGATTGCGGAATTCGCCAAATTCTTTGTGAATAAAACCAATGCCATTTATCTGGGAAGGGGCATCAATTATCCTGTAGCATTGGAAGGGGCTTTGAAGTTGAAGGAGATTTCCTATATCCATGCGGAAGGTTATCCTTCAGCCGAGATGAAACATGGCCCTATTGCGCTTATTGATGAGGAGATGCCGGTGGTTGTGCTGGCTACAGAGCAAGAAACGTATGAGAAAACGGTGAGCAATATCCAAGAAGTGATTGCCCGTAAGGGAAAGATTATTTCCATTGTAACCAAAGGCGACAAGCTGGTGAAGGAAATGTCGGATTATTGTATTGAAATTCCTGAAACGCTAGAACTGCTTACCCCGTTGATTTCTTGCGTGCCGTTGCAATTATTGGCATACCATGTGGCAGTTCTCCGTGGCTGTAATGTGGATAAGCCGCGTAATTTGGCCAAGTCTGTTTCCGTGGAATAGACTGTGACGAAATTACTCCCTTTAATCTTGTAATATTTATAATTATAGAATCAACTATATCGCTTTGTTTTTTTACAAGAGGTAAAGGGATGATTTTTGGCAAATAGTTTTGCGGTAATGCTTGCTGAATGTGCAAAGTTTTTATCAGTCCATACTCGTATTCTCCCTCTGGGAGCATTACATTTCGTTATCAGAAAGATATTTCTTTTTCAGTATGAAACACTTTGAAAATCTCTGATTTGTTGTCAAATCAGTTGTATCTCTTCCGCAAAATACAAAATTCCCGTTCTCGCTATTTGTCCCAACTCCAGCGTTCATTCAGGTCGAAATGCTCAATGGAGAAATTCTTTTTCCCTGCCATTCCGAAGTAGATGGTGTTGTCGTCGTTGAGCATAATGCCCCGGAAAAGTTGGTCGGATTTGCTTTCGGGCAAGAGAATTACCTTCTTGTCCATATTGTAATTGATTTTGGCAAGTACCACGCAGAGTTCTTCAGGGTGTTGAATATTGGCACTCTCTATGTTCTGTTGCTCTTCCCTGTAGTTGCTCGCCTTGTCGGTATAGAGCACATATATTTGGTCGCCTTTGCGGATAGGGTAGTAGGAAAGCGAAAGTTCGTGGAACGAGGCAATCCGTTCAGGTTCCCCTTTCTCATTCAGGAATGTTCCACTAATGCGTTCGCCGTAGCTGTGTGAACTGACGGCTGCCGACGTGTTCAATTGCTGGTGCTTGTTGATCCGGTTATACCCCATGTCTTTTCCATCCAACATGAATTTGTTGACGAAAATATCGTTCATGTGGTGAATGTAATTTTTCCCGTCAATCAAACTCGTAAACTGTTCGCCCAACATCACAATGGTTTTTTCACCCAACTCATAAATATAGTCGCATTTTACAAAATATTCATCGTCTTCAATGTCATCAAAAATCTCTTTTTGCTTGCCTACTGCAAAAGGGGCATACATTTGGGAAATGGTTTTCAATGTATAATCATCAAAGGTGATATTGAAATAGCCGCTGCTATATCCTTTGTTCTCCGCTTCGTAATAACCGCCGATGAAGTAGTCTTTGCTCTTCATTTGCAGCAGTTTCATGGAGGTGATATAGCCGAAATCAATGGGTTGTGAGGCTTCCAAGGTAGTATCCTTTTTGCAAATGAAAAGTTGTACCGTGGGTTCAAAAACAACTTGGTTTTTACCGCGGGAGGAGTATAATAAAAGCAGTAAGTTCCCATTGTTGTCCAATTGCACATCCTGAACAGAAAATTTGCTTCCAGAAATCTGAGGGATGAATTTATTGTACCATAACTCTTTACCGTTGTTGTCGTAAACGAAAGTGTAGAAATAGGGAGCTTGGTTTTTGTCGTTAGGGACAATGAAATTGATGGCATATTTGGAAGTGTCGGGAGAGATGGCGATATATTTCATCACTTCGCCGCGCCCCGACAAGTGCAGGGTTAACCGTTGCTTGGGGGTGATGCTAAAAGCGTTGTTTTTGGAAAGATTATTGATTTCAGCGATCGCATATTCAAAATTCTGTGTTTCATGATTTACGCGGTAGTAGTATGAGATGAGACCATTTTCTGATTCTTCATGGATGGGTTGGTTGGTATAGAGATGGTGGTAGCCGAATGGGGTGGTGATGGTTTTCTCCACAGTGTGGTTGTTATTCAAATTGTATGATATAATTGCCTGTTGATCAGCTTTTTTACTATTTCCAATGGATGAAAAATAGAAGTTGGCTGTATGTCCGTCATTTTGGATAAAAGAGACTTGCTCGCAACTGTTGTTAAAGTTGTCGATGATCGGTCCCCTGTTTTCAATCACGGGTGTTTGTGCCATGGTCGGCCCGTAAAAAATGAAAAATGCTACGACGATAAATGCAAAAAATCTTTTCATAATCTTTGTAATAATATATATATGTATATGGTAACAATTATTTATTTTCAATATTGAAATTCCATTCGTGGGCTGAACAATGCAGTACGCAACGGTCACAGATGGTTAACTCTCCATTTAATCTCTTCTGTATCATTTCTTTATAACGATTTTGAAGCGATTCGATTTCAATTTTGTCTGCAATTTCGTTGGCAAAAGCAAACATCAGCAACATGCGTGCGTTGCGTTCGCAAATCCCACGCGAACGCAAGTAAAACATCGCTTCGCTATCCAATTGTCCAACTGTGGTCCCATGGTTGCATTTCACATTGTCGGCATAGATTTCCAAGAATGGTTGCGACTTCACTTGTGCTTCGTCGGTAAGCGTAATGTTGCGGTTGGTTTGGGAAGCAATGGTCCTTTGTGCATCCGGACGGACAATGACATGCCCATTAAAATGTGCCGACGCCTCATCATCCACAATTCCTTTGTACAATTGGTAGCTTTCACAGTCGGGAACTTGATGGTCAACCAATATCTGATTGCCTATGTTTTGCTTTCTATCAACCAAATACAATCCATATAGTTGTGAATGGGCAAACGGTTCTGTCAGTTCAACGTGGATGTCATTCTGCAATAGCCCAGCATTAAAAGTGATGGCGTTAGAGTAGAAATGGGAATGGCCTTTTTGAATAACGTGAACTTTGTTATAAAGAACAGATTGTGCATCTTTGTTTTCCATTTTATAGTAGGAGAAATGGGCGTTCTCATTCAATACCACCTGAGTATGATTGTTGATGAAATTTTTTTGCTGATGCAGTGAGTCATCGCATTGGACGAATTTTAATGAGGCATTGCGTTCAAGAATAATCAGATTGCGATTGTGAATCAACAAATTTTCTTGCGTTTCGGTTAGTGATATCAGCTGCATGGGTTTGTCAACGACTACATTTTCAGGGACATAGATAAATAGTCCGTCGTTGAAAAGCAGTTGGTTGAGAGCGTCTAAGCTATGCGCACAAGTGCTGTTTGTGAGATGAGGCAGCACAATTTGCGGAAATTGCGCCAATGCCGCCAGCAACGACCCGGTGATAATCCCATTATCTGTTATGGTTAAGGGGGCATTATTGTGCACATACCACCCGTTTAAAAATACAAACATCTGAGTGTCAATATTTTGAACTTTACAATGAAAATATTCTTCTACGGGGCGGTAGGTGGCGGGTTGCAGTTGTATTTGATAGGGGGTGGTGCAGTTTTGGATTTCAGTATGAAAAAGGTGCTGATATTTTTTTTCCAAATCTAAGAACTGCTGTTGATGTAAAAAATCCATTCCCTTTTGGCGGAGTCGGGTTATTTCAGAACAATCGTTGCCATGGAGTTGGGCAGCAATTGGGGTGTAAGCAGTTTGAATGAAATGAGAGAAAAAGTTCATTTTACTGATTTTGCTGTTGTTCGTATTCGTTTTTAATCCAGTCGTATCCTTTTTGTTCCAATTCAAGTGCCAACTCTTTGGTGCCTGATTTTACAATTTTTCCATCAAACAGCACATGCACGAAATCGGGAACGATGTAGTCGAGAAGACGTTGGTAGTGGGTGATGACGATAGTGGCATTTTCTTTGGTTTTGAGTTTGTTGACCCCAGTGGCGACAATGCGGAGGGCATCAATATCCAAGCCGGAGTCGGTTTCGTCAAGGATAGCCAATTGGGGATCCAGCATAGCCATTTGGAAGATTTCGTTGCGTTTTTTCTCTCCGCCGGAAAAACCTTCATTAACAGAACGATTGCTCAATTTTTCTGTTAATTCCACAATTTTCTCCTTTTCTTTCATCATCTTAC
>JAEEGL014673886.1_pt1 | contig 12130 bp, 9 predicted proteins | sample 9134231 | NCBI WGS metagenome assembly JAEEGL01 (sample SAMN16246548, study PRJNA631951) | gut metagenome | biome: gut microbiome; feature: rumen; material: fiber-attached | host: Bos | place: Iran: Karaj | collected 2018-10
ACCTCTCTTTCACCTTTCACCTCTCACCTTTCACCTTTCACCTCTCACCTTTCACCTCTCACCTTTCACCTTTCACCTTTCACCTTTCACCTTTCACCTCTCACCTCTCACCTTTCACCTCTCACCTTTCACCTCTCACCTTTCACCTCCCTCCTCCGACTCTCCTCCGAGTCAACTCCGAGTCAAGTCCGAGAATTTAACATTCAATTAACAAGCTTCGCATAATTCGAATAATTCGCCCGCAATTGACCTGCGCCAGCCAATTAGTTAAATTCGTAAAATTCGCCGTTAAAAATAAAAGCATTTGCCGTTTTACGTAGGGCGAAAAAAAAGTTTTTTCGGGGCAGGGCAATAGTATCGAGGGTTCTGCGTTATACAAGATAAATTATGAAGACACCGATAGTGACACTGACCACCGACTGGGGCAACCAGGGCTTCTTCGCCGGAATGGCGAAAGGGGCGCTGATGAGCATGATAGAGGGTGTGCAGGTGGTGGACGTGACACACGGCGTGGAGCCGTTCAACGTGAAGGCGGCGACCTTCGTGGTGAAGCACGCCTGCACGGGCTTCCCTCCAGGGACGATACACATCATCGACGTGGCGTCGAACCACACGGAGGAACATCCCTTCGTGGTGGTGAAGGCCAAGGGTCAGTACTACATCTGCTGCGACAACGGTCTGCCGGCAATGGCCTTCGGCGACGACATCGAGGAGGTGGTGCGCATCCCGGTGCAGGAGCACGGGGTGTACAACTTCGCGGCCTACTCGCTGTTCGCCCGTGTGGCGGCGGCGCTGGCTTCGGGCGCGAAGCTCGACGACATCGGCCCTCGCCACGAAGGACTGCTCCGTCCACCCTACGTGGGGTGGATGGCACAGGGCGACGCCTACCGCATATACATCCTGTACACAGACAACTACGGCAACGCCTACCTGGGCATGAGCTACAAGGAGTTCACAGAGCTGCGCCAAGGGCGCCCATTCGTCATGACGGTGCGCGAGCTGGAGGTGACGGAGTTGATGGCCTCGTACTACCAGCAGCATGCGCAGCGCGACCCGAGGAACAAGCTACGTCTCACGGTGTCGGCCACGGGCATGCTCGAGCTGGCCGTCAAGGAGAGTTCCTTCACCCAGCTCATAGGGCTGAAAGCCAACGACTCGGTATTGCTGAGATTCAAATAAAAAAAAGGCCGGCATTCGCCGGCCTTATCTGTTTATTTAGCCTCGGGTGTCTTCCAACTGAAGAAGACCTGAAGGCCCGCCATCTGGTAGACCTGGAGGTGTCCCCAGCGACCCATGCCGCTGAAGTCGGTGTCCCATTTGAGGTTGAGGGCGAAGTTGGCCGCGATATGCGACGAGAAGCGGTAGTCGAGTTTCACCTCGAGGTCCATATCGGTCTCGAAAACACGGCGCTGAATCCAGTTGTAGGAGGCGAGGTCGCTCCACGTCTCGTCGTCGCCGAGCTTGTACTCGCAGTCGGAGGGAGTGGCGAGGGTGCCGTCGGCAAGCTGGGAGATTTCGTCCCAAGCCATCAGTTTCGGTTTCCTGTAGTCGTAGAAGAGCTCGATGCGGGCGTAGAGGTCGAGGCTGGGGAGGAGGTCCTTCTTCAGGTACTGGGCCTTGACATAGCTACCAAGACCGAAGTAGGCGTGGGTGTGTTTGCGGTCGGGGTCGGCGGGGTTGAAGTTCTTATCCTGCACCACGCCATAGGTGTAGCCGCTGTCGATGAGGTCGTTGTTGAAGACGAAGGTGGTCTTGCCGGTGAGGAAAGAGAGGGCCACCGACCAGTCGGGCTTCTTGTACTCGAAGGAGAGAGCCGTGGTGAGGTAGGCCGGGGCAAAGAACGAGGAGACCATCTTGCCCTCGTTGTCGCCGGCGCCGGCATACTCGTAACCCGGGGCGAACTGGCTCTTGAGGTTGGCCGTGAAGCTGGCGCCCCAGTCCTTATAGGCTTTCCACGAGAGGGCCGAGGTGAGGTCTATCTTGTCGAGGCTCTTGCGCACGCTCTCGAAACGGCCGCCTTTGGCCGAATTGTCGAGGTCCTGCCAAGCCTGGCCAAAGCCGAGGTCGACGATATTGTCCCACACATAGCGGACGTGGGTGTACTTGTAGTTGCCGAAGAAGGTAAGGTTGAGGTCGAGCTGCGAGGTACCGGTTTTTGACCAGTTGTGGAACATCGACTCGCTGAGCTTGAGGGCGGGCGTTGTCGAGGTGGCCCAGGCACCGGCGGGCTTTTCCTCTTGGGCGAAAGCGGAAGCAGACGCAAGGAGGGTTAAAGCGAGGGCTGTCAGCCGCAGACGGCTGGAGGCCGAATGAATAAAGGAAGTTTTCATGGCTAATTAAAGAACGTTAGTTAATACTTGGTTGATTTCGGAGATGAGGAATCCGCGAGAGACGAGGAAGGCGGTGAGTTTCTGACGGAGGAGCGAGGGGAGGTCGGAGGGATCGGCCTCGTCGGCCGAGGCTGTCAGCTCCTGGAGCTTCTTCTGCGCCACCTCGGTGAGGACTCGGAAGTATTCCTCGTCGCCCACCGCCGCCATGCCGTTGTCGACGGCGGCGCGGGGCAGGTGCTTGAGGCGCAGCTGATAGAGCACCTTCTGGCGACCCCAGTGCTGGTGGAGGATTTTGCTCTCGCAGTAGGCGCGGGCATAGCGTTCGTCGTCGAGGTACTGCTCGCTGTAGAGCGTGGCCACGATGGCGTCGGATTCGGTGGGCGAAGCGCCCCAGGTGACGAGCTTCTGGCGCACGGCGTCCTCGCATTGTTCGGCCGCGGCACAGTAGCGCCGTGCACGGTCGAGAAGGGTATTGGATTGTGTCGATTTCATGGTGCAAAAGTACAACTTTTTTTTGAAACAACGACAATGATTTTGCCACATCATTTTTTTTTCGTACCTTTGCATTTGGTAAAATATATATAAATAGTATGGCAAAAGGGAGAATTTTATTTGTAAATCAGGAGATTACGCCTTTTTCACCGGAGAATGAGCAAAGTTTGTTTGGGCGCTATTTGCCAGCCAAAACACAGGAAATCGGACGCGAAATCCGCGTCTTTATGCCTAAATTTTGCGAGGTCAACGACCGGAAGCACCAGCTTCACGAGGTGATTCGCCTGTCGGGCATGAACCTTATTGTGAACAATTGCGACCACCAGCTGATTATCAAGGTGGGGTCCATCCCCTCGGCACGCATGCAGGTGTACTTCATCGACAACGAGGAGTACTTCATCAACAGCAAGAGCCTGACCGACGAGAAGAACCACCCCTACCCCGACACCGACGAGCGACTGCTCTTCTTCGGACGCGGGACACTGGAGGCCGTGCGCAAGCTGGCGTGGCAGCCCCACCTCATCCATTTCACGGGGTGGTTCGCCTCAATGATTCCGTTCTATCTGCGCCGCATCAACAAGGAGAACTCCTTCTTCAGCGGCACCAAGATGGTCATCACCCTGACGGGCGACCGCTTCGACGGTCCCATCGGCGGCGACCTGGAGCGCAAGATGAAGACCGACGGCGCCACAGCCAAGGACCTGCGCCTCTACGGCCAGACAGACTACCTGGGCTTGATGAAGTCGGCCATCACCTACTCGCAGGGCGTGGTCATCGGGTCGCCCAACGCCGACCCCGAACTGGTGGCTTTCGCCAAGGAGAACAAGCGCAACGTGCTGGATTATATCGAAGACCGCGACGAATTCTTCGCCCGCATCAACAAGTTCTACGACTCCATCGTCGGCTCAAGCCGCATGGAAAGCTAATCGTTAAAAATAGTCCCCCACCTGTGGCGGGATTCCTTCGGATTTCCAAGATTTGCCCCGCCACGAGAGAGAGACAAATGAAGAAAAAAAGTTTACAGGATTTACAGGATTTCGCCGAAGGCGGGAGAAACGAGAAATTGAAAACTGAAAAGGGAGAAATGAGAAAACTCAAAACATTACTAACCATTGCAGCCGTCGCGCTGACGGCAACCTTTACCTCGTGCGTGGACGAAGAGTCGGCCCTGGGCATCGGCCTGGCGGACACCACCCTGCTCTACAACGGACAAACCGACACCCTCTATGCCGACCAGGCATGGACGGAATTTGAAGACTCGCTGCTGACGAGCAACTACTCGTATGGCATCATCGGCAACTACTCGGACAACGTGTTTGGGAAGGTGAGCTCGGTGCTCTACACCCAGATTGCCTTGTCGGCCAACTCCACCAACATCTCGTTCGGAGACGAGCTGGTGATTGACTCCGTGGTGCTCTCGCTGACCAAGAGCGCCCTCTTCCCCGACACCGGCGGAGTGTATAACTTCCACTTCGAGGTGAAGCAGCTGGCCGAGGCGCTGGTGAAAGACTCCCTCTACTATGCCAGCAGCACGCTGCCCGTGGACGAGAACGCGGTGTTTTTCGACGACGACGTCAGAGTGAGCATGGGCGACACCATCATCAGCCTCCGCCTCAACCCGAGCTTCTATCCCGTTATCCACCGCACGGCTACCGCCGAGGAGTTTATCGAGCAGACCAAAGGCTTGCGCATCAGGATAACCGACGCGGGCGACGCCGGCATGGTGAGCATCGACTTCTCGTCGGCCACCACCTGCCTGCGCACCTACTACCACTACACCGAGGGCAGCAGCACCAGCACGGGATTCTACACCTTCCTGATGGGGGCTGGAACCTCGCATTTCACCCATTTCGAGCACAACTACAGCGGCACCGTCTTTGCCAGCGGCAACAAGGTGACAGGCTCTTTCCGCCTCTACCTTGAACCTCTGGGCGGCCAGCAGATACGCATGAGCTTCGACCGCGACCTGCAAGCCTTCCATGCCGCTCACCCCTGGGCAGTCATCCACCATGCCGAGATTATCCTCCCGCTGGCTCCCGAGACCCCCACCTTGCTGCCCGACCAGATTATCACCCTCGGCCGTGAGGGCGACAGTACCGACGCCTATATCAACGACCTGATAGACCTCTACACCCTCAGCGGCTACGACGGCAGCTACCATGAAGACGGGAACTACTACCGCATCCGCGCGACACAACACGTGCAGGGATTGCTCCGCCAGGGCAACGACCCAGGCTTCCTGTTCGTCCTCAACTCGCGCCGCCATTCCGCACAGCGTGCCATCTTCAACGGCCTCGGCACCACCAACCGTCCCAGAATAATCCTTGTCTATTCAGAATAACAAGCACACCAAATGAAAAAGATACTTGCCATCACCATTGCCGCCCTTGCCGGCCTTCCCCTGGCCGTCACCGCCCAAACTACCTACCAGAAACACTACTCCAACAGCGACCAACTCTCGGTGCAGGGAACCCTGAACGACGAGAACCGCCGTACCGGCAGCTGGACTTGGTGGTATCCCAACGGAACCATCTCGCAGGAAGGGAGCTATGTCAACGGCGAACGGTCGGGCGTGTGGACCTTCTACTATGAGGACGGCAGCCGCATGTCGGAAGAGTGCTACGGCACCGGCACCTCGCGCAGCTGGCACCGCAACGGCGACCTGAAGAGCGAGGTCACCGTGGAAAACGGCAAGAAGAACGGCCTCTACCGCTCGTGGCACGACAACGGGCAGAAAGAGGAAGAAGTGACCTACGTGAACGGCAGCCGCGAGGGCAAGACCTCGCAATGGCATTCCAACGGCACCCTCCGCTTCAGTGGACAATACAAGAACAACGAACTTCAGGGCGATGCCGTGTGGTATTATCCCAACGGCAAAGTGGACATGAAAGGCAAACTCGTCGACGGCCAGCAGGACGGCGAATGGCAGTTCTACTGGCGCAGCAACGGCAACCTCGGCATCAAGGGTGTCTATGCCAAAGGCAAAGAGATTGGCCAATGGACCTACTACTACGAGACGGGCGAACGCTGGCGCACCGGCAACTACCGCGACGGCAAACGCGAAGGATTGTGGACCACCTACTACGAGAGCGGCTCGAAGCTGCACGAAGGCAACTACGAGGACGGCAAGGAAGAGGGCACCTGGACGGCTTGGTATGAAGACGGCAAGGTGGACTACACCGGCGAGTTCTCGGATGGTCAGATGGACGGAGAATGGAAAGGTCTCTATGACGACGGCTCCACCCGCTACATAGTCCACTACGACGACGGCGAGAAAGAGGGCGAGGAGGTGCGCTACTATCCCAACGGGAAGGTGGAAATACGCCAGAGCTTCAAGGACGGCGTCCTCGAAGGCAAGGTCGAGCGCTATGACGAGAACGGCGCCCCTGTGGAGAAAGGCCAGTTTGTCGAGGGCGAGAAAGAGGGCCGCTGGACATGGTACCAGCATGGCCGCGAAGTATACAAAGCTAAATTCAAAGCCGGCAAAGAGGTCAAATGAAACTGATACTCGCCTCCAAATCGCCTCGTCGCCGACAACTCCTGGGCGAACTGGGCTACCCTGTTGAATTCATCAATCTTGATGTCGACGAGCATGTGCCCGCCGACACACTGGCTTCCGACACGGCCGAGATGCTTGCCTGCCGCAAAGCCGAAGCATGCCCTGCAGAAATCATAAACGACGACACCGTCTTGGTGGCCGCCGACACCGTGGTGGTGCTCGGCGACAAAGTGCTGGGCAAACCCGCCGACCGCGACGAGGCCCTGCGCATGCTCAAGACTCTTGCTGGCAGAAGCCACCAAGTATACACCGGCGTCTGCCTCCGCACCGCCACCCGCACCCTCTCCTTCACCGAGAAGTCCGACGTCTTTTTCCGCCCACTCAGCGACGAAGAGCTGGCCTACTACGTCGACAACTATCGCCCCTACGACAAGGCCGGAGCCTACGGCATACAAGAATGGATTGGAATGGTGGGCATCAGCCATATCGACGGATGCTACTACAACGTCATGGGTCTCCCTGTGGCCAGGGTTTATGAGAGCCTCCAGCAGCTGGCTCCACATTGCCCTTTACAGTGCAAGATGTAACACAGAATTTTCGTCCAACGTCACCTCTCCCCTGTCAAGCATCTCGCGCAGGGTGTCGCCCACATCCTTATAACCTTCGGCGGTGAGCATCTGCACCAGCTGGCGGGCACCCACAGGACTTTTCTGCAACAGATTCTCCACCGCAGCCTCCGCGTCGAGCGTTTGCGGCTTCTTCGTGAGGCATACGTCGCACCCGCCGCAATCGGCCACCGACTGCTCGCCAAAATAGGCCACCAGCTGACGGCTGCGGCAGACCTTGTAGTTCGACACATAGTCGACTATCGATTCTATCCGCTGCCGCGCCGCCGTCTTGAGCATCGCATAGTTCTGCTCCGACGGGTAAATGAGCTGTTCGTTGACGCGCTCGGTGAGGAAATAGATTTGCGGCCCCGAAGGACGCGGGATGTAGTGGATGATGTGCATCGACTGTATCTGAGCCAGCATGAGGGACACCTCCTCGGGCGTGGAATAGCACTTGGAGGCAATCTTGCGCTCGTCGACAGGCGTAACACACTCCATCAATCCCGGATACATCCTGATGACCAGTTGCAGCAAGTCGCCCAGCCGCTGGTGGTCGACCTGGAAACGGTAGAGCTCATCGCGCGACACAGGGATATGAACCGTCGAATAGGCATCCTCATGCTCGGGAATGGAGATAAGGCCCTCGCGCTCCAGGATGCGGCAGGCGCTATAGAACTCGCGCGGGGCGAAATTATAGGTGAAGCAAATCTTCTCAATGTCGAAATCAAACTGCGTGTCGGCGCCGCCGCCAACGGGCACACGGTAGTAGTTGCACAAGGCGCGGTAGACGTTCCTGATTTTCTTCACCTCGGGAAACTCGGTGTCGAAGTCGCGCTTGAGTCTCTGGATATCGGAAGCGTCGCAGATAAGCACGGCAAAGGACTTTTTCCCGTCGCGTCCGGCACGGCCCGCCTCCTGGAAATAGGCTTCGAGGGAGTCGGGCATATCCATGTGAACCACAAAACGCACATCGGGCTTGTCTATACCCATGCCGAAAGCGTTGGTGGCCACCATCACCTGGCAGCGACCTTCCATCCACGCCTCCTGGCGCTGGTCGCGCTCCACCGACCCAAGCCCTGCATGATAGCACGTTGCCGATACACCCGACGCATTGAGGAACCGCGCCAAATTCTGGGTGCCGCTGCGCGAGCGCATATACACGATGCCTGAACCGCCCACACGGCGGATGATGCGCAGCAGGCGCTGGTTCTTGTCACCCTCGTGCAGCACAAAATAGTTGAGGTTGGGTCTAACGAAAGAGGACTGGAAACGTCGGCAGTCCTTCATCATCAGCCGTTGGCAGATATCGTCGGCCACGGCAGGCGTGGCGGTGGCCGTAAGGGCTATCAGCGGTGCCTCGGGATGGTAGGGACGGATGTCGGCAATCTTCAGGTAGGGCGGGCGGAAGTCATAGCCCCACTGCGAGATGCAATGAGCCTCGTCCACGGCGATCATCCCCACCTTCATTTTCTTGAAATGCTCGATGAATTTGCGCTGACACAAGCGCTCGGGCGAGACATAGAGGAATTTCACCGAGCCGCTGATGGCGCTGGTCAGCACTCCCGTAGCCTCGCTGCCCGAGACTCCCGACACAATGCACGCCGCCTTTAGATGGCGGTCGTTGAGCTGCTGCACCTGGTCTTTCATCAACGCTATCAGCGGCGAGACCACCAGGCACACACCCTCCCTCATCAATGCCGGCAGCTGGTAGCACAGCGATTTGCCGCCACCAGTAGGAAGCAGGGCCAGCGTGTCGTGGCCCTGCATAACGGATTCGATGATTTCCTCCTGTAACGGACGGAAGGTGTCGTAACCCCAGTATTTCTTCAGCAGCTTGCTCTGTGGGGTCATCAGCGGATAAGCGTAATGGTGCCTTGGAAGGTTCCCAACGTTGTGGTGCCGGGCTTGCGATAGCGGCAGGTGTAGACGTATGCACCCTGCGGAACAGGCTCGCCGTCCTTGGTGCCGTCCCACTGGAAGTGGACATCGTCCGACTCGTAAACCAGTTCACCGCGGCGGTTGTAGATATAAATGTGGAAGTACTGATACTCATTGATGGTGAAGAGGCTGAATTTGCTGTTTCCATCTGTCGACCCGGGGGTGAACGCCGTGGGGAACCAGACGGTGAAGACATTCACCGGCACGTAGAACGGGTAGACCGTCGGGCACTCCAGCGCGTTGTAGCTCGTCAGCGTCACCGGCACCGAATCCATGCCAATGCAGTTCTCAAACACATGGCTCACCTCACGGCCCGTGGCCGTGGAGCCGTCGTTGAACAGCCACGAAGAGCTGACACCATTGGTGGATTGGTCGCGCAGCACCATGGTAGGATTGTCGGTGTCGACAAAGCCGGGCGTGAGCCCCACCTTGGGCACCGGCAGCGGCACGATGGTCACCTTCTTCGTCAGCGGGGTGGCGTTGCAGTTGTTCGAGCCGTGACCTATCATAGTGTAGGTCGTCGTCACTTGAGGCGAGACATTGATTTGGCTGGCATTCTCCTGCCCTGCCAACGAGGCGTCGGCAGGCGAAGCCGTCCAGCTGAAATGGTGGGCATCGCTACCCGTCAACGTGGCCACGTCGCCGGGGCAGATGCGGCCGTCCTCGGGCAGTATCGTCAGCTTAGGACGCACCAGATAGGTATGGATGCTGTCCCAAGCCACGCATCCCTGCGGCTGGCTGGTCACTTTCACATAATAGGTCGCCGTGTCGGCGTAAGGTGTCACTTGCAGCGTGGGTCCTGCGGGCAGCCCTCCGGTAACACGGTCGGGCGTGAGCGACCATTCGTAGGTACAGCTGTCCACGCCCATGGCTCGCACCGTGGCATTCGTCAGGCTTCCTTCGCAGACCACCGTGTCGCCCGTCACCTCCAACTCGGGGTGCAGAAACACCAGCACCGTGTCGCGTACCACCGTGTTGCACCAGGTGGTGTCGTACAGGTTGCTGGGGTTGAGGGAATAGGTGCCGTTCAACACTTTCAACTGAATGGGCTCCACCGAGTGGGTGAACGAACGTCTGACAGCCCGGTTCTCGTCCCCGCTGCCCGAGATGTGCACCCCAAGGGTGGTATCCTCGTCGGGAGCATCGGGCGCACGGAACGACCACTCGCGCGTCAAATTCTCTCCACTCGTCGTATCCCTGATAAATGTCGAGGCCGTGTCGCACAGCACGGGGTCGTCAATCACAAAGCCTGCGTGCGGGTTCTCTCTCGGCCGTATCGGATAGATAGCATCGGAATAGCAGTTGGGGTCGGTAGTGAACGTTCTCACACGGACGCCCTTCAAATCTGTGTCCTCGAAAATCTTCGATGCACTGTCGCCGACAAAGGTCTCAAGCGCCTCGCCTTCGCAATAAGGGTTGTTGTAGAACGACCACCGGGTGGAATCCATCTGAACCAGCGACGGGTCGCCCGGCACATAGCTCTTGTTCCACAGCGTGGCCTTGCCGTCGCAGGCGAACAGCGAATCCACCTCCATTGTCGGCTTCTGGTTCTGCACGTTGACATACATGTAGGAAGTAATGGGCTTGGTGGGGTCGAGGGCCGAGGTCAGTTTGCAGCGGAACGTCTGCCAGTTGCCCACCGAATCGATATATTCCACCGTGCCGTTGGCTCTGTAGCGGCGTGTCACCTGGAAATCCGATGCCTGCACGTTATAGTTGTAGGCGGTGCTCTGGTCGGGCGACAGCTGACGCCAGGTGAAGTGGCCGTTCGTCTCGCCGGGGTTGAAAAGGACCGGCGGCTGTGCCACACCCCATTCCGAGGCATACCACACATAGTTCTGCAAACCCTGAGGGGCCGACAGCGTCGTCACGTCGGTCGAAAGTCCCGGAGGGCATCCCGACGAGTTAATCGTCATCGGGCGGCACTCACCGCAGATATAGGCGTAGGCGAAGTGCTGCGAATAGCCGCAGTCGCCAATCACCACCTGGATTCTCAGATTCTGGTCAAGATAGTTCGTCAGGTTGAGTGCCACTTTGGTCCACTGTTTCCACCACACAGCATAGCCGGAGTTGGAGTGGTGCCAACCGTTCACATTATTCTGAAGGGTGCCACCCTGGCTGGGCTCCGTAGCCGTCTCCATATAGGCCAGCGTGTCGCTCAACTGTACCCAGTTTCCGGCGTTATTCTGTTTCAGAACACGGATAACAAACGACGGGTCGTTGGCCGCACCGTGTCCGCCTCCGCCCGGGTCCTCGACAACACAGGCGTAATAGATATAGAACATGGCGTTCTGCGGCGTCACCTTCAGGGTGTAGAACAAACTGTTGGTATTGTGACCTCCGCAGGCGTCGCCGATGCGGATACTCTTCGTCAGATTGGTATGCGCAAACTCAAGCGGGTCCTGGGTATTGAACTGCGCCGACGGGATATAGGGCAGCTGGTTACCCGTGTTTGCATCGTTGCCCGCCGAGGTATGGATATAGAACGCGTTGTTCTGGCTGGGGATGTTGGCACAGTCGCCATACGTCGAGAAGGTCACATTGGCCATCGCCGAGCGGTTGTACATCTGGCTCGTCAGCTGCATGCCGCCCAGCGAGCCTGTCATCACGTTAGGCGCTCCCGAGGAGCGGTCGCCCGTCTGACCCGAGTAATAGAAGTTGGCACTGCCCACATTGAAATTGGCCGGATTGTTCCATCCCGGGCAAGCCGTGGTTTGGCTCCACTCCGTCGATTGTCCATAGGCCACTCCTCCCGTCATCAACATCAAGCCGACAGACATCATCCATGCGAAAACAATCTTCTTTGTCATAACACCAGTAGTTTATTCATTTATCAATCAGCACTCTAAACAAAAAACACACAATTCACTCATCTCGCAAAGATAGTATTTTTTATTTATTTGCGCAACTTTTTTTTCTCCTTCACTTATATAGACACAAAAAGGGCCCGTAAATTTCACGGGCCCCAAACTTTTTTTTCAGAAGAGTGTTTTTTAGTTCTCCTCTTTCAGTTTCTGGAAGATGTCGAGGTCACCGAGAGTGGTCTTCTCCAGGCTCTCGTTGATCTGCTTCACACTCTTCGAGGTGGCGCGACCCTTCTTGTCGTCGCCCTCGGCGCGGACTTCGTCCTTGCCCTCCTGGAAGGTGCGGGTGTGGCTCACGATAATCTTCTTGCTGTCCTTCGAGAACTCGATGACCTTGAAGTCGAGGGTCTCGCCGTTCTTGGCCTTGCTCTTGTCCTCTTTGTCGAGGTGACGCATCGG
>JAEEGL015028987.1_pt1 | contig 12130 bp, 2 predicted proteins | sample 9134231 | NCBI WGS metagenome assembly JAEEGL01 (sample SAMN16246548, study PRJNA631951) | gut metagenome | biome: gut microbiome; feature: rumen; material: fiber-attached | host: Bos | place: Iran: Karaj | collected 2018-10
CTATCTCATCTCCCACAGGATGTACCTCTATATAATCTTCTTCTGCATAGAATCCACGGTAAGCAAGCAGATTCTCATAGACGCTACCCAACTGGTTAATGCCAAGATTAGCATACGAGATTCGACCACGAGCCTTACCCTTTTGCTGTTGAGAGAGTGACAACTGGCAAATGATGCGTTGCCACACCTCATTACGAAACTGAACACCTTTGAGTACCTTCAGTTTCTGGTCAGAGAAAAGCGGAGAATCAATATGGCGCACACGAAATGATGCAGAAAGAGAAGACTCATCACGTTTATCTTCGTTATAACCACCAAGAATCAGTGAAAATAACTGCTTGATACTGCTGTCAAAGAAATAACCGCTACGACTCTCTTCTGTGATAAGGTTCACCTGCTCAAGGTCACGAAGCATCTCCAATGAGTAGCCACGCTGATAGGTCTTGTCGTTGATTGGCAGGATATCAAGGTCAGGACGACTCTCGGCATAGAAGATGAACAGCAAACGGTATATATAGACGAGACAGTCATCACGCATCATAGCCTCAAAGTTATCATCTGTCTCATCCTGTTCATGATACTTGTGCTCTGGATGTTGTTTGATGTACCATATAGCCTCATTGGCAAGGTCTTCGACGGCACTAACCACACCTTTTTTCAAATCTTGGGTGACAGCATAGGCATTTTTATACGACTCTTCTTCCAATTGTTGCATCAGTGGTGTGTCACCAGTGCAAGAAAGAGCTTCCTGAGATACCAACAGATAGAACAGAGCAAAGTAATTGCGCATGGATGACTGTGTGGTCTCAACCAACAGACGCTCTATATCAAACTGAAGATAGGCTCCACGTTCCCACTTACCCGCATCCATAAAGAACACCTTATTGCCAGAAAGCAGGAGAATATATTGAGGATGCTCATGCTCTGGTAGAGAGAAAATGTGTGTCACCATACGGTCAAGGTCAAGGTCGGCAAAACCTATCTCTGCCTCATTATCTGCAATGATAAGAGTTGGAATATCCATCACATAGAGTTGTGGTGAACCATCTGTCTTACTGCGGACTATGCGGACAGGAAACTCCTTTGCAGTACCATTCTCTCCAAGAGGAAGAGAGAGAACTGTTGCAGGATTCTCCGCCGTAGTACCATAGTAGCCAAGGCACTCAAGAATCTTGGAATTAAATTCATGAGTGAACTGAATCTTGTCCTTTTCACGTGCATAGCGAGAAGTGATGTCGGCCTTATGACGATTGTACTGCTGACGCAATGCACTGAAGCGAGAGCAGAGTTCTTTGATGCCATCAGCCGAATAGCCTGACTTATCAAACACCTTCTTCTGGAAATCTTCAGTGAAATATCCTGTAGAGAAGAAGTCGTTGACGTTTTCGATGAAACTATATGATGCGTTCATTGTATTCCTCTTGATTAAAAGTTATAGAAAGCGGACAGAACCTTGATGTATGATTCACCCTGTAGTGACTGCAAATCCTTGAGATACTGGCCACGGTCTTCGTAGAGAGCAGAAACCTTCTTGGTTCGTTTGTCTATGCGGACACCAGCAAAGCCTTTGGGTGTTTCTTCCTCTTCAAAGAGTTTGAGCTGCAATTGTTCACCATCCTTCCAACGTTCAAGACGCTGACGATAATGGTCAACAACAGAGTTCATGGATGCAGTTTTCTCGGCTTGGTGTTTGCTGATGTACTGCACCATATTGTCAATGGCTTCCGGCAGCAGTTCATGAAGGGTTGAAAGGTCATCATCCGTGATGGTATCAGTGTATAGCTTTTGCTTGAGACCATATTGCTCAATGAACTCAGACAAAGGAATGGGACGGAAGATTCCATCACCATCCTTATTGACAGGACAAACCATAAATTCACTGATGACACTATCACCCAACTGATTGCTAATCTGTCCGCTCATCACGAAATATGCCATATCCTTAGGAAGAGATGCAAGTCGGGCAACAGGAGCATCATTCTTAGGAACTGAAGCAGATAACTTGGTCAGCATATACTTGATGACAGGATGCAAGTCATAGAGAACCTGAGTGTCAGCCCAACGGATGCCATCAGTATTCTCGTCAGTCTTGTCGATGACACGAGCGTCTTCAATAGCGCGAAGAACATCTTCCTTCTTTGATGACAGACGATAACGCATACCACGGCGAGGCTTTGCTTCGGCAGGCACATCATAGAGAATGCGGTCAAGTTCTTCTGTATTGGTGATGTTGACAACACCATCTTCAATGACCACATTACCTGGCTGAATCTGATGATCACTCTCCAACTGGCGGAACAGTTCTGTGTAGAACTCCATGTCCTTATTGTAGATAGAGAGATTAGGAACAATCTTGACATCTACTTCTGAATCATCTGATTTTGCAAGTGAAGCAGATGGAGTCTCTTCTTTGTTTTCCGCACTGGAGCCATTATCAGCCCCAAGACCGAGAGCAACCAACTTTGTCCAAATATCGTCATCGTCTGTAAGGATGGCATTCTCAATAGCTTTTTCTTCCTTATGGACATCATAAAGCTGGAATACTTCTGCAACATCACCCAAAGTGCGGTTGACCTCGTCTTCTTTCTCCTTCAGACGGTCAAGAATACGGAAATCCGTACTGATGCTGGTATTATCAGAGCGAAGAATAAGATAATGTATATATGGAACCTTCGGTTGTTTGTATCGGTCGATACGTCCGTTGCGTTGTTCAAGTGTGATGAGTGACCAAGGAATATCGTAGTTGAACATACGGTTACAGTAGTAGTGAAGGTTGACACCCTGAGCACCTGCATCGCTACAGATGAGCATACGGATAGGAGAATCCTTCTTGCCAAAGTTCTCAATCATAGCATCTTGCTCAGTGTCGAGCATGCCACCCTGGAAAGCCTCGATGCGAGCGTACTCTTCTTCACCACTGCGAATCTTCTTATCCTTAATCTTGAAGTCACGTTCAAGATTAGATTTGAGATAATTGATGGTTTCAATACGTTCTGTAAAGACAACAATACGGTCATCTGTTTCACGACCAGCCCATCCAAGAGAACGGAGCAGTTCGCAGAACTTGTTGTATTTTGAATCTTGGCCAGTGGCAATAATCTTGTTGACTAAATCCAACTGTTCCCTAAGTTCTTCGCTATCTTCCTTCACAAGACGGTTCTCAATAGACTTCTTGGCAGCAGCAGGAGATGACATATAACTCTTGAAGAGCAAGAGTGGCAGGAACATTTCACCCAATCCGCTTGAAGACTGCTTGTAAAGTTTGAACTGTTCGTGCTGAGCACACAGGAAGCGCTCTTCTATAGGATTCAGAGTTACATGGTCGGACACCAACTGACGGTCAGGAAAGTTGCCAGCAATCTCAGGATCATTCTTGAGGTCGTTCTTGAAACGGCGGACATAGAATGGTTTGATATCTTCGCTGGTGAAGTTGCCGTTAAGCGGAATGGCTGTAGGTTCCAACATACGAACAAGGCTTGCAAAATTCTCTGCACGTCCGTTATGTGGAGTAGCCGATGTGAAGATAAGACTGTCACAATGTTCTGACAGAATCTGTGCAAGAGAACCACGCTGACTCGATGTATTGGCAACCTTATGACACTCATCAATAACTATGATATTCCAACGTGTATGTTCAATATAGTTGCGGAACTTTACGCTGTTTTTGAGTGTATCTACGGATATGATAGTCTTGTCGTAAAAATCAAACGGATTCTTGTTGAGTGGAATGATAGTCTTGATTTTATCCACACCGACAGAGTCAAGACGTACCAAAGGTATATCAAAGCGGTTCCACAACTCTTCTTGGAACTGCTTTAAAATACTCTTAAGCGCAATCACGAGAATACGCTTGCCACGTCCACGACGAATCATCTCGCTGAGGAAGATGCCAACTTCAATGGTCTTACCCAGACCCACAGCATCTGCAATAAGCATGCGAGGGCGAGGCATAGAGAAAGCCTTGACCGTTGGAACCATCTGATAGTTATGCAGGTCGAATGCACCATGCTGTGCAATGGTGATATTAGGAGAATGCTGTGCAGATGAGCGAAGGGCAGCCTCTATATAAAGCTTCGTCAAACGATAACCGCTTTGTGTATCTGCCACAAAATGGGTATTCTCAGGATGAACTGGCTGAATATCCTGTTCCAGTTTCGTGTCGAAGCAGAATGCCTTGTCGGCAACCAGTGGAGATATTCCCACTACATCGAGAAGAAGATTATCCTCACCACCGTCATTCACTTCGGTGATAAGGAAATCCTCTCCACGGACAGAGATTCGTTGACCTGGTGTGTATGTAATCATAATTGTTTACTTTTTTGCAAGTGAGGTAAGGAATGATGAAGGTTCTCCACAACCTGTGATGAAAACTCGATTGATGGCACGAGTCAGTGCCACATACATCAGAGAACGCTGTGACTGGTCAATCTGACGCTTCTGCTCATCATCCAATTCATTATAGTTACCAGCACGATAAGGAATAGTACCAGCACTGACATCAGCAAGGATAACAACGCGGAACTCAAGACCCTTCATACGATGGAAGGTATAAGCATGAACTCCATCCTTATCGCCACGGTTCCAGAGACGACATGGAATGCCGGCATTACGGGTAAGGTAGTTGGCAATGCTATCTACACTGTCATTGCGATAGGATGCCACACAGATGTCATTTGCACGTATGCCAGCTTCAAGACATTGATTGATGTATGTGACAATTGCATCAAACTCCCGATTCTTGTTCGCGAAGAGTTGATATACAGGTGCTTCACCATGCAGCAGTGAGACATAACCTTTCAAGCTCTCTGCATTTCCATCGAAATCGTCAGCTTCAATGCCAGATACAATGCTGACTGCATGACGCTTGATTTCTTCAGTAGTACGATAGTTTACACGGAGTCTGCGGCTACGTCCCTGAATGTTAATACCAGCCTGCTTGAAGTTCAACTTACGAGAGTAGATGCGCTGGTATGGATCGCCAACCAAAAAGAGGTCGTTAGGACCTTCTGGTGTGAGCGCACGTAAGAAGCGGAGCTCCGGATTAGAGAGATCCTGAATCTCGTCAGCAATGACGTGAGTATATGGATGCTTCTCATTCTCATTAAGCCAGCGAGCGACAAGATTGAAGAGTTCGTTACGTTCAACGATGTGCTGCTTCTGCTTCACCTCACAGAACTTCTCTACCATCTCCCATACATTTTTACGTTGTTTGCGAGAGAGTGCATTACCCTGTCCTGTACGAGGTGTCTTGAGATATTGGTCAAGAGTCTGCACGTCATTATATAGAATTACGTCCACATACTCTGACTGTAAAAACTCAGCGGAGAACTCAGACATATTATCCATAACTACTTCTTGCCAAAGTGCATGGATTCGCTTGTCATCAAGCAGACAAATCGTGTTATTGCTTATGATTCCATTTGCTTTGGCTATATCCAGAGACAGTTTGTCAACTGTGGCCAACTCAAAACGCTGATTTGGAACATCCATCTGGCGAATAAGCACAGCGAGATTATCAACCAATGCACGGTTATATGCAGTATAGAGAACCTTACCCCATCCTTCGTATGTCTCTGTACAGAGTCTTTTCAGACGATGAATTGCAGCAACAGTCTTACCAGTTCCACCGCCACCACTAACCTTGAGAGAGCCTGAATAGTTACCATCTACAAGACGACGTTGTGATGGATGCAAGAATACCATCCACTGCTTGAGGTCTTCCTTGAGAATGCGCTCAAGGTCTTCATCTTCTGTAATATCTATGAAGCGACGGCGGTTATTCTCACTCTGAAGTTGCTTCTCATGTTCTTCATTCTTACGCTTTCCTTCTTCAACTTCATAGATGATGCGGTCAATGTCACCAGAATCCAGAAGGTAGTACAGATTCTCCCAGACATCTTGTGGAAGTTCTTTTTCATATCGGTCAAGGTCATCAAGATCCTTGAAAGAACGAACAAGCGGAAGAAGTTCGGACGGAACACCAATACGAAGCAGTTTGTCATCAGAATATGCAGAGAATGCTTTGTATTCCTGTGATTGAGAAGAAGCAACTGCTGCTTGTTCCTGCACGTGCTCTACAGATATAACCTGGAATGAACTAATCTGGTCATTCCAAATAAACTTCTTGTTCTGTGCCCACGCCATTGCTTCATCATGGTGATCGATGTGCAGCAAACAATAGTCATCATTACCCACTACACCAATAATCATTCGATACTCCAAGCCAAGACGAGCCGTTCGAAGACTGTCATCTTTGAATGAAGAGATAGACTCAAGATTGATAGCCGCAGACTTTGGATTCTCCTTGAACTTACGGCGGAACTCTTTGAACTTATTCTGTATGTCACGTGGGAGGCTCATAATGCTGTCCCAACAAGATTCTTCGAGGAAAAGTCTCATATTATAGTCTTATTTTATATCGTTGATATTAAAGTTGTCTGGTTCGTAAACTGTATAGCCAGCATCGGCAATGGCATCTTCATCATCGGGGAAAAACACAAACTTATGCTTCTCTGACACGAGTTCGGCTTCACCAATCTTCTTGCCAGTTGCATTATTGATTACTACACCTGCACTGTGATTAAACTCAATGCCAGCTTGTAGAAGTTGAATGACAATGTCATGTAGCTCTTCATCAAACTCGCTTGCTATCTCTTCGTAATTATCATCAGACTGTACAGATGGGGCTTCTGTCTCAATGCCTTGATAGACGGAAATGAGGTCATATACTCGCCAGAAATCCTGCCATTCTGCTTCTGGAAGTCCTTCGTCAGACTGATAGTTCTGAGGAACGTTGAAGACAGGTTTCAATTGTTTGTTCGCCATATCAATATTTACTGTCAGCGAAGCCCAAGGTTGTGGAGAGAAGAGAGCATACGAAGTTGACAATGTTGGCTGAAGGCCGACTATGTACATAAGCATCTGGTCTTTTATCTTCTTTGCCTGCCATACATTACCAAGCATGAAGAGAAGACGACGCATTGAATTATGCTGCTCTGCCCAACAATTCGGTCCCAACTTCGGTAATATGGAATTGGCATGTCGCAGATATACACTATCATCATTATTCTCTTGGTCATCAAAGAGATTCATATCTGCCCACGAGAGCGTGAATGACATATATTGTGTAGATGCCTCAATGCTCTGACGTTTACGAAAATCCTTGCCAAATACATTATGGTTGGCAGATGCGTGGAAATGGTAGCCATCCATATATATGGCAATGCTACGAAGATGATTGAATGGAACATCCTTCCACTGGTGACCATCATTTTCTTGCATCATCACCGGACGAATGAGAAAGTCTGGTTCTGTATGGAATTCAACCCCTTTCGATTTGTTGAGCACATACTGTGGTATGATAACATAAGTGATTCGATGTGTTCCATCATCGTAGTCAAGACTGTACTGCTGACTATATGATGAGTCGTCACGAGTGAACTTCCACGAATGAGTACCGTCCGTCTGGTTGTCAGAATGAACAAATCGTTCAAGAGCATAGATGAAACGCTTCTCTAGTTCTGACTCTTCCATACCACCATCACCAGAGAGGTTGCCGAGGTTCTTGACAGTCTCCCAGTTGCTGGTACCATTCTTCTCATCATAACAGTAGTCAAGAATCTTACGGAAAAGTTCATCTGCACGTTTGCGACTCAATTTGTCTTGAACACGCTGATTGCTGTATGTATAGATACAATGATAACAGCCGTCCTTTCCATGACGTTGGCAGTCACAATTATGGATTCTGTCCCATGCATTCTGTAGGATTCGTTCAAACTCTACTGGTTGACTAATCTGTGCAAGGTAGCCTGTTCCGCCAGGAATAGTATCATATAGTATGATGTAGCGGTCAAACTTTCGAGTCTCAGGGTTGAACGTCTTATACTTCTCTATGTAGATGTGACCCGGATTTCCCTCGTAGTAATCACGAAGACCAAGACTGATGCCAGCCGCAAACATATCCGTTGTTGCTTCTGTATCAACCTCCTGAACTGGAAGAAGAATTTTAATTGCCTCAGTATGGAAACGATGATAGAGATACACTTCTTCAAAGTTCTCATCCGACCGATCCATGTATGGCTTGTCCTTGTGTTTGCAGAAAGAGTAATGCAAATCTTTGGCTTCCACCACATTGAGATCAGCAGCCTTGCTTGTGGATTTTCCGCAATAACGACATGTCACGAAACCTTTGACCGGCACATGCTCATGCTCATTGATTTCAAGATCGCGAGCATCTCGCTGTTCTCCATCGCCAAGGTTAATGTCAATAACATCAACACTTTTGCAGTACTCTATACCAAATGGAATAGTGCGAAGACCGCTGGCACTGATACTGCCATCAATGACAAAATGCTTAGATGTAACATAGTACTGATTCTCACGGTCATCACTCTTGTCATCAAGCACAGCTTCTTCTTTCTTGTCATTGGAGCGCACTTCATCCATACGGACGAAGTTGTGAACGTTGACTGGTGTGCCGAAATCATGATTGCCACAAACAGGACATTGCATATCATGGTCAGGAGTGTCAATAACTATATGGTCACACTTCGAACAGAAACGCATCTTGACCAAGCTCTCCTTATCACCTGTGTTCCAGTTGAGAGTTGAGAGGCCAGTGATATTCATTCTGTACTTCTGAGCATAGAAGTAGTTGCCTGGAGCAAGTTCACGAAGCGCTGATGATGCAGAACGCTGAACAGCAATCTCTTCAATCTTGTACTTTGCACCTCTCTCTCTCGTTGGTGGGCGATGAACGATAGTCGCTGAGAGGTTAACACCTTGTTCAGGAAAGGCATAGTTAGGCAAAAGACCTGCATTGGTCATAAATTCAAGAACCTGCTGATTCATCAACGTCCGACGAGTCTTCAGCAACACTTTTACTTGCAATTCAAGGTCTCTACGTTCTTCATCTGTTTCACCAAGACCAGAATCCTTGATGGTCTGACGAGTGTCGCGGATACGGTCGGTCATACCCATAAAGTTGTTATACAGCTTATCAAACTCTTTACGGATACGATTTATGAAATCACCATTGCGGAGCATCTTTGACAAATCATCAAGTGCATCCTTTTGCTCATCTGTATATTGAGAACGGAATTTCTGTTCAAGCTCTTCGCCATTGCTCTGAATAAAAGAGATGATACGGTTGTAGAAAGACCGTTCGTCAGCTTTGAATGATGTCAAAGGCAGATTATATACATGGATTGGTATATAATTGGCTTGATTATCAAGACCTGTCCAAGTGTCCAAACAGAAAGCGAAGAAATGCCTGCGGAGAATATCAACAGCAGAAAGATAACAACCAGGTGTGTTGATTTTGCCTTGCATCATCTCCTTAGGTTCTGCATAATAGAACAGGTCATGATACTCATTGCGAGCAAAATCCACAATGAGTGCAGCACCACTCTTTCGTCCGGCACGTCCAACGCGCTGAATGAAGTTGGATGGCATAGGCGGAATGGATGTATTGAGCGCTACATTGAGGTCGCCAATATCAATACCCATTTCAAGCGTAGAAGTTGCTACAAGAGCATTAACATTGTTCTTGCCATCATTACTCTTGAACTGATATTCTATGCTCTCACGTTTCTGGCGGTCAAGAATACCTGTATGCTCGTGAGAATAGATACGTGGAGAAAGTGCTCGGTTATATACATTATAATAATACTTACGAATTTCCTCACGCTTGAACTCGTTATACTGACCATTACACTTGAAATCAATACAGATAGTTCCTTCTGACACCTCATCTTCTTCTGCAATACACATTACTGATGTACACTTGTAACAACCGATGTGTTTGACATTATCCGAAATTAGAATTGCAGATGGAGATATGCAATAGTTACGGTCTGCAACTCGATTGCTTTGATTACAGATTCCGCATTCTACAAGAGTATCAAAGAGTTTACTATAGAAATCATTGTAAAGAGCATCTGGTATTTCATCCATCAATAGTCCTTTGTATGCCAGATCACGTTCAAAGCACTTGCGGAAATACATCTTGTACCAATTGGTGAAACGTGGATTAACAAATGTACTATCAAGAATGCTACGAGAATTACTCAACTTAGTCGTAGTAATAAGCTTCGGATAACGTGCACGCGTACCAAAACGGTGACAAAGGAAATATGGTGAACCTTTGAGATTACTTAGATTGAAAGTGGTTGACTGTTCTTCACGGAACTTGTTGAGGAAGGGATGGTCAACTGCACCACGCATACGCATACGATGCAGGACTCCATTTAAGAACTGCACAAAATGCTGACGTGTAATCTTTCCCAAATTATTCTGCTGAAGCCATATAGACATCTGCTTATAAACTTCACGTAGCTTGTCTTCATCAAAATACGTAGCAGATGCTCCTGACTTTTCAAGAGTACGACCGATGCGTGCATTCAGACCAAATTCTGATGCTATCTCCCAGCCCAAACGTAGGTCAAGCTGGTCAATGAACTTCTTTTGGAATTTCTTTTCGTTTAGCCTGTAGTCTGTGGTCAAATCGTATTCTCCAATTCTGTCTGGTGGAAAGAAACGATAGACATAATCTTCCTGATTCTGATTGAAATCGCACTTGTCTTTCCAGTAGGTGACAAATTCCTTCTCTAACTCCTCAAGGTTGATTGGCAAAAGATTACGCTCACTTAATGAACGGATGCAGTTCTGGAGTGCATTACGGAAAGAAAAACGATAGTTTCGAGCCTCGAAGAAACCAGCCTGATGTGCTGCATCCTGTACACTATTGGTGAATGCAAGAATTTTACGACTGCTTTCCGATTCACTGTCAAGATCAGATGACATTACCTGACTGATAGCAACAGATGCAAGCGTGGCAACCTTCGTACCAATGATTGCCAAAGTATTATCCGAACAGCACGATGGACAGAGCTGGACAAACTTTGGATTCTTGTTATTCTTACCTGCTTCTATTTTTCTAATGGCGACAACATGGACTCGACCTTCAGAAGGCTCTCCCTGGTCATAATAAATATGCAAATCGGACGGATCTATCCACCATTCGTAGCACTCGCCTCTATACTCGTCAAGGGGTTCGTTCTCTTTTGAATAAAGGTTGATTAGGTAGCAATTCTCATTATTTGCTATGAATGCTTGTGCAGTCTTACCTGAATCGGTTTCAAGGCATTGTGAATTCTTTGTCTTATAGCCAATCCATCCACTCGCACCACATTCACGACAAAAATATGCAGGCAGAGCCATCTCTTCCTTGTTGGTCTTGTTTATGTCTTTCTTCCAAGTGAACTTGATTTCCTCTGATACGACACGGAGGAACCCAGAAAGTTCCCGCAACCACAATTGCACTTGCAAGTACAAGAATGGGAATTGCGGTTTGATACCCTTCTTGGCATGAGCTATAAGTGCAAGAAGGGAAGACAATATGGCTTGACGTGGAGATTCGATATCTCTGTATGGCGCTTCTTGTATATTGCGGAACACCTCATTTTTGTCTGCAAGACGAGTAACGAGTTCCGTAACTTTTATATACGAATCATATGTGATGTCTGTTATATCCCGAACCACTTTGAGCTTAGCAAGGTCTTCTGCAAGAGTGTCCTTCTGAAGTCCCCATAACAGAATCTGTCTATCAATATACGAATTATAGTTATCATCAAGGCCGAATTTTGTTGAAGGAACAGATTGTAGTTCTGGAATGAACGGATTTTCGGGTTCTTTACTAAAACCTTCTACCGTAATTCGGTCTTCAACAATAACTGAGTCTTCATCAAATAACTCACCGAAAACATCGCCAGCATATTTGCGGAGCAGATATTTAGAATCCTTGCCGCTACCGATGGTAGCAGAAGTTCCTACTGGGCATAATGTTCTTTCTTTCAGATTCAGCTTCAGCTTGAGACGGCGGATAAGATTGGCGACATCAGTACCTTGAGCACCATCGTATGTGTGGAGTTCGTCAAGTACCAGGAACTTCAACATTGAAGAATCCTTGAAGTTATGGCTCCACAAACAAGCATAGTTGTTCTTCATTAATGCATAATCCAGCATCTTGAAGTTAGTCAAGATTATGTCTGGTGGAGTCTCAAGAATCTGATTCCTATCTTCAATAATGTTGTGCTCACCCATCATGATAGGATATTTCTTCTCCCGATTC